>Ga0007871_1000080_pt1 | contig 29787 bp, 26 predicted proteins | sample CryBogCBH08Jun09_FD_71208 | JGI IMG/M metagenome (GOLD analysis project Ga0007871, IMG submission 71208) | Freshwater microbial communities from Crystal Bog, Wisconsin, USA - CBH08Jun09 | ecosystem: Environmental > Aquatic > Freshwater > Lake | place: Crystal Bog, Wisconsin, USA | collected...
CTGCTCAGCGCCGGGATCGATACCACCGTGAACGGCATCGGTGCGGCGATCTATTGCCTCGCCCGTTTTCCCGATCAACTGGCGCGCCTGCGGCAGGACCCGGCGCTGGCGCGCAACGCGTTCGAGGAAGCGGTGCGGTACGAAAGCCCGGTGCAGACCTTCTTCCGCACCACGACCCGCGACGTCGAGATCGGCGGTTCGCGGATCGGCGAAGGCGAGAAGGTGCTGATGTTCCTGGCATCCGCCAATCGCGATCCGCGACGCTGGGACAATCCGGACCAGTACGACATCACCCGCCGCACCAGTGGACACGTCGGCTTCGGCTCCGGCATCCACATGTGCGTCGGCCAACTGGTCGCGCGGCTGGAAGGCGAAGTGCTGCTGACCGCGCTGGCGCGCAAGGTCGGCGGTATCGAAATCACCGGCCCAGTGAAGCGCCGCTACAACAACACGCTGCGCGGCCTCGAAAGCCTCCCCGTCACCTTCACTCCTGCCTGAGACGAGACATGCCGACCATCACCTTCATTCAACCCAATAACGAGTCCCGCAACATCGAAGCCAGAGACGGCGAGAGCGCGATGCAGGTCGCCACCGGCAACGGCATCGACGAGATCGTCGCCGAATGCGGCGGCAACGCCATGTGCGCCACGTGCCACGTCTATGTCGACGAACAATGGATCGATCGCCTCGCGCCGATGAGCGGCGATGAAGACGCCCTGCTCGATGGCGCAGCGGCGGAGCGGCTGCCGAACAGCCGCCTCTCCTGCCAGATCACGATGGCGCCGGAACTCGACGGGCTGGTCCTGCGGCTGCCCGACCGGCAGATCTGAGACGATATTCACGTTCGAAACTACCCGGCTTTCAGAGTCACATCTCTGCAAGCCCAATCAAAACATCGACGACACAATTCCGACGGAGGAAACAGAATGAACGGGTTGACCAGAAGCCTTCTCGCGCTCGCGATCGGCTGCACTGCACTGACGCCGGCCTATGCCGAGATTTCCGACAACATCGTGCGCGTCGGCGTGCTGAACGATATTTCCGGCATCTTCCAGGATACCAACGGCATGGGGTCGGTCGAGGCCGCGCGGATGGCGGCGGAGGACTTCAACGGCGGCGGCAAGAACATCAAGGTCGAGATCGTCTACGCCGATCACCAGAACAAGTCCGACGTCGGCTCGGCGATCGTGCGTAAGTGGCTCGAGGTCGACAAGGTGGATGCGGTGGTGGACGTGCCGAATTCGTCGGTCGGCCTCACCATCAACTCGCTGTTGCGCGACACCAACATGACGTTCCTCGCCTCATCGACGGCGAGTTCGGACCTCACCGGCAAGGCCTGCTCGCCCAACACCATCCAGTGGGTCAACGATGCATGGGCCACCGGCAACACCACCGCTGCGGCAATGATGCAGCGGGGCGGCAAGGACTGGTACTTCATCACGGTGAACTATGCGCTCGGCCAAGGCATCGAGGCCGAAGCCACCAGCTACATCGAAAAGCACGGCGGCAAGGTGCTCGGCTCGGCCAAGCATCCGCTCGGCACCTCGGACTTCGCCTCGTTCCTGCTGCAGGCGCAGGGCTCCAAGGCCAAGGTGATCGGGCTCGCCAATGCCGGCGGCGACACCATCAACGCGGTGAAGCAGGCCAACGAATTCGGCATCAAGGAAGGCGGCCAGTCGCTGGTGGCGTTCCTGCTGTTCATCAACGACATCCACGGCATGGGCCTGAAGGCGGCGCAGGGGCTGCAACTCACCGAAGCGTTTTATTGGGACATGAACGACGACACCCGCGCTTTCGCCAAGCGCTTCGCGGCGCGGCCCGGCATGAACGGCAAGATGCCGAGCGGCAACCAGGCGGGCGTCTATGCATCGACCCTGGCCTATCTCAATGCCGTCGCGGCGACCGGCAGCGACGATGCAAAGGTAGTGGTGCCGCAGATGAAGACCTTCAAAGGCAAGGACAAGCTGTTCGGCGACACCGCAATCCGGCAGGACGGCCGGGTGATCCACCCGATCTATCTGTTCGAGGTCAAGAAGCCGGAAGAGTCGAAATATCCCTACGACTACTACAAGCTGATCTCCACCATTCCCGCCGAACAAGCCTTCCGGCCGATGGCCGACGGCGGATGCTCGCTGGTGAAGTGATCCGGCGTGCAGGCGGCCGGTGACCCGGCCGCTTCGTCAGATTTTCGAAAAATTTTTGCGGGCGACGTCACATCTTGCCCGGCTGCTTCGTCTTAGAGTCGAACGGGCACGGCACGTCTCCAATGGAGGCCTGCCGTGCCTATCGTCGCCACGACTTCAGACAGGACAGAGGGCAGCCATGAAAATCGTCGTCATCGGAGGTTCCGGCCTCATCGGCTCGAAAACCGTTAATCAGTTGCGCCAGCACGGCCACGACGTGGTTGCAGCGTCGCCATCCACCGGCGTCAATACCGTGACGGGCGAAGGACTGGCGGAGGCTTTCGCCGGGACGGATGTTGTGATCGATGTCGCCAACTCGCCGTCGTTTGAAAGCGCAGCCGCCCACGCCTTCTTCGAAGCGGCAGGCCGCAACATCTTCGCGGCGGAAAAGGCCACTGGGGTGAAGCATCACGTTGCGCTCTCGGTGGTCGGCACCGAAAGACTGCTCGAATTCGGATATTTCGGTGCGAAGCTGCTGCAGGAACGCCTCATCAGGGAATCGGGACAATCCTACACCCTCGTGCGCGCCACGCAGTTCTTCGAATTCGTCGGCGGCATCGCGCACGAGGCGACGCAGGGACAGACCGTCCGCGTTTCGCCCGCCCGGATCCAGCCGATGGCAGCCGAGGACGTCGCTACATTTGTCGCAGGCGCGGCGCTGGGCGAACCCACCAACAGCATGTTCGAGATCGCGGGGCCGGAATCCTTCCAGCTCGATCATCTGGTGCGCAAATATCTTACCGCGAAAGGTGACACGAAGGAGGTCGTCACCGATCCCGACGCGCGCTACTTCGGGATCAGGCTCGACGACCGCTCGCTGACGCCGGACAGCGGCGCGCGGATCGGTGCGATCACGTTCGACCGGTGGCTCGCCGATCAAGCGGCTGCAGCAGCTGCGTAATCGCAAGCGCCCTCGCCGTATCGTCCTACAGCAAGCAATACCGACGTGCTAATCTGACAGCCATCCAGATGGAGATTTCTTATGACCCAGAGACTGCAAGCCCCGTTCAAACTGGCGCCCGAGGCCTACAAGGCAATGGCGGCGCTTGAAGCCGCCATCAAGGCCAGCGGCCTCGAACAAAGCCTGATCGAGCTGGTGAAGATGCGTGCCTCGCAGATCAACGGCTGCGCCTACTGCATTCACATGCATGCGAGCGACGCGCGCAAGGGCGGCGAAACCGAAATGCGGCTCTACATGTTGAACGCGTGGCGCGAGTCGACCTTCTACACGCCACGCGAGCGCGCGGCCCTTGGCTGGACCGAAAGCCTGACGCTGATCGCCGCCACCGGCGCGCCGGACAAGGATTACGAACCGGTGAAGGCCGAGTTCAGCGACGCCGAACAGGTCAATCTCACCATGCTGATCGGCGCGATCAATGCATGGAATCGGCTGGCCATCGGCTTCCGCCTCGCCCATCCGAAGGAAGGCGGGCGTGCCGCTGCGTGAGGCGGATCATTCGCCGAAGGCCGCGAAATCCATCTCGCGCAATTGCGCCTGATCCGCCACCACGTCGATGCCGGCGATGCGGCCGCTTGCAAATGTCAGTCTCAGTGCCAGCGCCAGCCGTCCGCGCGGCGCTACCACGATGCCGACGGCGCCGTCCACCAACGCCGGACGCGCCTCCTGCGCCTTGCCGAGATAGAACCGCGCCACACGCTCGGCCCCGTGCACTTCGGCCTGCGCGCCGAGTTTTCGCGCGGCCGCATCGGACCGCACCACCACCTCGGGATCGAGCGCAGCCAATAATCCCTGCATGTCGCCGCCGCGTGCGGCGGTGAGGAAGGCATCGACGATCCGGCGTTGGGACTCGCGGTCGCGATCCGGTTCGGCGGCCCTGCCCTGCACGCGCCGTCGCGCGCGGCTGGCGAGTTGTCGCGCCGCCGTCGGCGAGCGCCCGACGATCGGCGCGATCTCGTCGAACGGCAGATCGAACATGTCGTGCAGCACGAAAGCGATGCGTTCCGCCGGCGCCAGCGTTTGCAGCACCACCAGCAGTGCCAGGCCGACCGAGTCCGCAAGCTGCGATTCCTGTTCCAGCACAGCCTCGATATTGTCGTTCGCGACCGGCTCAGGTCCACCGGATTCCAGCACATCCTCGCGCCGCGCCTTGCGTGCGCGCAGCATATCGAGACAGATGCGGCCCACCACCGTGGTCAGCCAGCCGCCGAGATTATCGACGCCCGCAGCATCGGTACGGTTGAGCCGCAGCCATGCTTCCTGCACCGCATCCTCGGCCTCACTGAGTGAGCCGAGCATCCGGAAGGCCACCCCGCGCAACCGGCCACGGTTGGCCTCGAATTGCTGCGCCAGAAAATTTTTCTCGTCCATCGGTCACAAATCCTGATCGCGTTTCGTCACCCCTATGACGAAGGCGAGGCTGTCGGTGTGACACGCCAGCGGCCGCGCATGGAGCGTCAATAGCGGATCCGGGACAGGCCCGGGCGCCAGATCACATATGTTGAAGGAAATCGACGATGCAATCACGCATGAAACATCCCGTTTTCGTCCTGCCGGAAGCAATGCAGGCGATGCAGGCGCTCAGCAAGGCCGCCGAGAAAGACGTACTGCCGCTGGTGACCCGCAAGCTGGTGGAACTGCGCGCCAGCCAGATCAACGGCTGCAGCGTCTGTGTCGACATGCACGCGCGCGAATTGCAAAAGGCGGGCGAGCCCGACAAGCGTATCTTCGCGGTCGCGGCGTGGCGCGAGGTGCCCTACTTCACCGAAGCCGAACGCGCCGCGCTGGCCTTGACGGAAGCGGCAACGCGGATCGCCGACCGCGCCGATCCGGTGCCCGACGACATCTGGGAAGATGCCCGGCGACACTACGATGACGAAGCGTTGTCGGCGCTGATCCTCGACATCGCCACCATCAACGTCTGGACCGGCTCAACGTCGTGGTCAAGCAGGTCGTCGGTGCGGCGTGGGACTGATGGAGAGGCAATGCCGGCGGCGAACCGCGTCGTACTCTTTTCGTCATGGCCGGGCCTGTTCCGGCCATGACACCTTAGCTGGAGCAATGACTAGCCCCACATTTCCTTCGCGACATTCACCGCGAGCGTGAGCTTGGCCCATTGCTCGTCCTCGGAGAGTACGTTGCCCTCTTCGGTCGAGGCGAAGCCGCATTGCGGCGAGACCGCAAGCTGCTCGAGCGGCGCGAATTTGGCGGCTTCCTGCAAGCGGCGCTCGATGTCGTCCTTCTTTTCCAGCTCGCCGAATTTCGATGTGATGACGCCGACCACGACGACCTTGTTGCCCTTGGGCAGAAAGCGCAGCGGCTCGAATCCGCCGGCGCGATCGGAATCGTATTCCAGGAAATAGCCGTCGTAGTTGATCTTGCCGAGCAGCGTTTCCGCCACCGGCTCGTAGCCGCCCGATGAAATCCAGGTCGAGCGGAAGTTGCCGCGGCAGACATGCGTGGTGATGACCATGTCGGCGGGACGCTCGGCGATCGCGTAGTTGATGACGCGCGCGTAAATCTCCTGCAGGCCGTCGGGATTGTCGCCGCGGTCGCGCGACTTCTGCAATTCCTCCTGCGAGCAGAGATAGGCCCACACCGTGTCATCGAATTGCAGATAGCGGCAGCCGGCGTCGTAGAAGGCCTTCACCGCCTTGCGATAGGTCTTGCCGAGGTCCTCGAAGAACGGTTCGAGATCGGGATAGACTTCCTTCGAGATCAGGTTGCGGCCGCCGCGGAAGTGCAGCACGGCCGGCGACGGGATCGTCATCTTGGCGACGACGCCGGCCGCATCGGCATGCTTCTTCAGGAAGCGGAAATGATCGAGCATCGGATGATCGTCGGGGAAATCGACCTTGCCGATCACGCGCACCGCGTCATGGCGGGTCTGCACGCCGGCGAACTGGATGCCGAGATCGGGATGAAACAATTCGCATCCCGTCAACTTGGCGAGGAAATCGAAATGCCACCACGAGCGGCGGAATTCACCGTCGGTCGCGAGCTTGAGGCCGATCGAGGCCTGCTTGTGGACGACCTTCTCGATCTCCTTGTCTTCGATGCGACGAAGTTCCTCCGCCGTGATCTCGCCCTTCTCCAGCTTGGCACGGGCCTCCTTGATGCTCGGCGGGCGCAGCAGGCTGCCGACCTCGTCGGCGCGGAACGGCGGTTTTGTTCTTTGCATTGTCTTCCTCCTGCGAGATCGTGAGTTCGTGGTGCTGCTCCCTGCCGCGCCTACCGGAGCGACAGCGGGAATGGCTCCATGATAGATAACATGTTATCCTTTTCCGGCAACGCCCAGAAAGCGTTCCAGCGGCGCCGGATCGGCTTTCAGTGCGGCGCTCGCCGCGTCATGGACGATGGCGCCGCGCTCCAGTATTACCACCCGGTCGGCAAGACCGAGTATCTTTTGCGCGTTCTGCTCGACGATGATGGAGCAGATGCCGCCGGCCTGGGTGATCTTGCGCAGCGCCTCCAGCAACTCCTCGACAATGATCGGCGCGAGACCCTCGGTCGGCTCGTCCAGCAGCAGCACCTTCGGATTGAGCGTGAGCGCGCGCCCGATCGCCAGCATCTGCTGTTCGCCGCCGGACAGTTGGTTGCCGAAATTGCTGCGGCGTTCCTTCAGCCGCGGAAACATCGCGTAGACTTTCTCGACGTTCCACGGCCCCGGCTGCGCCACCGCGGTCATGTTCTCCTCGACGGTGAGCGAGCGGAAAATGTTGCGCTCCTGCGGCACCCAGCCGATGCCGGCGCGGGCGCGCTGATCGGAGCGCAGCGCGGTGATGTCTCGGCCTCCGAGCTTGATGGTGCCTCCGAAGCGCCGCGTGGCGCCAACGATGGAATTGATCAGCGTGGTCTTGCCGGTGCCGTTGCGGCCGAGCAGCGCCAGCGCCTCGCCGTCTGCAAGCCGCAGCGACATGTCCGGCAGCACGACGGCTTCGCCGTAACCGGCACGCAGGCCTTCGATGGCGAGCAGGTCAGGCATCGGCGCCCTCACCGAGATAGACCGCCTTGACGCGCGGATCGTGCGCGACTTCGTCCGGCGCACCCTCCACCAGCATCGCGCCGTTCACCAGCACCGAGATGCGATCCGCGAAGGAAAACACCAGATCCATATCGTGCTCGATCAACAGCACGGTGACGTCGCGCGGCAGGCTCGCCACCGCGGCCAGAATATCGTGCCGCTCGCTTTCCGGAACGCCGGCGGCAGGCTCGTCCAGCAACAGCACGCGCGGCTTCGACGCGATCGCGACTGCGATCTCGAGCAGACGCTGCTTGCCGTAAGGCAGCGTCGCGGTCCGCTCGTTCATGACGTCGAGCAGATGGAAGCGGGCGAGGTTTTCGGCGATCTCGGCGTTGACGTCGGCTCGCGTGCCCATGCGCCGCCACCAGTCGCCGCCATGACCGAGGCGCTCGGACACCGCGAGGCCGACGGTCTCCAGCGGCGTCAGGTCGGCGTAAAGCTGGTTGATCTGAAACGTGCGCGACAGGCCGCGCAGCACGTGGGCATGCACCGAGAGGCCGGTGATATCGTTGCCTTCGAGCAGGATGGTGCCGCCGTTCGGCTTCAGCACGCCGGTGAGCAGATTGATCACCGTGGTCTTGCCGGCGCCGTTCGGTCCGATCAGCGCATGGCGCGCGCCGGTCGCGATCTTCAGCGAGAGATCGCGGGTGACCTTCAGGCCGCCAAACTGCTTTTCGAGTCCGACCGTTTCCAGCGCGACGCTCATGGCGCGCCTCCATCGGAAACCGCAGGCTTGGCATGCGCCTTGCGGAATAGCTGGAATAGATGGCGCGGCAACCAGAGCACGCCGCGATACATCCGGTCGCGGCCGATCAGTACGATCAGCACCAGCACAAGGCCGATCCAGAACTGCCAGAATTGCGGCGTCCAGGACGAGAACACATCCTGCAGGATGCGGAACACCACCGCGCCGATCAGCCCGCCATAGAGATAGCCAGTGCCGCCGATCACCAGCACCAGCAGCAGGTCGGCCGAGCGCTCGAACGAGAACACGTCGAGCGATGCCAGCGCCGTGGTCTGCGTGAACAATGCGCCGGCGATGCCGGCATAGAACGCCGAGATGGTGTAGATCGCGATCAGCCGCCGGTTCACCGGAATGCCGATCGCCGCCGCGCGCAGCGGATTGTTGCGGATCGCGCGCAACGACAGCCCGAACGGCGAATTGACGATCCGCCGCGCCAGCAGGAACAGTATGAACAGCACCACGAGGCAGTAGATGTAACCGACCTTGCCGTACAGATCGAACGCGAACAGGCCTAGGATCGGATCGATCGAGATGCCCTGCAGGCCGTCGAAGCCGCCGGTGATGTTGGAGAACTTGTTCGCCAGTTCGCGCAGCAGCAGCGCGATGCCGAGCGTCACCATCAACTGGCTCAGTTCCGATCCGCGGATCACCAGAAAACTGGTCACGAAGCCAAGCACCATCGCCGCAAGCCCGGCGACGAGCAATGCCAGCACCGGCTCCTTGATGATTCCGTGCACCGCGAGCAGGCCCGCGCTATAGGCGCCGACGCCGAAGAACGCGGCATGGCCCAGCGAGACGATGCCCGCATAGCCCAGGATCAGGTCCAGCGAGAGCGCGAACAATCCGAGCCAGGCCATCTCGGTCAAGATCAGGTAGCGATCGGAGAACAGGAAAATGCTGGCGATCGCGAACAGCCAGAATGCGATCTCGGTCCAGCCCCAGCGGGCGCGGGCCAGTGCAAGATCTCCGACGGTGCGCTCGACGGTCATGTCGCTCACCGCGCGGCCGTGCGGCCGAACAGGCCGTTCGGCTTCCAGATCAGGATCACGATCATGACCGTGTAGATGACGAAGGCGCCGAGTTTCGGCACGTAATATTTACCCGCCACGTCGGCGATGCCGAGCAGCAGCGACGCCAGGAAAGGCCCGGTGATGGTTGAGGAGCCGCCGACGGTAACGACGATCAGGAAGTAGATCATGAACTTGAGCGGAAAATACGGATCGAGCCCGAGCACTTCCGCGCCGAGCGCACCGCCGAGACCCGCGAGACCGGAGCCAAATGCGAAAGTGAGCGCGAACACCTGCGGCACATTGATGCCGAGGCCGCTCGCGGCGCGCGGATCGTCGACCGCCGCGCGTAGCCGGCTGCCGAAGCGGGTCTTCGCAAGGATCAATTGCAGTCCAAGCGTGAGCAGGCCGCAGATCACGATGATCATGAGCCGATAACGCCCGACGCCGATGCCGAACAGGTTGACCTGCCCCTGCAGCACATCGGGCAGATGGATGAAGATCTGCGACGACCCCATGATGTAATCGACCGCCGTCACCGACATGAAGACCAGGCCGATGGTGAACAGCACCTGATCGAGCGGGCTGCGATGATAGAGATGCTTGTAGAGCGACTGCTCCATCACGAGGCCGATCAGTGCGCTCGCCACGAACGCGATCGGCAATGCAACGAAGAACGGAACGCCGGAATTGTTGACCAGCACGGCGCAGATATAGCCGCCCGCCATGGCGAAGGCGCCATGGGCGAGATTGACGAAATTCATCAGCCCCAGCGTCACCGCAAGCCCGCACGCCAGCACGAACAGCAGCATGCCGTAGGCCACGCCGTCGAACAGGATGGTGAAGAGACTGGTCATATCACTTGGCTATGGCTTTTTATCCCTCCCCTGACGGGGAGGGATAAAGGCTCTCATTTCTTCGCCTTGCCCGGATCCTTCACGTCCTTGAAGGTTTCGAACTCGACATTCCAGAGTTCGCCATCCTTCTTCTCGACCTTGCGAAGGTAGATGTTCTGGACGATGTCGCGGGTTTCCGGATCGATCGAGATCGGGCCGCGCGGGCTTTCCCAGCTCATGCCCTTCATCGCCGCGATCAGTGAATCGCCGTCGGCCTTGCCGCCGGTCTTCTTGAGCGCCTCGTAGATCAGGTGCATGCCGTCGTAGCCGAACACGGCCACGAAGCCCGGGCGCGCGTTGTAGGCCTTCTTGTAGGCGGCGACGAAATCCTTGTTCATCTGCGAGGGATGCGCCGCCGAATAATTGTGCGCCGTCACCGCACCCAGAACCGCATCGCCCATGCCGTTGAGCAGGTCGTCATCCATCACGTCGCCGGTGCCGATGACCTTGATGCCGCTCTTGTCCAGGCCGCGTTCCGCATACTGCTTCATCAGGTTGCCGCCCTGCCCGGCCGGAACGAAGATGAAGATCGCATCCGGCTTTGCATCCTTCATGCGCTGCAGGAATGGCGCGAAATCGGGATTGGCCAACGGCGTCTTGACCTCTTCGACGATCTGGCCGCCGCCGGCGGTGAAGTGGTCCTTGAAGAATTTCAGCGCGTCGTTGCCCGGAGCGTAATCGGACGTCAACGTCGCGACCTTCTTGATGCCGTTCTTGGCGGCCCAGTCGCCCATGATCGCCGCCGACTGCGGCAATGTGAAGCTGGTCCGCACGATGTAAGGCGACTTCTCGGTGATGATCGAGGTGCCCGCCACCATCACGACCTCGGGCACCTTGGCCTGCGTCGCCAGCGGTGCCGCGGCGAGCGCGGCGGGCGTTACGCCAAAGCCGGCGATGATGTTGACCTTGTCATTGACGATCAGTTCCTGCGCCAGCCGCTTGGTGTTGTCCGGCAGCGCCGCATCGTCCTTGAGGATGACTTCGATCTTCTTGCCGGCAACGGTGTCGCCATGCTGCTGCATGTAGAGCTTGACCGCGTTGTCGAGTTGCTTGCCGGTGGACGCCTGACCGCCGGTCATCGGCACGATCAAGCCGATCTTCACGGTGTCCTGCGCCTGCGCCGCGGTGAACGCCACCGCGCTGGCCAGCGCCGCGCCGATAGCGAGCCGCAGCGCTGTCTTGGTGCGAATGAACATGACTTCCCTCCCTTGAAAGGCCTGTTTTGCCGAACCGCGTCGCCCGGTTCTTGAAAGTTCAGCATAGCTGAAGTCGAGCGAACCGCTCTTCGCACTGCGTCATTGCGCCACGGTTCGTCTCGGGGCCATTACAACTCATAAAAGCGCAAGGCGATCAACAGGAATTTCCCAGCAAAACAGGGGATTAAACGAATATCCTAGACGCGTCCGAACACTGCGCTTTCTCGATGGTTGAGATATGCGGTAGGTCTGTTGCTGATTGCAGGACGCAGCTGGAGGAAAACTAAATTCGAATGCGTTGGGTCTGGAGCATCGTCATCGTCGTCGCGCTGGTTCTGGCGGCCTATATCGGCTCGGCGATATACGCGCTGTCGCACCTGATCGCCGCGGTGCAGGCCGGCAACGGCGCCGCGATCGCCGCGCAGACCGATGTCCCGCGGCTGAGCCGCTCGCTGAGCGGGCAAATCGTCGATGCCTATCTGGAGCGGGTCGGAGCCACGCGGAAGGTCAGCCCGATGGAACGGGTCCTGGTCGCGGGATACGGCGCCACGGTCGCCGACGCGCTGGTGACGAAAATGCTGACCCCGGACGTACTGACGCAGGCCTTGCAGACCGGACGGCTGCCGGGACTGGATTCGAACGCCCCCGTCACGCAGTTACCCCCGCTGCCGAGCCTGCACGACATCAACATCCTCAGGCTGCTCGGCCGGCTGCACCTGATCAATCCGGTGCAGATCGCGATCCGGACCAGCAAGGCCTCCGATCCCGACAACTATGCCGCCGTCGTCCTGCATCGCGAAGGCATCCACTGGAAGCTCGCCGGCATCGACCTGTCACGCACCGCGCGAAGCAACCTCGCGGCAGGCCTGCCGATCAAGTAATGTCAGTCCATGAACACCACGGTCTTGCGGCCGTTGAGGATGACGCGGTCCTCGAGGTGATAGCGCACCGCGCGCGCCAGTACGCGCCGCTCGATGTCGCGGCCCTTGCGCACCAGATCCTCAGGCTTGTCGCGATGGCTGATACGCTCGACGTCCTGATCGATGATCGGGCCTTCGTCGAGATCGCTGGTGACGTAATGTGCGGTGGCGCCGATCAGTTTCACGCCGCGCTCATGCGCCTGATGATACGGCCGCGCGCCCTTGAAGCCCGGCAGGAACGAGTGGTGGATGTTGATGCAGCGTCCGGAGACCTTTGCGGACATATCGTCCGACAGGATCTGCATGTAGCGCGCGAGCACCACGAGATCGGTTTCCGTCTTGTTGAACAGGTCCCAGATCGCGGCTTCCTGCTGCGGCTTGGTGTCCTTCGTGATCGGCAGGTAGTGAAACGGGATGTCGCCGAAATCGACACCTGCGTAGGTCTCGCGGGGATGATTGGAGACGATTGCGGTCGGGATCATCGCCAGTTCGCCGGTGCGCCAGCGATACAGGATATCGACCAGGCAATGATCCGACTGGGACGCCAGCAGCATCACCCGGCGCAACGTGGCACGGTCGCGCATCTGCCACTTCATGGCAAAGCGGTCGGCGATGGCGGCAAAGCCGGTCTGCAGCGCCGGCAGGGTCACGGTCAGGTCGGCCGGGTTGAACACTACCCGCATGAAGAAGTGGCCGGTTTCGAGATCGTCGAACTGCTGGGCGTCGAGGATGTTCTGCCCATTGTGGGCAAGGAAGGTCGACACCGCGGAGACGATTCCGGGGCGATCCGGGCAGGAAAGCGTCAGGACGAACTGGGGATCGGGCATTGGCTGGCTTGATTTCGGTTGGACGGACAGGAACTGGAAAAAGTGGCCCTGCTCTATCACCGCCGGGAGCCTTGCGCCAATCCCGTTCGCGACATCAATATATGCAATAATCGGCGATCGATTGGATCGCCTGAAAGTAACCTGAACAAATGGCTGACAGGCTCAACGGCACCCGCATCCTGATTCTGGAGGCGCGCGAGCAAGCGCAGTTCGCCCGCCTGCTTGCCGAGCAGGGCGCCGAGGTCCTGCAATGCCCGATGTTCAGCATCGAGGATACACCGGACAAGGCACCGGTGGAGGCATGGATCGCACGTTTTTTGCGACAACCATGCGACGATCTGGTGCTGACCACCGGCGAGGGCTTGCGCCGCCTGCTGAAGGTGGCCGCGCGCCTTGGCGTAACGGAGGCGTTCGTCGGAGCGCTGGGTAAATCACGCACCATCGCCCGCGGCCCCAAGCCCGGCCGCGCGCTGCGCGAGATCGGACTGCAATCGGACATCGTCACCGCGAAGCCGACCAGCGAGGGCATCATCGAGACGCTGACGAGCCTCGACCTCGAAGGCCATCGTATCGGCGTCCAGCTCTATCCGGACAAAGATCACTCCGCGCTACTAGCTGCGATCGCCGCACGCGGCGCAACCACCGATCCGGTGACGCCCTATGTCTACGATGCGCGCGCGGCCGATACCAACATTCTCGCCGCCATCGACGAGATGCAGCGCGGCCGTATCGATGCCGTCGCCCTCACCGCGTCGGCGCAGGTGCGTCGCCTGTTCGACGTCGCACGCGCGCATCGTTGCGAAGACAGGCTGCGCGAAGGACTAACGCGAACGAAGATCGCGTCGATCGGGCCGGCCGTATCCGAGGAGCTCGCGTCGTTCGATCTGCACGCCGACATCTTACCCGCCAACGACACCTTCTTCATGAAGCCGCTGATCGCCGCCATCGCAATCGCGCTCGCCAATTCCGCGTCACGCAATGGATCGACCGCGCGATGATGGAGTGTCCCGCCGAAATCCCGCGCGACTTGACGCGTTCGCCCACGCAGACATTATGTCGGCAACGAAAAAACAGGGCGGATGCACATGCCGAGACTGCCGTTGTCGGAATTGCGCGTAGTGGAAATTGGCTCCGGCGATGCGCTCGCATATTGCGGCAAGCTGTTTTCCGATTTCGGCGCGGAGGTCATCAAGGTTGAACCGCCGGGAGGCGATCCGATGCGGCGCATCGCGCCGCTGGTCGATGCAGGCAACGGCCGCCGCGAGAGTGCCTATGCGGCGTGGCTCAACACCAACAAGCACAGCATCAGCGCCGATCTCGACAATCCGGCCGACGTGCAATCGGTTCGCGCACTTCTGAACAGTGCGGATCTGCTGCTGGACGGGCGGCCGCCTGCCGTCGTCGAAACATCGCGGCTGTCGCACGAGCAGTTGCGCGCGAGCGATCCCGCGCTCGCCGTCACCGCGATGTCGTGGTTCGGCGAACACGGACCGTATCGCGACTATGCGGTAACCGACTCGGTGTGCCGCAGCCTTGCCGGGCTGGTGAAGCTGGTCGGTGCGGCCGAGGGCCCACCGGTGCTGCCACGCGACGGCCAGATCGCGATCGTCGCTGGACTGAGTGCCTTCATTCCATCGCTCGCGGGTCTCTATGGCCGCGCAACCGGCGCGCGGCGCTTTGCCGTCAATGCGTTCGAGGCGATGCTGCAGATCAGCGAATTCGACACAGGCCTCGCGCTGGAATCCGGCTTCACCCGGCCGCGGCTGGCGATCAATCGTTTCGGGCGCGGCTTCCCGGTCGGCAATTTCGCCACCAAGGAAGGCTGGCTCGGCGTCACCGTGGTGACGCCGGCGCAGTGGATCGGCTTCTGCACGCTGATCGGCTTGCCGGAACTGGGCCCCGATCCGCGCTATTCGGCAACGGCGGATCGTTACAATCACGCCGACGAATTGACCGACATCATCAAGCCGGTGCTGATGCAGAAGACCGCGAAAGAGTGGTTCGAGCAAGGCATCGCGCTGCGATTGCCGCTCGCCATCGTGCCCGACATGGCGGAGTTGCTGACGCAGAAAGTCTATCGCGATCGCGGGGCTTTCGCGCCGGTCACGATCGGCAACGCTTCGTTCGATGCGCCGGTGCTGCCGCAGCACCTGACACACTCGCTGCCGAAACCCAACGGTACTGCGCCGCTCGCAGGTGCCGACGACGGCAAGCCGCTACCCTCGCGCAAGCGCGTCGCGACACGCGCGGCGACGGCGGACGACCCGCTGCCGCTGAAGGGGCTGCGGATCATCGACCTCACGATGGGCTGGGCCGGACCGACGGCGACGCGGCAGATGGGCGATCTCGGCGCCGACGTCATCAAGGTGGAATCGTGCCAGTATCCGGACTGGTTTCGCGGTACCGATCCGCGCGGGCCGTATCATCCGGAACGCACCTATGAGAAGACCTACTGGTTCCAGATGATGAACCGCAACAAACGCGGCATCACGCTGGACCTTGCTACCGGGATCGGCCTGTCGCTGCTGAAGCGCCTGATCGAAGGCGCAGATGCGGTGATCGACAACTACGCCGCCGATGTCTTGCCCCGGCTCGGCCTCGACGCCGCGCACATGCTGAAACTCAATCCGCGCCTCGTCGTGGTCACGATGCCCGCCTTCGGCATGACCGGCGACTGGAGCGGCTGCCGCGCCTATGGCTCGACGTTGGAACAAGCGTCCGGCCTGCCCTCGGTCACCGGGCGCGAGGACGATCCGCCGACCATGCTGCACGCGGCGCTCGGCGATCCGATCGGCGGCGTCAGTGCGGCGACAGCGCTGATGCTCGGCTTCATGCAGCAGAAGAAGACCGGCGAAGGCCAGCACATCGATCTCTCGCAGGTCGAATGCAGCATGCAACTGGTGGCACCTTCGATCATCGAGCAATCCGCCACCGGCAAGTCAGGACCACGCATCGGCAATCGCCATCCGCGCTTCGTGCCGAACGGATGCTTTCCGTGCCTCGGCGAAGACCAGTGGATCACGCTGGCGATCCGATCCGACGACGAATGGCCGAAACTGTGCGAGATCATGCACCGCCCCGATCTCGCCGACGACAAGGCACTGGCCACGGCAGAAGGCCGCCGCAAGGACGAGGATCGCATTGAAGTCGCGATCCGGCACTGGACCACGACGGTGCGGCCTGACCTCGCGATGGTGACGCTGCAGGCGGCCGGCATTGCCGCAGGCGTGGCGCGTTTGCCGGTCGATCTCGCATCCGATCCGCATCTGATGAAGATCGGTCACTGGCAACCGGCCGTGCGGCCTTTCATGGGGCCGCATTTGCTGCCGTCGGTGTCCTATCGCGAAGGCGACGCGCTGCTGCCCTATCCGATCGAACGGCTGGCGCCGACGCTGGGACAGCACAACGAGGAAGTCCTCCGCGACGTGCTCGGGCTCAGCGCAGGCGAGATCGCGCAACTGGCTGCCGACGGCGTGATCGGCACCACCGCGACGTCGAAGAAAAGCAAGCGAAGGCCGCCTAGAGCGGTTCACAGATTAATTGAATCGGGGGGGATTCCGTTGTCGAGCGGATTGTGATTCATATGTGGACGCCCCCTTTGGTAAGGCTTTTTTGTCGAGACGCGTGATCGGTTGCTTTCATATGTTCGGCCTGTTTGTGCGGCATCGATTTCTCGCCGCTGGCCCTGATGGAAATCCGCCGACGAGGTCCCTAATCAAGATGGCGCGCTGCTGAGGCGCATTGAATCAGACGGGTTAGCCTCATCATTGGCTCGATCGTTACACATCATCGACTGCCATTGCCAATTCGGTTTGCCGGGACCTTCCTCAGGCCGCGAGCTGGTAGGATCGGTATACTTCTTTCCGTGTCAGGACGACCCACGCGATACGCGCCAGTTTGTTGGCAAGCGCGACGGAGACGATCCTGAACGGCTTCTTCTCCATGAGCTTCCTGATCCAGTAGGCCATGGGCGTTGGCTTGTTTTTCGTGTGGCGAATGACGGCCGTGGCGCCGACAACGAGCAACCTGCGCAGGTATCGGTCTCCCTGCTTGGAGATGCCTCCGAGCTGCGTCTGGCCCCCGGTCGAATGCTGTTGCGGCGTCAGGCCGAGCCAGGCGGCAAATTGTCTGCCCGAACGGAACTGGCCGGGGTCAGTGACGGTGGCGGCGAGGGCTGTCGCGGTGACAACGCCGACTCCGGGGATCGCCGCGAGCCTGCGACTGGCTTCGTTGTTAGCATGCCACGCGAGCAGCTTGCGATCGAGCGCCGTGATCTCCTCGGAGAGCGTCATGATCTGTCGGACCATGGCTTCCAGCGTGGTGCGGGCGTAAGGCAGCAAAAGCGCCTTCGTCGGACAGCGCCTGCTGAGCCAGCTTCGCCAGATTGGCGATTCCGGGATTAGCGACGAGACCGAATGCTGCCGTGGCCATCGGATGTGGCCGGCCGTAACGCCGCACGCAAACCCCAACGCGCTGAGGTGGAGACTGTCGACGAACGCATCCACACCGCGGACGAGCGCCTCGACCTGACGACGATCGGCCCCTCCATATCTATATATGTCACCGGCCCCTTGCGGTCCGGCGTGTAGAAGCCACCCCGACTGAAAAAGCGAGACTCGGTGGGCGCATCCGGCGCAGTCCTGGGCCATTGAAACGGCGCCATCGTATCAAATGCCGCAGAATCAATGCAGGCAACCGCGCCAATGTCGAAATCGCGCTGACCATCGTTCTCGAAGGCCGACAGCGCGGCGTGCTCGGCAAATATCTCGGCCGGAGATCGATAGGCGAAGGCTTGCGCGAATCCCATCCGCGACGCGACATCGCAGATGATGCGCCAATCCGGCCGAACCTCACCGGGCAAAGCGAGGAAGGAGCGTTGCCGCGAGATGCGGCGCTCGGAATTGGTGACGGTGCCGTCCTTCTCGCCCCAGCCCGCCGCCGGAAGCTTCACATGCGCATGACGGACCGTGTCGGTCTCCGCCATGATGTCGGAGATGACGACGAATGGACAAGCCTTCAACGCGGCCTCGACGGAGCTTGCCTCCGGCAGGGAATCCACCGGGTTGGTGGCCATGATCCAGAGCGCCTTGATGCGTCCGTCGGCCACCGCGCGGAACATCTCCACGGCCTTGAGGCCGGGCTTATTCGCGATCGTCGGCGCCTGCCAGAACCGCCGAACTCGGTCGCGATGGATCGGGTTTTCGATGTCCATATGTGCAGCCAGCATGTTGGCGAGCCCGCCGACCTCGCGACCGCCCATTGCATTCGGCTGGCCTGTAACCGAGAACGGACCTGCTCCCGGCTTGCCGATCCGTCCTGTCGCCAGATGGCAATTGATGATGGCGTTGACCTTGTCAGTCCCGGACGACGATTGATTGACACCCTGACTATAGACCGTCACGACTTTCTCGGTGGCGGCAAACAGCTCATAGAAAGCGGCAAGCTCTTCGCAAGTAATCCCCGTCAGATCCGCGACCTGTTCGAGGTTCAGCGCCCTCGCCGCCTCAAGCGCATCGTCGATACCTGTCGTATGCGCATCGACATAACGACGGTCGATTGCGTCGCAATCGTGAAGCCAGGCAAGCAGGCCATTGAATAGCGCGACATCGCCATCGGCAGAGATGGCCAGATGTATCTCCGCGATCTCGGCCGTCATTGTGTGGCGGGGATCGACAGTCACGACACGCATCTGCGGCCGCTTTTGTTTCGCCGCCGCGAGGCGCTGATGGAGAATCGGATGACACCAGGCGAGATTCGAGCCAACGAGCACCACCAAGTCGGCCAGTTCGAAATCGCGATAAGTCCCCGGCACCGTATCGGCACCGAAGGCACGCCGATGCCCGGCGACGGACGAGGACATGCACAAACGGGAATTGGTGTCGATGTTCGCAGAGCCGATAAAACCCTTCATCAGCTTGTTGGCGACGTAGTAGTCCTCGGTGAGAAGCTGGCCCGACACGTAAAAGGCGACGGAATCCGGGCCATGCTCGGCAATCGTCCGGCCGAACGTGGTGGCGACCAGATCGAGCGCTTCGTCCCAGCCGGCGCGGCGGCCATGAATCTCGGGATGAAGCAGCCGGCCTTCGAGATCAATCGTCTCGGCGAGAGCCGAACCCTTGGAGCAGAGCCGCCCGAAATTCGACGGATGATCGGGATCGCCGCGTACCGCGACCGATCCGTCCGCTGCGGTCTCGGCAAGGACACCACAACCTACCCCGCAATAGGGACACGTGGTGCGGACGGGGCGCTGTTCGTTTGACGCTGCCACCTCACGCGACCTGTCTGGCGAGCGCGTCCGAGGAAATGAAGAGCTGCCCGTCTTCCACCTTCAAAGCGAAGGTGCGTACCGAACCTTCGTCGGCGCCGAGGGCCGCGCCCGTCTCGAGCGAAATCACCCAGTTGTGGAGCGGACAGGTGACCGCATCGCCATGCACGATCCCCTCACTCAAAGGACCGGCCTTGTGGGGACATCTGTCTTCAATGGCAAAGAAGCGATCCCCGCCGGTACGGAACACCGCGATCCGGCCCTGCGGCGTTGCCACGCAACGCGCGCCGCGAACAGGGATGTCGATGGTCGATCCAATAGCGATCCAGCTCATGCCGCTCACTCCGCCGCGGCCGGGAAGCCGATGGTCGCGACCGGCTGGAATTCATGCTTGTCCTTGCCAGACACACGTTCGGACCACGGATCGGTCTGCGCGAATCCCTGGCTGAAGACGAAGCGCTCGAAATAGGCTTTGCGCTTCTGATGGTCTTCCACGATCTGGCGGCGGATCTCGTCGAGACCGACGCGCTTGGCCCATTTGTAAATTCGCTCGAGATAACGGCCCTGCTCGCGATACATCTGGACCAGCGCCGCGATATGCTCCAGCGCCTCGTCTTCGGTCTTCACGAGGCCAAGCACCTCCGTACCCTTGATGTCGAGGCCGGCCGCACCGGCAAAATGGATCTCATAACCGGAGTCGACGCAGATCACGCCGACATCCTTGCAGGTTGCCTCGGCGCAGTTTCGCGGGCAGCCGGAGACCGCCATCTTGACCTTCGCCGGGGTCCACGAGCCCCACATAAACTTCTCGATGCGGATGCCGAGGCCGGTCGAATCCTGCGTGCCGAAGCGACACCAGTCGCTGCCGACGCAGGTCTTCACCGTACGCAAGCCCTTGGCATAGGCGTGACCGGACACGAACCCGGCGTTGCCGAGATCGGCCCATACCGCGGGCAGATCCTCTTTTCTGACCCCTAGCATGTCGATGCGCTGACCGCCGGTGACCTTGACCGTAGGGATGCTGAACTTGTCCACCACGTCGGCGATGGCCCGCAATTCCGTGGCGCTCGTGACACCGCCCCACATGCGCGGCACGACCGAATAGGTGCCGTCCTTCTGGATGTTGGCGTGAACGCGCTCGTTGATGAAGCGCGACTGGGAGTCGTCGGCATATTGGTCCGGCCAGTCGCAGACGAGATAGTAGTTGAGCGCCGGCCGGCACTTTGCGCAGCCGCATGAGGTTTTCCATTCCAACTCTTGCATCACGGCCGGGATGGTCTTGAGAGCCTTGGCCTTGATCAGCCGGCGCACGTCGTCATGACCGAGCGCGGTGCATCCACACATCGGCTGCACGGCGGCGGGATTGTACCTGTCGCCGAGCGTCAGGGTCATGAGCTGCTCGACGAGGCCGGTGCAGGAGCCACAGGAGGCCGAGGCCTTGGTATGGGCGCGGACGTCATCGAGTGAGGTCAGGCCTTTGGCAGCAATCGCACCGGTGATCGCGCCCTTGCACACGCCGTTGCAGCCGCAGATTTCCGCATCATCCGGCAAGGCTGCAACGGCCGCCATAGGGTCGAGCGGCGCGCTCCCCTGATAGGACTGGCCGAAGATCAGCGTGTCTCGCATCTCCGAAACATCGGCGCCCTTGCGCAGCATATCGAAGAACCAGGCGCCATCTGCGGTCTCGCCATAAAGGACCGCCCCCAGGATGCGGTTTTCCTTCAGAACGAGGCGCTTGTAGATGCCCGAGCCTGCGTCCCGCAGCACGATCTCCTCTCGATCGGGTGCGTCTGCGAAGTCGCCCGCCGAATACAGGCTTACGCCGGTCACCTTCAGCTGCGTTGCTGTTTCAACCGGATGGAATGCCGCGTCAATTCCCGTCAGGGTCTTCGCGGCAACCTTCGCCATGTCGTAGAGCGGCGCCACCAGCCCGTAGCAGACGCGCTCGTGCTCCACGCACTCGCCGACCGCCAGAATGTCGGGATCGGAGGTCAGCATCCGGTTATCGACGACAATGCCGCGCTCCACATTCAGCCCGGCATCGGTGGCGATGCGTGTTTCCGGCCGAATGCCGACGGCCATGACCACCAGATCGGCGGGATAGATCGTACCGTCGTCGAGCAGCACGGCCTCGGCACGCTTGTGTCCGAGAATGGCGTTGGTCTGCGCCTTGGTGTGAACCTTGATGCCGCGTCCTTCCAGCTCGCGCTGCAGCAGGTATCCGGCGGCCGGATCGAGCTGCCGCTCCATCAGATGGCCCATGAGATGCAGCACGACCACGTTCATGCCGCGCGCCTTCAGCGCGGCCGCCGCCTCGAGCCCCAGCAGTCCGCCGCCGATCACCACAGCGTTGGCGCCAGGCCGGCCTGCGGCCTCGACCATGGCGTCCACATCGTCGAGATCGCGAAAGGCAAGCACGCCCTGCAGCTCCTTGCCGGTAACGGGAATGATGAAGGGCGCCGAGCCGGTGGCGATCACGAGCTTGTCGTAGGGAGTCTGGCCCTTGCGAGAGTGGACGACTTTTGCTTTGCGATCGATCTTCGTCACCGTTTCGCCGAAGCGGCATTCCACCCCGTTGCGGGCGTACCAGTCGGAATCGTGGGTAATGATCTGCTCGTAGGTCTTTTCTCCCGCCAACACCGGCGACAACATGATGCGGTTGTAGTTGCCACGCGGTTCCGCCCCGAAAAGGGTGACGTCGAAGCGGTCTCGGGCGGTCTCGAGCAGATGCTCCAGCATCCGCCCCGAGGCCATGCCTGCGCCAACGATGACGAGCTTCTCTTTCAAGCGAAATTCCTCCGGCTCAGTTGCGTGGATGGCTTGCCGTAGGCTTCGGCGATCATGACGTCCGAGAGAACGCCATATGTGGCAAGCCACGCATCCCGCGTCTCACTGTCGAATTCGGGCCCCAGGCCCTGTTCGAGCGTCCATATCAGAGCGGCACCGACCTGCCCGTAGTGCTCGGGCTTGACGCCGTAGCCGGCGTGCCTGATCGCCAGCGCGCGTGCCGCAGGCAGCACGGCGTCCAGATCCCGCAACCCATTGACGACCGCCGCGAGGGTTGCCATCAGCTTTCGGCCCTGTTCGGTCATGTCGCCCCTGAACAACGGCCTAACCTCCGGGGCGGTCTCGAAAAGCCGGGCATAGAACAGGCTTGCCGCGGCATCCGCGATGGGCTGAACCTTTGCAAAGGACGATTGCACGCACGCAATCTGATCTGGTGTCATGGATCATCTCCGGTCCGGTTGCGGGAAAGATTTACGGCGGCTGAATTCAAATCCGTGCCGCGGCAAGCATCGTCGTGTCCTGACGCCAACGGATGCGCACCGCGGCAATACCGGCCCAGGCCGCGATCGCGAGTGCCGCGAAAATGACAAAGCCGGGACCGTATCCGCCGGTGAACTGTTTGGCATAGCCAAGGCTTGCCGCGAGCGCGAAACCGCCGATGCCGCCCGTCATGCCGACGAGGCCCGTCATCAGTCCCACGTCGTGCCCGAAGCGCTGCGGCACCAATTGGAACACCGCGCCGTTACCCATGCCGAGCGCGATCATGCCGGCAAGAAGAACGACGAGCGCGCCGACAACCGGCAGCGAGCCCTGCGCGATCGCCAGCAGCACGACGGCGACGATCGCGTAGATGACCATCAGCGCGCGCGTGCCACCGATGCGATCCGCAATCAATCCTCCGAAGGGGCGCGCGAACGAGCCGGCGAACACGCAAGCCGCCGTGAAGTATCCGGCATTGACCGGAGTGAGGCCGTACTGATCATGGAAGTAGATCGGCAGGAACGACGAGAGTCCGACAAATCCGCCGAAGCTGACGCTGTAGAAGAACATCAGCCACCACGCGTCGCCTGCACCGAGCAGGCGACCATAATCGGCAAGGGTCTTGGGCGGCGGCGAGTTGGGACTGTCTTTGGCCGCTATCAGGAAAAACAGCAAAACGGCTGCGAGCGGAAGAGCGGCCAGACCGAATACGTTTTGCCAGCCGAGAGCGATGGCGAGCGACGGAGCGAACAAGGATGCGAACACCGTCCCCGAATTGCCGGCGCCGGCCAATCCCAGCGCCGTGCCCTGATGTTCGGGTGGATACCAATAGGAGACCATCGGCAGGGCAATCGCAAAGGAAGCGCCGGCGACGCCGAGCACGCATCCAAGTGCGAGCAATTGACCGAAGGAATGGATGCCGAACAACCGCGCCGCGATCAGTCCGAGGATGACGACAACCTGCATCACGATTCCGGTCAGACGTGCTTTCCACTGTCCGACCAGGATGCCGTTGACGACACGCAGCACCGCGCCCGCCAAAACCGGCACCGCCACCATGAGGCCCTTCTGCCCGGGGTCGAGGTGGAGATCCTGCGCGATCAAGACGGCGAGCGGCCCGAGCAAGACCCATACTGCGAAACTCAGGTCGAAATAGGCGAAGCAGGCGACAAGGGTGGGAAGGTTCCCCGAAGAGAGAAAGGCTCGTTTCATGATCGATGGCTCGCAAGTCAGCGCAAGGCGCTGCCGGTTTCATCCGGATTGCGAGCCGCCATCAGCCCGCGGGTTGTTCAATCTTGAAAGGAGACGGCCCGCCGTTAGGCTGCTCCCGCGCGACGAAACCGAACCGTCGCGGTTCAATTTCAGCAAGACCCATGCCAACCGCGAAAACGCCATACATTCCCGCCGGGTACACTGTCGGGATCGGCTATCGGCAAAGATCACAGTGCGGAATTGCTCGCTATGAGAGCAGAGGCGCGCCGAAAATTTGCGCAGTGCGGCAGAAAATCCCGCGAGACATCTGCTCGCGTCGAATAGCCTGGCTAGGACTTGCCCATGACAGCATCGGCCGTTGGTGGCAGGCGTGACTCCACGGCTTCCGGATCGAAAAGAACGCCATCGCAGAATCGATCCGGCAGCATTTCGATCGGAGAGAGCGAGCCATCCAGAATCCAGCGATGGCTGTGGCTTCCTTCGATTTTGAAGTCGACAGGTGGGACGGATTCACCCAGGGGCATCACCGCAGTTCTGTAAATATCCGGCCGATAGACCTCCTCGACGAGGCCATGAAGGTCGAGAGCAGGATTGATCAGGCCCCAGCGGCGCATCTCGTTGAGCAACCACAGCCCTTGCGAACGCCAGGGAAACGTCGCTGCCCCCCTGTAGAAGACGCATCCTCTTCCGGACCCCGCAGCTCCCGGCAGATCGGCAAGGATCGCATGGGGATCGACGCCGACGTATCTGCGCCGCGATAGAAGAGCGGCTGTATATTCCGCGTTCTCGGGCGCATCGCAGAACTTGGCGCCACGCAAAATCGCGCGAACCGCCCCGGACAATTCTTGTGGCCATTGCTCTGCCCAGCGAGCCCGGACCGCGAAGGCTTTCTCGGGCGCGTTTTGCCAGATGTCGTTTGAACCTGCGACCGGAACGCCCACGCCCGCCCGGCGCGCGACTTCGCCCCAGGGAGCGCCGGCGCAAAAGCCGGCAATCTGGCCCGTGGCAAGGATCTCGACTGCGCGCGCAGGCGGCACAACGGCCAATTCCACATCCCGGCCGACTTTGATACCGGCTGTTTCGAGCCAGTACCGGAGCAGGAGATTGTGCGTGGAATAGGCATGAACGACACCGAAGGTCACGAAGTGGCCCTTGAGGACGGAACTCAACGCCATCGCCGGCGGAACGTCGTCCTGCCGGGATCGGCGTCCCACATCCTCAGCCAGCGCTTTCGAAAGCGTCACACTGTTTCCGCTGGCACTGACCCCATACGGAATCACAAGATGCTGCGCCACACCTCGCATCCCCAGATGGATATTGAACGCGAGAGGCGGCACGATCACCGCGGCATCGAGCAGTCCGTAGCAAAGTTTGTCGGCTATATTGGCCCATGACGGTTCGACGACGAGCTCGGTTTCGACACCCTCTTCGGCAAAGAAGCCGAATTCATGCGCGGCAATGATCGGTGCCCCGTCTGTCAGACGCAGCAGTCCAACCCGCATCTTCGGAAGGGCTGATTTGCGAGCCGACGCCAACGAAATCACCTTGCTCATGGTGCGTTCCTCTCGGGCCGCTCGCCCTTCCCCATGGCTTCGTGCCGTTCGATCACCTCGGCAACGACCTGGGCGAGTTTGCGGTTTTCGTCCATCGCCCGCTTCTGAAGCCAACGGTAGGCCTCCGGCTCCGTCATTCTGCGGGCCTGCATGAGAATTGCCTTGGCTCGCTCGATCAATCGGCGTTCATCAAGTCTGGCTTTCGCCTCGGCCAGTTCATTCTCGACACGGCGATGACGACGGAAAAGGGCTACGGCCGCCGAAAGGACGGGGCGGACGTCCTGCAGAGCGACACCGGACAGATTGTACGAGCAAACACCAGCCGCGATCGCCTCTTCGGCAAATGCCGGATCGTCGCTGCCGGCGAACATCACGATCGGATGCTCATCCGAAACGACGCGGATACCCTCCAGCGTGTCGCGGTCGGGAAGATCCATGTCGACGATGACCAGATCCGGCTTCAGCCGCTCAACTGTTTCCGCCAGATAGACGGCATCCGGCGGGTGTAGTATCTCAACCGCCGCGAACTCGGTCTCGACGAGCCTCCGCGCCAAGGCTTCGGCTCGCCCCGCATCTGCATCGATCAACAATATCCTCAGGGGGATAGAGCGCAACATTCGTCTATTTCGTCTCCGACTAATCGCGCGGCAACAGGCCACAAGTAAATATGGGCTAGACGATCCGGATCGGCCTGCAGAAAACATGCCAACACGCGTCGGTTCCAGGCCTGCTATTGTTGGATCGTGCTTCAGGCTCAAGCCAGCAATGCGACCGTCGGGTCCGACAAGCATCCCCGCGCCGCCTCGGAAGAGGCGGCTACCGTCGTCGCCGCGGACGGCGTGAATGTCTCGCTAGTGCGGCTCCCGCAGGTTCATGACCAGATCAGGCAAGGACTCATCACACCCGCGATCGCGATGTTTCGCGGGAAGGGAGCGTGCGAATATGTTGGAGACGGACTCAACCGCTGGCCGGCCGCCTACGTTGTCGACGTCGCCCGTCTCTATAGACTCGTGATTAAAAAGGCGGAGTCGAACGCCAAGTATCATGCAGTCGCAGAAGAAGGCGTCACGATGCGCGCTATTGCCGAAGCGATTGGCCGCCGGCTGAAAATCGATCGGCCCAGACGAAGCTCAAGCCTTCTTTGGCTGGCTTGGAATGTTTGCTGCGTACGACATGCCCGCCTCGAGCGCGCAGACGCGGAGAAAGCTCGGATGGCAACCAACCGGGCCAGGGCTGATCGCAGATCTCGAAAAATTGGAAATCCCCGATCGTTGACGCTTGCAGGGAAAGTAAAAGTTACCCTCTCGGAGTCGCGTTCCAGGTCATCCAGATACAAAGCCTTTGTCGATCTAACAACACGAGGGATCTTGCGTCGCTCCATAAGCCAATATAATCTTTACCGTCGCGAAAAACGATCGCCTGACCATAGGCCGGCAAAACCGGCAGGCCATCGCATACACGTCAACCATGCGCCTCGCTTGGTTCGGCCAGCGTCTCCGAAAACCACCGCCTGACGAACATCAGGCTATCGCAGCTATCAGCGCCTCCGGGCGCTGCATGCGTGCGACGACAGGAGCGCAACAATGCGAAATCTAGTTACAATTATTGGCGCCGGACTTGGTGGCCTCACCCTCGCCCGTGTTCTGCATCTCCATGGCTTCGCAGCAACAGTTTACGAAGCTGAAGTCTCGACGAGCGCAAGAACGCAGGGAGGCCTGCTCGATATTCACGAATATAACGGTCAAATCGCCCTCAAGGCCGCGGGGCTCTTTGATACGTTCCTCGGCCTCGTCCGCCCTGGCGAAGATGCAAAGCGTATTGTCGATAAAGACGGAAACGTCCTGTTCGATCACCCTGGCAGCAACGCCGGCAGCCGCCCCGAAATTGACCGGGGCGATCTCCGGCAAATGCTTATCGATTCAATCCCTCCGGAAACGATCAAGTGGGGGCATAAGGTTACGTCTGTAGTACCGCGCGGGAGCGGACGGCACGAAGTCATCTTTGCCAATGGCGCAACAGTCACGTCCGACGTGCTCGTGGGCGCCGATGGCGCATGGTCGAAGGTTCGTCCACTTCTTTCATATTCAAAGCCCATCTATACGGGCACCTCGTTCATCGAAACGTTTCTTTTCGATGGCGACACGCGGCACAAGGCAAGTGCAGATGCGATTGGAAGCGGCACGCTGATGGCTGTCGCTCCGGGTAAAGGGATCCTGGCGCACCGCTATGCAGACGGAACGCTGCACACCTATGTCGCCTTGAACAAACCGGAGGACTGGATTAACGCCATCGACTTCAGCGACACGAAAGCTGGCCTGACTCATATTGCCAAACAATTCAAAGGATGGGCTCCGCAACTCATCGCCCTTATTACAGACGGTGAAACCGATCCCGTGCTTCGCCCTATCTACGCACTGCCAATTCAGCATCGATGGAAACGGATGCCAGGCCTGACATTGCTCGGCGATGCGGCGCATCTGATGTCGCCGTTCGCAGGCGAAGGCGCGAACCTCGCCATGTATGATGGCGCAGAACTCGCCCGAGCGCTCGTTGCCGCTCCCGATGACGTCGAAGCCGCGCTCGCGGCGTATGAAAACGACCTTTTTCCGCGAAGCGCCGAAGTGGCGGATGAGACCGCGCAGAACCTCAAGCGGTTTTTCAGCGATATCGCACCTCGGAGCGTGGTTGATCTGTTCCGCAAGCATCTTGCGTGAACGAGATCGGTACATAAGCGTCATTTGGTGTTCCCCGGATCATCGGGCGATCGCCATTGATATCGTTCGCGAACTTGCGCGTGAGCCGTACCAGATCCTCGATATCGCGTTGCTCCCAACTAGCGAAGATCTCCCGCCCCATTCTCTCGCGCGAACCATCGACAGATCAGTCGTCGCCTTGTCCTTCGGCGTGATAGTCGTTTCACGAATCTGCCGGTCGGCGGGACTTCCCTTGCGCTCAACCAAACCGAGGCTTTCCAGCTTTACTACCTGCAGGGCCCCCACGCGTCCTTGCGAAGTTCCGCCCAACTACGCGAGCGCGCGTGGCGTCGTCGAATGCGTGAATCACAGGCGACTTCTTCCGCATCTGAGCGGCTTACGCCGCGACAAACGTCCGAGCTTTCATGAATTTGATATCGCCGTTTGCCAACGTCTGCTCTGGGGCTTTTCTTTCCCTCCAGCTCCCAATAGCCGCAATCCCACAACATGGCATTGCAAGTGCTCGTGAGATTGACGTCGATCTGATCCGGCCAATCGGTATCTTCCAGTTCCAGGATCGGTTAAACGATGCCGGCATCGGGCGAAGAGGATATCGATCTTGCCGAAGGTTTTCGCTCATCCACGTGCCATCGTGCAGCTCAAATGAATTAACCGCCTTTCGTCTTTGACACGCGGCGCGGCGCGGAAGCTTGTCTCGTGCTAAGCAGCTTGATTTTTTCGGCGGCGTCTGCCGTCGCGGGATTATAGACCACCATCGTCAAATCTGTTCGACCGTCGACGGCGAAGGCTGAGTATTCGAAGGCGAGTGGGCCGAGCACCGGGTGGCGGATGTGCTTGACGGCTTCACCGTGAGCGCCGCGCACGTCATTGTCGTTCCACATCGCCATGAACTCCGCACTGAGCCGGCAGAGTTCATCGACAAGAGGCTGCACTTCATTAGCGGCCCCTGCCCGCGCGGCCTCCACGCGGAACGCGCCCACCACGTGACGCGCAACGCTTTCCCAGTCGTACTGCGCCTCGCGGGCGCGCGGGTCGAGGAAAATCATGCGCAGCACATTACGCTGATGCGGCGGCAGGGAGCCATAGTCTCCCAACATGACGGTCGCCGCACGGTTCCAGGCCACGACGTCCCAGATCGCGGTTCGGATTACGGCGGGGCATGGGTCCAGCGCATCGAGCACACGCTGCAGCCGGGGCGTCACGCCTTCATTCTTCCGGTAACGAACCTCCGGCGGACGGCCAAGACCGAGCAGGAAAAGGTGTTCGCGTTCGACGTTCGTCAGCATGAGCGCGCGCGAAATTCGATCGAGCACGTCCGCCGACGGCGCGCCGCCGCGCCCCTGCTCGAGCCATGTGTACCAGGTGGGACTGATATTGGCGCGTTGCGCCACTTCTTCGCGGCGTAGACCGAGCGTGCGACGACGATCCGGCGGAAAGCCGAGAGCAACCGGATCGAGCTTCGTCCGCCGGTCCCGAAGGTAAATCCCGAAGCGATTCTCCGTCGTATGAAGTTCGCTCATCCTGTTAGCTATCTTACTATGATGAAGCCACTACTTTACCAGAATAACCGACGGGCCCACATTTGTCTCCAGAGAAACTTGGAGATTTTGCTCATGCGTGTGTTTGTAACTGGCGCCACTGGAAATATCGGTTCGAGAGTCGTGAAGGAACTGATCGGAGCGGGCCATCAGGTAATTGGTCTCTGCCGTTCGGATGACAAGGCGCCGGGGCTTGCGGCTGCCGGCGCCGACGTCTATCGCGGATCGATTGCGGATCCGGACAGTCTCAAGGAGGGCGCCGCCCGATCGGACGGCGTCATCCATCTGGCCTTCAACCACGACTTCTCAAGGTTCGTCCAAAACTGCGAGGACGATCGCCACGTCATCAAGGCGCTTGGCTCGGTTCTCGCGGGTTCGGACCGTCCGCTCATCATCACCTCTGGGACGCCAATCGCCAACACTGTGCCCGGTGAGCCCGCCAAGGAAGACAATGCGACGGTCAGATCCGACAAGCATCCACG
>Ga0007871_1000090_pt1 | contig 26770 bp, 30 predicted proteins | sample CryBogCBH08Jun09_FD_71208 | JGI IMG/M metagenome (GOLD analysis project Ga0007871, IMG submission 71208) | Freshwater microbial communities from Crystal Bog, Wisconsin, USA - CBH08Jun09 | ecosystem: Environmental > Aquatic > Freshwater > Lake | place: Crystal Bog, Wisconsin, USA | collected...
GCGCTCTGATGTCCTTTTGCAAGGCCTGGTAGCGCATCAATTTGCCCGCGCCGAATTTCCGGACGGTTCTCATCACTGAAGTGCCTATCGGTGGAGACGTGGCCTGGGACGCGGGTGAACAAACTCTGATGCGCGGATTGGATACCGCATGTCCATGTATTCGTCCGGGGCTGGTCCTCTCTTACAACGGGCGTCGGGATTGCCGGCCACAAAGCGCTAACGGGAATTCCCCATTCAACACCACGTCCCCGCCGATAGGCACGATGACAATATCAGGGCAACCGAAGATTAGGCCGGCACCGGCTGATCGGCTATTCTTGCGATGGCCCACATGAAGGCAGCGAGTTCCCGAGCGATCGCGGTGACCGCTACCGTGCTGCGCTTGCCGCGAGCAACGAGGGCTCGGTAGCGCTTGGTCAAACGTGCCTGGGCTTTCCATGCAATCTCTCGGACGGCCTCAGGCATGTGCCGGCTTGCGAAGTACTTTCGTTTTCCGAGTTTGGCCGGAAAGCGGTAAGTCCAGGCGGTCTCAGCCAAAACTCGACGCACTCTGGCGTTTCCGGTCTTGGTGATCCCGCCTCGTCGGACGCTTTCCCCGGTTGAGCGTTCTGAAGGCACTAGACCGAGGTAGGCCATCAACTGCCGCGGATTCGTAAAGCGGCGAATGTCACCGACCTCAACCATGAAGGTTGCAGCACAAATGAGCCTGACTCCGCGCAAAGCCTGTAGGCGTTCGACCACCGGTGTAAGCGGCCAGTCGAGCATGCTGTCTTCGATCGCTTTTTCCAAACGCAATACCCTTTCCCGGCACTGCGTTTCCGCAACGATCAACTCCTGCAGGACAGCTTGCTGGCCTGCATACGGGAAGCTGAGTCCGTGCATCCACTTAAAGTACTTCGTTCCCCAGGCTTTCAAGCCGGGAAAAATCTTGCCGTGCCGCAATAAAAAGGATCGAATCTCCTGTCGTTTGCGTGTCCGATCCTTCACCGCCGCTTCTCGCGCGCGGATCAGGTCGCGCATAGCCTCATGCGCAGCGTCCGGGGTCCAAATCTCCGTCAGTTCGCCGGCGCGGAACAACCGGGCAAGCTTCTCGGCATCCCGGCGGTTTGTTTTGATCCGATCGCCGGGCTTGCGTGGAATCAAGGATGGGGCAATCACAGCACATTCGTGGCCAAGCGCCTCAATCTCTCGCTTCAGCCCATATCCCGTCGGGCCGGCCTCATAGCAAAATCTCAATCGCAAACCAGGCCGCATGAGCTTGCGGACCAGCCGTCGTACCGACGCGCTGTCAGAGGATATTTCTCCCAGATAGCGAACCTCTCCGTTGCGGCCACTCTCGGCAATCGCAACGGCATGCCGATCTTTGGCAACGTCCAAGCCTACGAAAATCTCGTTATAATCTTCCACGGTTCGTCCTCCTGGCGTGAGGATAGGCTCCTAGAGCAACCCTCGTTTCAACGCCGCCAGTGTAGGGCGAACCACCTCACCGCCGGCATCCAGAAAGGACATACGGTCTTACTTGCAGCGCGTACCCGACAAACACTCCTTACGTCGCATGAGGAGTGGCTGCGGGCGCTCAAAGCGTTGGTGGAAGCGAGATAGTCAGCAGGGCTATTAGGCCGATTCCGGCCACTCAGGCCGCGGCTTCGGCTGACGCGGCTCCCCGGTCGCCGAACAGATAGACCTTGTTGCGGCCGGCGGCCTTCGCATCGTATAGCGCGATGTCGGCCTCTGCGAACAACTCGGTGATCCGCCGGCGATGCGGGCGGCCGACAAGGGCAGCCCCGATCGAAGCACCGACTTCGAGGCGAAGACCGTTCCAGAACAGCGGACGGGACAGCATCGCAACGGTTTTCTGCAACACATGCGCGATCTGTGCAGGAGCCGTCGGCGCACGCAGGATCAGCGCAAACTCATCGCCCCCCAACCGCGCAACCAGGCCCGCATTGCAGAACGCCCGCTCCAAACGCATCGCGATCTCGCGCAGGCATGCGTCGCCGGCCTCATGGCCGAATGTATCGTTCAGCTCCTTGAAACGGTCGAGGTCGATCAACACGAGCGCCGACGCAAAACCATGATTCAGGCCGTCGCCGACGACTTCGCAATAGCGCGCCTGGAATACAGAGCGATTGGCGAGGCCGGTCAGCGGATCGGTCTCGGCCCGTTGCCGCAGGCTCTCCAGTGCCAGCCGATCGGAGGTGATGTCCTGCTTGGAGCCGAAGATGCGCAGCGGGCGTCCGCCCTCTCCGGCCGCATGGATCGAGAGACGCATCCACCGCCGTTCGCCACGCCAGGTCCTGATCTCGACATCGACCGATGCCGGGCGACCGATCCGGATCACCTCGGCACGAGCGAATTCCATGTTGCGCCGGGACTCGTCGACATAGAGATCGACAATGCTCGAGCGCCGCAGCGGGTTGCCCACCGGATAGCCGAAAATATCGTAGACCCCGGTAGTCCAGGTCAGGCGCTCGGTCGCGAGTTCGCACTCCCATGCGCCGATACGGGCAGGGCCCAATGCCTGATCGTAGAGCCGCACGCGAACCTCGGCCGGCAAAGATGCGGCAACATGGTTTGCTTCATTTCTCATCGTCGATCCAGCACCAAATCCGACAGAGATGCGAACCGCGCAAGCCATTGGGAACTAAAGACAAAATACGCCAGGCCAGAGCGGGGCGCATCCAAATTGGTCGCCCAATATGAAGTAGCAGACTTCCTGGTTGCTGGAAAAGGATAGTTTGTCGGCAGGCGTGGCATTGCCGAGTCGCACCGCCGCTTCATCCCTGACGACGCCGCCCGCGAATGAGGCGACGAGACTGATGCGGCGCGCTCGATCCATGGGTGAGCCCCGGGCGTAGAGTTCCTGCCGGGTATGGCCATCGGCGCGGTGTGCAACGCGGCGGCGGCCTTTTGGCCGCGAGCGGTCGGCTTTTGGGCATTCTTCCTGCCCATCGAGCGGGTGCTTTCGCGTTTTCCGGACGCGCCGACGCGGGATTTGCCCTCAGTTTCTTGTTGTCGGATCTTACCCTAACGCGCCCGCCTCTTCCAACGCGATCGCAATGGCCTGGCGCCGGCTCTTGACCGGTCCACCCTTTCCGCCGCGGCCGCTCTTCGGTTCGCCGTGCGCGAACTCATGCATGACGCGACCGATGATGCGCTTTTGTCGGGCTGTGCGGATCGACCCCCGATCCGGCATTAGCGCAGGCTCCATCCAGAGCATGCGCTGCTATTGTCGAACCCGACACTCGGTGACGATGGTGCCCCGGGTGAGGCGCGCTGTCCGCCCCTTGATCCAGAACTCGGTGCCCGGCCTAGCGTACCGACCGCCGTCTGCCGACGGAATCTGCGGCAAAATCATGGTGTGCGGCGGCTTGGCAAAACGAATGCGCACCGACCCATCGGGGCTCGGCACGCTGAATACAGCGCGGAGAACCGTTCCATCGTCACATCGATAGGCGGCTTCAGTGGCAAATGCCGGTCCCGCTGGCACGGCAAGGGCGAGGCATGCCAATATCGCCAGCGTTGCGGCAAATCTCCCACCGACGACGAGGGCAGAACCATGAATTCCATTCATCTCAAACTCACCGTCAGTCTTGCAGCCGCTTTGCTTGTCCTGCCGCACGCGGCCAACGCCTCCCCCTATGCGCCGCTCGACTGCGCCAAGGCCTCGACCGCGGCCGAGACCGCCGTCTGCAGGAGTTACGCCCTTGGCCAGGATGAGGCCCAACTGGCAACGCTTTACGGCATATTGACCTCGCTCGTCGCAATGGGTCAACGAGGCGATATCATGGACGCGCAGCGCCACTGGCTCTCCGACCGTAACGCCTGCGGCAATGACACTGGATGCCTTTCCCGCGTCTACCGGACGCGGATCGATGAACTTTCACGTGCCATGGATACATTGGCGAAACGGGGGCCATTCTGACCCCTCATCGCTCGTTCGACATGCGAGGCGAACCTGTCTGTCCTGCTGCCATTGAGGGCAGGATTCCTCCGACGTCGTCGGGATAGCCGAACGACCTGAGTTGCCTAGCCTTGGCGCTGAAATAGGACCGGACCCAGGCGAAACGACTCCCGTCAGTCGGCATTCCGACCGTACCCGCTATGCTCTCGAGGCTGATGGTGCGGCCTCCCGCGCCCCAGTTGCCTTCGGACACCTCGTCGATTACCACCTGAACGCTGTTGCAGGCACCCGCATCGTTTGCCATCGCGACAACTCCCGCGATCGCCTCCACTACCCATGAATGAACCTCACTCTTGTGAGCCGCATTCATATAGCCTTCGGGAATCGTCACGTGGACGAGAAATCTTCCGGATGGCGAGACGAACCTGTCGTCGGTGCGGCCGCCGACCCACCAGTCATCTTCGGCCACCGGATGAAACAGGACCGCGGCAAAACCGCGGCCGCCTTCGGTGTTGGCACCGCCTTCCATCCGGATCAGCACGTCGGTCAGTTTTTCGGCAAGAGTGGCCTTGGCGTCCCTGTCGAGGCTTCCGGCAGGATGGGTTACATTCATGATCGGCATTGTGGTTCTACCTTGTTTGCGCGCCGGGCAGCGGCACACCCATCAGTGATGGGCGTGCGCGTTCTCGGCTTCCCACTGCTTGATTCGCGCATCGTCGATCATCAGCGTTTCGATGATCATCACATCGGCCTGAGACGAGGTTGTCTTCAGCTCGACGCGCTCCGTGTTCCAGATACCGATGCTGTCGCGACGATCCAGCGTGGTATTGTTGACGTCGACTGTGCCGTCGAGCACGAAAACATAGGCGCCATGCGCCGCGGTGCGCAGATCATAGCTGAAGGTTCTGCCTTGGTCCGCAGCCAACCGCGAAACTCGAATGTCCTGCGGAATCGGCAATGATCCGTCGCCATCGCCGACCAGTTGCACGATCTGGTTGCGCCGACGGCGGAAATCGAAATGCGCGCGATGATAGGTCGGCGGCAGATAGAGCTGGTTCGGCATTAGCCACAGATAGATCGCATTCATGTCCTCCGAGCTGATGCTGAGTTCACTATGCTTGCCACCCGAGCCAGCCGAAAAGACATAATAGTCGCCCTGCCTGAGCTGATCGACCATGCCGCTGCCGGCGGTGTTGACGTGAGTCAATTCACCTTGCAGCACGAAGGCGCAGATTACGAAGTTATGGTGCGGATGCATGTTGTAGCCGCAGCCAGCACCGTGAAACACCTCATCGCCAAACACGCGGATCGGACCGAAGCCTGGCCGGCCGCTCTGATAGTCGTGGAAGTTGAAGCTGGAAGCACGCGTTACGAAGCCGTCGGGATGGCCGGCGATATAGGAGGCGCGCGTACCGTCGGAACGAATGACGTCGTGGCCACGCTCGTGGTCGCGAAGAATGAAAGAGTTGGACATAGGTGTATTCCTTCTGAGTAACGGGGGATGAATGTTCAGGCGGCGCTGGCGAGCGTCGGACCGCCGGACGAATAGCCGATCACGATCATCTCGAACTGGTTCTTCGGTGTGCCGCAATCGGGGCAGACCCAGTCCTCCGGGATGTCATCCCATCGCGTTCCCGGCGCCAGCCCATGCTCGGGCAGACCGAGTTCCTCGTCGTAGGAGAAACCGCAGCCCAGGCACATCAGGCGCTTGAATGGAGCTTCGGATTCGGTCTCTGCAACTGTCTGGTCCATGTGTCGTACTCCTTTTCTTGCTGTGGTTGATGTGATCAGCCTTGTCACGCATGGGCGATGCGGCGCCGCATGCGCGGAAGCTCACAAGCCGTAAAGAATCTTCATGGTGCCGGTGGCGTGCATGGCGATCACGACCCCGTCGGCTGGTAGATAGACTTTCTCGAGCTGCGCCGACGACAGATGGCCTTCCATGCGGAAGCCGTCCTTGAGTGGCCGCGTCAACTTGGCGTTCGCGGCGTTGAGCAGATTTTCGTAAGCAACGCTGTAATCGACACTGGCCTTGTCACGAATAGGCGCCAGCAATTGATTGATCGCATCCGTCATGCCTTCGTCGCCGGCAACGACGGCGAGATCCGAGAGATGAACCGCGTGCCCGCCCTGATCCACCTGTACTGCGCCGGTGAGATAGACCCACCGACCAGAATTGGCGTCGGTGTCGGACGCCTTCGTGATTTGCAATCCGATTACGAGCTGGCCCGCTGACGGATAAACCTCGACATTCCTGAGGAGGAATCCGGCGAGCGGCGGCGCCGTGGCGATCACCTGCATCAGCTTGTCCTTGATGGCGTCGTAGCCGATCTTCACCGGGAGAATGACATCGAACGTACCGGGCTGATTGACCTCATGACCGAGGGGAGGCAGCGCAGGCGCTGTCACAGCCGGCGGTGGCTGCCCGACGAATGTTTGCGCGGCCCCGGACAGTTCGAGCGAGCCCCACAGCACTGTTGAATTGGCGCCGATCCCGGCAAAAGCGACGTTTTGAGGGGTAACCTGCAACCATACCGGGGGATTGTCGGACAACTCGATTGGCTCGAACGCGTGCTGCCATGCAGCTTCGGCCTTGGCGTGAAGGTCCAAGCGCCGCACAGCGGCAAGCGCACGTGCTCTGACGCTGGCGAGTTCGGATCGCATGCGCGGCTCGGCGTATTTTGCGAGAGGAATTTCTCGGCCGAGCACGTGAAGGATCGGAGGCTCGCTCCAGTGGAAACCGTCGCTGAAATTCAGGTCAAGCGACCAGTCGCGGTTCAATCGAGGCCGCGCTTCTGCTTCGATCGTCGCGCTGGCTTCCGTCTCGCCATGGATGCGCGCCGTGAACCGGTTCGCTCCTTGGCCTTCAAGTGCTCCATAGATCGGCACCGAGCCGTAAATCCGTCCATCACGTCCATAGATCGAGACGGGCCCGGATCGTTCTACATAACCATAGATATCGCAATTGGCGTTCACCCGGAATCCCAGCACCCGCCGATGGACGCAACTGACACGTTCGTCGATGGTGGCCAGACGCCGCGGAATATCATCGCTAATATCCGTGGCCAGCGCATGCAGCCCGAACTCAACCGTCGCGGAGATTCGCGATTCCGTTGTGAACGGCGCAACGGTGTCGGGAGCCTGCGGCGGTTTGTCGGCGGCGGATGCGGAACTTACGCTGGCCAACCCAAGGGCAAGCGCCGCTCCGCCAGAGCGGATCGAAGCCAGATGACGGCGTAGAAACGATGTTGGCGCGGTAGTCATGACATCCTCGCTCTGTTCCGTAATGAGTTCGCCATCAGCGACGGCGACCGCCGCCATGGGGCTGAAATCCACCGCGCATGGCATGCCGCTGCGGGTGGAAGCTTCGCGCCGGACGGAACGACTGGGCGCGGGCGCGCATGGTCCGCCGATGACCTCCCCGGGCCGATACGGCAAAGTCACGGCGTGGAGCATCTGCCCACCGAGCGGGCGGGCCGCCGCGGTTGCCGCGCACGTTGCCGTTGCGCCGGTCGGAATTCCCCGAATGGAGTTGCCCGGTCCGGTTACCCTGATCCCGACGCGCGTTGTCATTGCGAAGATGGACAGGCTGATTCCGGAACAGATTTCCCTGCTGCGCTTCCATCCGCGTCTCTTCTGCGCGTCGCATGGCCGGCTCGTTATCCTGATGGAAACGGCGCGCGACGGCCGCATTGCGATAGGGCACGCCGTCGCGATGCGCGGGATCATGAATCCAGGTGTTGTTCGTGATATTGATATTGGTGCGGCGATTGAAGAAATTGTAGCGGTTGACGTTGATGACCACGTTGTGACGCCACCAGTCGCAGCCGGCCCAGATGGCGGTACCAACTCCAATGCCGGCCGCGAATGAAACCACGTTGCTTGCGACGAAGCCCGGCGGCGACCAATAGAACGGCGGATACGCCGGATAGGGCCAGGTGCCGTAGACGACTGCCGGATTGTAAACCGGTACCGCGTAAACGTCGGGATCGGCGGGCCGGATGACGATCGGCTGGGAAACGCTCGACGCCACGGCACCCGCGGGAGGCGGTTCTGTTGCAACCGCTTGCTGCGGCGTCGACTGAAGATAGCCGGCAGCTCGGGCCTGCGCGCGCAATGTCTGCACGGCCGTCATCACATCCTGCTGCTGCGCGAGGAAAGCATCGCCGAGCTGCTGGGTCCAGTCGAGCTTGTCACTCATCATCTGCAGCGTCTGCGGGACGGCGGTGAGGGCCTTGACGCTCGGATCCCAGGATTGAGCCTGCATCGCATTCTGGAGCGCTTCCCCGGTGACGCCCGGATTGTTATTCGACCATCGCGCTGCCTCGACGACTTCAAGCGGATAGGTCGACGCCATCAGCATCTGACTGAGAAGCGAGTCCGGATAAAGCGCGATCGGCGCGACAAGTTGCTCGATCTGCGCCTTGGAAAAGGTATCGTTGCTGGAAGCTGGTGTCTGTGTTTGCGGCGTCGCCGCCGGCGCCTGCGCCAACGCCGGGGCGACCGCCAACCCCAACACGAGCACCAATGGCGCGCTCCATCTGCACACTGCATTCGTGATCTTGATCGTCATATCTGTCATCCTTGGCTTTGCGTCCGCATGCATTGCATTGGTGGATCGGATCAGGGACAAATCCGCTGGCTGTCGCGCCAGAAGCAGGACGAACCACGGCGATAGACATAGACGTTCCCTTTGCGGCCGATGACCACGGCACCGTTGCGTCCGATGCCGATAGCGCCATATTTGCTGACGCAGCCAGCGCGGTGGACACCGCGAGCACAATCGAAGGCCTGCGCTTCCGAGGCGCTCATGGCCATCGTGAACAGGCCGACAATCGCTCCGGCCACCGCAATGGCCAGACAAGGACGGGGAGACGACAAGGTCGCTGCCCGGCAGGCAAACCTGACTTTTGAGATGTTCATGGCTCGATCCTTCATGCGTGCAGGCGCGCAGCATCGATCCACGACGATGCGACGGCGAAGTTTTTCCGCTAAAAATTTGAAGCACGGGTGCCGGCAAACCGATTTGCCCTTCCCGTCTTGGCACGGCAACAAATGCCCCGGCGCGACAATGAAAACAAATATCGCTTTGATATGCAGGTATCGGCGTCAGCTATGGCAAAGCTGCACCTGACCGGGACAGCCGTGCGGCACGAGCTTCGTTAAGGCTGCAAAAGTCACTTTACGGATAGCTCCGAACGGGCATTTCCGACCGGCGTCGCCGACATGAAGCAACCTGGCCGCTTGCCGAAATGCCGATCCCGGTGGATGATGCCCGGGTTTTGCGCGCCGCGGGTGCCACTATGCAATTTCGCCAACTTCGATACTTCGTCAAGATCGTCGAGGCCGGGAGCCTTTCTCGCGCTGCGTCCGTCGTACATGTGGCGCAGCCTGCGCTCAGCCAGCAGGTCGCCGAACTGGAAGAGCGCTTCGGAGTCGAACTGTTGCAGCGCAGCGCCCGCGGCGTCCGGCCGACGGCAGCCGGCACCGTCCTCTACAAGGAAGCCGTCATTCTTCTGCGGCTACTTGATCGATTAAGCGATATCACATCTCTGAATGCAGCCGATCCCGAAGGCACCGTGAACCTCGGGCTGGATCACATTCTCTCATCGAAGCTGGTCGGCGGAATTCTGGACGAATCGCACAAACGGCTCCGGAAAGTGGTGCTTAGAATGTCCGACGACGACAGAGCCGGACTGGAACAGAAAGTCTCTTCTGGCATAATCGACATCGCAATTCTCTTTGACGATGAAGTTCCGATGCCGCTCACGCGCGAGCCACTCTTTACCCAGAAGCTGTACCTCGTCTCTCATCAAGAGCTTCCGAACCATACCTCTGTCGTATCACGGGAGACAGTGGCGGAGTTGCCCCTGGTACTTCCGGGACCAACGAATAGTCGGCGCCGCCTGATTGAGCGGGCCTTCGCACAATCCAATCTGACGCTCAACGTTGTGGTGGAATCCGAGCCCCTTGGAAATGCCGTATGGGTACTTCTAAACAACGCTGGTTACGGAATCATGGGCATCGGCGATGCATCGCACTTCGGTCCGACGACCTTCAAGAAACCGCTAATGATTGATCCGCCGATCTATTTGACTTGCTCGATTGTTCGTTCCGCAGATGTCCCGCTGACTCATGCCGGCCAGGCGGCGTACGACTTCCTCGTGGATTATATTGCGCGACGTGTCGAGCAACCGGACATGGCCGGTGCGGAATGGATCGGCAAGGCCCAGAAAAAGAAGCCCGGCGGGGTTGCAGCTTCGGTACGGCGGCCGGTTATCTGACCGAACCGGCCAACGCCAGGCGGTAGACGTCGCGGACGCGGTGCGCTTCAAGATCAGCCCTCACCGCTTCGTCCGACAATGGAAGCTTGCGCGACTGTTGCCAGTCACGCCGAATAGTTTCAACGAGGCGTTCGACCACGTGTTGCGACGACGTCTCGATCGCGAGTTCCCGCCTTTCATCGAAGCTCCCGGGGCTGAGATTGATCGATCCGACGATCGCGCGCGCCTCATCGGCAATGATGATCTTGCCATGCAGCTTCAGGTCTTTCAGCATATGCACCTTGGCACCGACATCATGAACGATCCGCAGACCGCTGACGCCCTCGAATAGTTTGTTGCCTTTCAATGTATGCAGCGCCCGGGACATGATGTGGACGCGCACGCCTCGCTTCGCGGCGCGCACCAGCCGCTCGATGATGACCATGTCCTGATAACGCTCGTTCTGCAGCCATAGCGAGTGCCGCGCCGCATCGATAAAATCGACGATGCGTTGGCGTCCGTTGTTCGGACACCAGATCAGATCCGACTCACGGACCGGTACGAACGGCTGGTGATGCCAATCCGCTTCAAAACACCGCGTCATCTCGTCAATGTCCGAGCGGACGACGGTTTCCACTGCATAGTCGCGGGTTTGCGTCAGGTCGCGGGTTTCCCAATTGAGCGACTCGATGAATCCGAGCCTGTCGTCGATGACCATCGACTTCTGGTGAGTCACGGCGAACTCGCTACTGCTGTCGCGGACGTCGACGCCTGCGGCCAGCAACGTATCCCGAGTCTCGCGGTTGTCGCGGGTCCCGTCGCGGCGTGCAGGGTTCAGCATGACTCGAAGCCGGACCCCGCGATGGCGAGCGGCGATGACCGCATTCAGGAGCGAGCGATCCGTGAAGAGAAACATTCGGATATCGAGTGAATGCTTCGCGGCTGCGATCGGGCGAATGATAGCATCCGCGGTATCATCCGGCAGCACGATGAGACGATGCGACATTGTCACTTTTCCGGGTCAGGCGGCATCAAGAGCACGAGTGTCGTGGCCCTGCTGGATGCGATGCAATTCGGCGAAGACGCCGTCGCGGGCGATCAGAGCGGCGTGCGTTCCTTCCTCCGCAACGATCCCGTCCTTCAGAACGATGATCTTGTTGGCATCGATTAACGTTCCGAGACGGTGCGCGATCATGATGACGGTCCGCCCTTTCATCACACGATGGAGCGCCTCAATCACAAGATGTTCGGATTCGGCGTCCAGGGCTGCCGTCGGCTCATCCAGCACGAGAATCGGACTTCGGCGAATAACGGCACGGGCAATCGCGATGCGCTGGCGTTGCCCACCCGAGAGCGTGCACCCCTGTTCGCCGACGACGGTATCATACCCATTCGGCATCCGGTCGATGAATTCGTCGGCGTTGGCTATTCGTGCAGCGGCCAGGATATCCTCGTCTGTCGCGTCGGGACGGCCGTAGGCGATATTGTCCCGGATGGCGCCCTGGAACAAAACCGCATCCTGCAAGACGAAGGCAATCTGCGATCTGAGGGCCGCGACCTTGAAGTCCGCGATGTTCACGCCGTCGATCAGGATCCGTCCGGACGCTGGATCATAGAACCGCGGCAGAAGGCTCAATATGGTGGACTTGCCTGATCCGGTAGGACCGACGATTCCAACGGTTTGTCCTGGTTCGATATTGAACGAGACCGCGTGCAGCACCGGGTTTTCGCTGTCGTAGCCAAACGCCACCTGATCGAACGTCACCGCGCCGCGCACGTTGCCAGGAGCAACGGCGTCAGCGCGTTCCACGATCATGTCGTCGGCAGAGAGAATTGCCTGAATCCGCTCCAATGCCACGGCGGTCTGCGCGACCGCGCTCGTCATGCTGGCCAGATCCTTCACCGGTTTGAAAAACTGCTTGAGGTAGGCGAGATAGACCGTCAGCGCCCCCGCGGTCATTGCTCCCGTGACAATCAAAGATGTTCCCTTCCAGAGCACGGCGCCGGTGCACAGCGCAACGGCCACACCCACCAGCGGAGACATCAGCGATTTGATCTTGCGCGCGCGAAGCGCAGCAGCGACGGTCGCGTGGCTGGCGGCTTCGAGATGCGCCAATTCCAAATCCTGTCGTCCGAACGCCTGCGTGGTCCGGATCGAGCCCAATCCCCGCTGAACAATCGACAGCACCTCGCTTTGGCGCTGACGCACCCTGCGCGTCGCCTCCTTGACCGCTCTTTTGAAATGAAAGACGAAGTACAGAAGGACAGGCGCAAAGGCGATCGCGATGAGCGTGAAGTCCCAGTCCAGCCAGAACATGAGTCCGACCATGAAAACGATCGTAAGCAAGTCGACTACGATGCCCAGGGTCGACGACGACGTAAAATCCTGGATCGTACTGACGTCATTGGTGATGGTTGACACCAGAGCGCCGATCCGGGCGTGGTCGTAGTACCGCAACGACAGGCGGTGCAGATGCTCGTAGATGCGCAAGCGAAGATCGTTGGCAATCCATTGACCCATGCTCGTCGTGTAGTAATTATCGACATAGCTCGCGACCGCGCCAATGGTCGCGATCGCAACGGTGGCGACGCCGGCGAACAGCGCAACCCCGAGCGTATGCTTGCCGAACCCGGCGTACTCGTGCGCCCATTCGAGCCAACGCGGCAGATGATGAGCGCCAAGCGCGTCATCGATCACGAGCTTGAGCGGCCACGGTGCGGCGAGGCTGGCCGCGATTTCCACCAGCATGGCTGCAAACACGATGGCGAGCCAGCCGCGATAAGGACGCAACAGATCGATCACAAGGCGCGACATCGTTCTGCCCTGCTATTTGTTGCTGGAAGACGGTTCAAAGGACATGGCCGACAACGTGTCGCAGTCATCCGGCACCGACCGCCCCTCGAAACGATCGATCATCCAGCCGACCGCGGCATCGGCGCTGTTACGCGCTGCAAATCCGTGCCCGACTCCCGGCATCCATTTGACGGTAACGCGATCCCCCGCCGCACACGCCTTTTGCGCATAGGCCCGCGTGACCTGCGGACGAACCAGGTCGTCGGAGGTCCCTTGGGCGAGGAACAACGGTATGTGAGAAGGCAACGAACCCGGCGTATTCCTTTCAGCCAGCGACCGCCACGGTTCGACAGTGGCAATGTTCTGTACCGAGAGGAACTGCTCCTCCAGCGGCTTTTCAGTGCGCCGCCGCGCCAGAATATCGAAGATGGATTCGATGCATTCGTTAGCCAGTTGATCGACCGCCGGCATGGCTTCCGGCACCACGACCTTGTCGATAGGCGCACGATACACTCGTGACCACGACCACAACGTCATGGCCGTCAGGTTTTTTCCTCCCGATGTCTGGAAATCGTCCCCCATCAAGGTGACCAGATCCGTTGCCGGCGCGGCGGCGGCCACACCAACCAGATTGAGCTCGGGCGCATAGCTCCTGGCGATCAATCCGGTAAACAGCGCGGCCTGGCCGCCTTGGGAATGCCCCCATACCGCAAAGCTATTGCCGTTTCCGACGCCAGGCATGTCGTGCGCGACACGGACCGAGTCGATCACGGCCCGGGCTTCGCTCACGCCCACGAGATAGGGATGAGGCCCTTTCGTCCCAAGACCGGGATAGTCCGTCGCGGCCACAACCAGACCTTGTTCGATCATCTGACGGAGGCCGGCCATCTGCTGGTAGACGAAAATGGCAAGCGAGGGCGCACAATGCGGCACGACACCCGTGGTCGGATGCGCCCAGGCCACAATTCGCCGCCCGCCGGGCGGAACGGGCCCAGGAGGCACGATGATGCTGCCGGAGACCGCAATCGGCTCGCCGTGCATGCCAATCGAACGGTACAGAACACGATAGGCCAGCGCACCGCCCGGCGCGAGCGTCATGGGTTCGGAGCGGATCAACGTGCCGGGCGGTCCGGCGATCTCGCGCGGCGACGCTTCATAGAACGCGGTCTGTGCCCTGGCTCCGACAGCCGTCGTCATGAGCATCCCGGCGCAAAGGAACAGCGCAGCGATGCTCCGGACCCTGTCCTTTGCTGAAAACCTCGACCCCGAAATCATCTTGAAAAGTCTCGCATGCCTGGCGCCGTCGCCCGAGCGGTAGACGTCTGTTGTCTGCTCCAACTTATGGCATGCGTCTGCGTATCGTAGCGGTCTTGCACCGGCCTCTCGCCAAACATCACCTGATGGCAGGACTCGCTCAGACGAGGCTCATTGGCGCGCAGACAATTCACGATCTCGCCCACGTCCGGAATATATTCGGCACAAAGCCGGAAGACGTCCGGCCTGCAGGCGTCCTGCTGTGACATGGTGCCCTGTGCGTGGGCCACGCCGCAGACCGCCAGCGCAAGCGAAACGGTCGAAAGATGTCGAAGCATGAATTGGCGCATTTTTCTGGTCTCCTGTGCCGGAATCTCGTCCGGCCTGCTGGACATGAACGGTGAATAAACCGGCCGTCAGATCACCTCGTAGGCAAACAATGTTGCGACGACGGTGATGCCGACGAGCCCCGCAAGAAAGACGATGTCAGCGATCCGCTCGATGCGCGCGCTCATGCGCTGCAATTTGGCGTAACGAATCGAGAGATAGGACGACAGCGCGCTCGCCAGAAAGACAACCGAAACGAGGGCCGCGTACTCGTCGACCTGCGACCACCCGATCCTGGCTTCCGCAAGCTTGATCAACCCTATAAAAGTGACGCAGACACCAATCATAGTCGCGGAAACCGGAAGGATATGAGTTGCCAGCGGTTGATTCTGCATCGTCATTGCCAAACGACGGTCGCTCATGATTCGCTCCTAGAAAGACGATGCCTGGGCCAGCGCGGCCGCATAAATCGGGATCCGCATATCTTCGATATCCGCCTGCTGCTGAGTGCCAAACACATCCCGATCGTCCGGAGACGCCGAGACATTCGGCCGATCGACCGAGATCTTGATCGCGTTGCAGGTGTCGACGAAGAATGCTCCGACTACACGCTCGGGTGAAACGCCAAGGGCGTGCGCGATGTTGTCCTTGCCGAAGGCATTGGAATAGAGCGCGGCCTCGTAGTTTTCGCCCGACGCGAACAGGATATCGAACGTGATGCGGTTGACGCCGGCATCCTTGCTTCTGACTACAGCCGCCATGTCGCGCAAGCGCCGCCAGCCAATCGGCTCGCCCACCGGCGGATGATCGACGATAAAGGAAAGCGTTCGCTCATCCAGATCGCCGTGATAGCCGTTTTCTCCGATATCGAAATAACGAGGACGTTCGGCACGCAATTCAATCCAGTGAGCCTTGTTCGCGCGATAATGGGTGACCGGAAATATCTTGTTTCTGATCACGTCCTCGTTTTGCAGCAAGTGATACAACGACCATTCATAAGCGTCCGCCGCATCGAGATTGAGTTTCGAATCCGCCGTGACATGTGCCATCCGGGCAATATCGTCGATTTCTTGCTGATGCCGGGTGAGGAGTTGTTCGGGATCGCGGTCCACCGTTCGCAGCAGGAGGGCCGGATTGGATGCATCGGCCTCGGAAATCGTGAACGCTGCGCCGGGCGCGATGCTCGCGAGGTCTTTCAATGCCGACGCCACGACTGCTGCCTTGATCGCAGCATATCGATTGATGAAAGCGGCATCCCGCGTGCCCGCAAGCAGAAGCGCACCGTGCATGCCGTCTTTCCCCGTCATGCTGACATGCTGGGGCGACAGCGGACAGGCGAGATGAGCCATCGTCGCGTGGCGGTCGAGTCCTCCATAATGAACGAACCGTTCCGCGATGACCTGCGCCAGGCGCGTGGCCGCATCCACGGTTCGGGCAGCCGTTTCGATTACGATGCCGAGTTCTCGCGCGGTCCCCCGGACGGGCGACGAGCGAACGCCGTTGCGACCATAAACCTGCAGATCGGGCGAAATGTGCGGCAAATCGTCGGGACGGATGAAGATCAGCGACACCTTGCGCGACCCAAGCCATAAAGCCGCCTCCAGCTTGATGCTCCAAGGCCACGGACGACCTGCTCTGATAAAGCGACTGTTGCGAATACCGGCGCTGCGGTTGTCGTGCGAAAAGAATTGCGTTTGCTCTGTCGACAAAATCCCCTCTGGATAGAACTGCAGATGGGGATGGCTCTGCTGATAAAGCGAGTGGGCCGCGAGCGAATGCGGGGTACAACGTCGCGCCACATTGGGCGCTTTGAAGACTGCGGTCCGGTCGTCGTAAATTTCACAGACCAGACAATCGGCGGGCGAGCCCGGCTCGCAGGCCAGCGCGCCCGATTCCAGGATATGTCCTGCGTGATAGGCGAGACCCGCATCGACGCCATGGCGGATCATGTCCGCAGCAAAGAGTGCGCTGTCGCATGCGCGGCCGGCAAAGATGTATTGCGCACCACCAACCAGCGCCGCGATGAGAGGATGAACGCCCATCTGTCCGACTATGATGCTGCCGCGCAGGGCTTCCTCGCTAAGTGCAGGGCCGCACCCGGTCGGACGCAATTCACCGTTGCGCAGCTCCCGAATAGCCAGTTCCGGATCGATTTCCGACCGGATCACGGCGACCTTCGCCTCGCAGAGGCCGAGTTCGTCGAACACGTCTTTGGCGATGTCGATCATGCCGTCGAGATTGCGATTGCCCCCCGCCGTGCCGCTGCTGCCGACAATGACCGGGCAACCGAAGGCCCGACCGACTTCGACCATGTGATGATAGTCGGCTTTTATCGCCCCGCGCTCGAAGTAAGCCTTTCCCGCCCCAAGATAAAACGGGCCGGCGTCGACTGACCCGCCGTCGCAGACGATTGCGTCGACGCGCCCATGCAGCGCTGCCCGCAACGACTCTCGAGGGTAGCCGTACCCCAGCGCTCCGCAGGTCGAGACAACACGATAGATCAGCTTCGGCATTGGGTCGCTCTTGTTGCAAGGGCAATCCCGTTTGGCCTGCCCACTGACGGGGCGCACAAATGATCCAGCTTCGGACCAAAAACAAATAGCGCTTCCATATGCAGGTATTGCCGCCGATTATAGGTCTCCGGAGCCGCCTGATCCGCCGCTCGTCGCGCCATCGCCCGCGATCCCGACGCTCGGACCGCCGCGCGGCGCCAGCGAGGCTGGCTATCGCCGCCGGGTATGGCCGCATAATCAATCGATATTTGTTTTTGATTTCGCTTTCGGCGAGTGAGGCGCGCGCAGCATTGACGCTGCGTTGGACGTCAACGATCTCAACGGGAGACAATCATGCTTGAATCCAAAATCACACGTCGCGGTTTGATTGCGGCAGCCGCAACCGGCGCGGCAGCCATTGTGCTGATCGGTGCAACGACAGGTTCGGCCGACGCCTATCAAGGCAATATGGAACGCGCGCTCGAACAACTTCAGGCGGCACTGCAATCATTGCGTGAAGCAACGCCGGACAAGGGTGGCCACAAGGCCCATGCCGTCGCACTGATCGAACAGGCGATGAACCAGGTGCAGGCGGGCATCAATTTCGCAGCCGAACGTTTCGGCGACTGAGGAGCGAACAGATGCTGAGGAATCTTGTTTTCGCTCTGGCGACGGTGGCGCTCGCCGGCGCTGCGACCCCGTCTCAAGCGCTACCGGTCCTGTCAGGCGCTGAAGGATCGTCCATGATTATCAAGGTTGCCAATGGCTGCGGGCCCCGCGGCTATCGTGGACCAAACGGCGCTTGCCACTCCTACGGGACCGGGCCCTATCCGGGCGGTTATCATGGCCCCTATCATGACGCCTGGCGCTGGAACGGTTGCCCCCCGGGATTTTGGCGCGGGCCGTGGGGTCATTGTCGCGACACGCCCTACCACGGCCGCCTGCCGGGCGGGGGCTGGAAATAGACCATCCGCTTCCAAAGGTGGCTTGGCCAAAGACCGCGTTTGGATCAGTTCGTTACGAAGGACACGATGGCAGAGCCTCTCCTTGTCGGCAGATTCGCCGCATGGAGCGGCTATTGCCGGGCGAATAAGCAACCGCTACTCTTCGTGTATTCAGATTTGTATATCTCGCGCTGGCGGGTTTGGCTGAGGAACGGCGGATGCAGTACCGCCATCTTTATTATTTCACTAAAATTTTCGAAGCGGGAAGTTTCTCTCAAGCGGCACGGACTATACACGTGGCCCAGCCTGCACTCAGTCAGCAGATTTCGGAACTGGAAGCATCGCTGGGAATTCCGCTTTTCGAGAGAAGCGCCAGAGGCATCAAGCCGACGGTCGCCGGGCAGAAGTTCTACGAGGACGCCTCGGCCATTTTGCGCCGCTATGAAAGCCTCCCGGGACTGGTGCGATCCAGCACTGGTGAGATCGAGGGGCTCGTCAAACTGGGCATGCCGGCGTCTCTGTCCACGACATTGGTTGGCCCCCTCATCGAGAAATGCCGGCTGGATCATCCGAAGATCGCACTGAGATTCATCGATGGCGACAGCGAATTCCTTCGGGAGGAAATCGAGAAGGGACGCCTTGATCTCGCCCTCGCATTCGAGGATGAGTTTTTTCCGGTGGTTCAACGACAACCCCTCTTCAAACAGGACCACTATCTCATCAGCAGTCAACATGTGCCGTCGGTCACGGGACCGACCGTATCGCTTGAGGAGGTCGCCAGGATTCCGCTTGTGCTGCCTGGCCAGTTGAACGCCCGTCGGATCGTCATCAACCGCACGTTCGCCGACGCCGGACTGTCGCTCAACATCGCCGCCGAAGTCGCCACCGTCGCAAGCGAGCTTTCGGCAGTGCGCGCCGGCGCCGCCAGCACGATCCTGAATCTCGGCGATATGTCGGGATTTTCTCTCGACGAGTTTGCCAAGCCTGTCCTGATCGAGCCGACATTTCATCTGACCTGCAGCATCATCTGGTCAAACGACGTCCCGCTGACCCGCGCCGGCGACGCCATAAGGTCGCTGATGATCGATTTCCTCCGGATACACATCGAGAGGACAAGGCGGCCCGGTGCAATTTGGCTGAATGCGTCGTAGCGATCGACATAAGCAGAAGGCGGCGAACCGGTCCGCCTCCTCAAGTGATCCTTCCTGCAGCAGGCTGCTGAGCCAAGAGAAGACTTTAAAATACCCCAGATGAAACATAAACTTGAAGCGATCGTCCAATGGCACCTGAAGTTTCTTTAATCGTTCCTCAAGAAGCTAGAGCGGTGACATCGGACGTCGCGCCTCACTTGGCGTGGTCACTCACTTAGAGGCGACTGGCCAGCAAAAGCGACCGCTCATCCATTCTATAAGTGGCTCGCCGGACACGGTAAGGTGTCAAGACTGCGCCTCGTCGAGGCCTGTTCGTCCGGGGGATCTATCATGAGAATATCTTTCCTGCATTCAGATGGGTCGAAGCCGCCCATCAAAATTCCCGCTATTGGACTCGATCTCTTCGTCCGCGTGCCGCCTGCTGCGACTGGCAACGAGTTCTGTTTCATCGAGACGATCAACGCGCCTGGCGGGGGGCCGCCGCGGCATCGCCATCCAGAGGCTGAGATTTTTCGCGTCATCGAAGGACGTTATCTCTACGAGGTCGAAGGGAATCGATTTTTCGCCGAGACGGGCGACGTCGTCAGCATCCCGGGCGGCGCCGCCCATGGTTTCGTTAACGTCACCGCAGCGCCAGCCCGGCAATATATCCTGATGGCACCGGCCCTCGATGCCGAGACATTCTTCATCGAGTTGGCCAGTACAATGAAAGACGGTGTTCCGGATCAGGCAGCGCTGAATTCTTTCGGCGTGAAGTGGAACGTGGAATTCATGGGACCACCGCTGAGTCCTCACGATCAGCCGACAGGGTGAAGGCCGCGCCCGGATGTCAGCAAGTAGTGACCTGCTTGATGGCGGGATCACCATACCGTCACTCGTGACGGTGATGATGATAAGAAGTCTAAGACCTACCCCATTACGTTTTCTTTTTATTATTCGATGACCCAGATGGCTTTGCTCCCCATGTCAGTGTTTGAGGAATACTGAGAGTTGATGGAGAATAGCGGCTCAATCTTCTTCACGGCAATCGACCTAAACCGGAAGCGATCCGCGATGCAGTCACGACCGTCCACGTCATCCGCGAGGAGATCAACTCCGTCCTCAGGGACGATTTCGGCGGCAAACGCGTGCGCTTCATCGGTGACTGCATCCACGGCTGCATCGCCGAGGGCGACTGCGCCGATGATGCCGCCGCTTGCAGCATTCATTTTGGCTTTTACCCAATGTCGCCGCCTGTCACGCGGCGAACCTTCTGGCTGAGAAACACAATACCTTCTGGCGCGACTACAAGGTGATCGTAGCGGCGGGCACTGCGGCGGGGATCGGCCTCGATGCGCTGCCTCCGGTCCGCGCGGCTGTCGGCAGCGGCTTCGAGACGAAAACCATCACGCTGTCCTGCGGCAAGCTCACGACCGGCGTCACGGTGGCGCAATGGTCCTCGATTCTGATGCTGCGCAACCTCAAATCGCCGGAAACCTATTTCCGGGCGGCATTTCGGTTGCAGTCGCCATGGTAGATCAAGAATCCAAACGGCGACAACCCGATCGAGGAATAAATTCTTAAGCCCATCTGCTTGTGTTCGATTTCGCGCCCACCCGCGCGCTGGGGCAGCTCTCCGAATATGGCATCGGGCTTTCGCCCGGCGAGACGAATCCGGAAGACTCGGTGCGCGAACTTGTCTCGTTTCTCCCGGTGTTGGCCTACGAAGGGGCAACATGACGCAGATCGACGCGGGCGGCATCCTTGATATCGCGATGGCCGGCACGTCAGCCACGTTGCTCGCCCGCAAGTGGGAATCTGCGCTCCTGGTGAATGTGGACATGACACTCTTCGCCGCGTGCTCGACAACCCTGAGGCGATGGCGGCCGTCGAACGCATTGAAGGCTGGCGCGCGCTCGGCGACGACGTCATCGAGACGATCATCAACAAGAGTGACAAGGTCAAGGAACTCAAAAACAAGGCGAAGGATGGCGACCTGACGTCGAAGGAGAAGAAGGAACTGAGCGAGGAGGAGAAGGAATATAAATCCAAACGCAAGCTCGTTCAGGAAAAGCCGATAAAGTTTACAACGCGTGTCCTGGCTTTCATGTATCTCACTGATTTTCGCGAGAACACCCTTCAGGACGTAATCACCAGACTTGAGCCGGACCTGTTCCTCGCGGTGACCGTTTTGACCGTTGCGGACTTTTAGTGCGTGTGAAAGTCTTCAATGTTTGCCGTCATCACCCCTGAGACAACTTGAGGGACTTCACGGAGGGAGGATTTCTGGTTCATCGTAGCCGCAAGGAGCGAAGATGAAACAGAAATCCGGGCCGGGCAAAGCGCCCGCAGAGCAAGTGCGGAAGGACATCCGGCGCCAGACACGTCGGCGGTACTCGGCGGAGAAGAAGATTCGCATTGTGCTGAAAGGACTGCGCGGCGAGGAGAACATCTCCGAGCTGTGCCGCCGCGAGGGTATCGCTGCCTCGATGTATTACGGCTGGTCGAAGGAGTTCCTGGAAGCCGGCAAGCGCCGATTGGCCGGTGACACGGCACGCGCCGCAACGTCTGGCGAGGTGAAGGATCGTCGCCACTACTTCATCCGGTCACGCCCCAATCGGCGTATTCGTCGCCAACACCGGATCGATCAACAACGCTTTTGGCATCCGCTCGATCGGACCCAATGCGACCGTGCGCGTTTCCAACACGGAAATTGTCGGCAACGGCACGGGCGTGGCAACGAGGCGCACTGCTGTCCGCCGGCAACAATCACGTGCAGGCCAATGGCAACAACGGATCGCTTAGCGGCTCGATAGCTGCACAGTGACATTATGGGTTGGAAGGCTGCGCCAGGTTACTCCCCGTAATGGCGCAGCCTTTCGAGATCGACGATGGCGAGGCCGCCGTATTCGAGCCGCAGCAGGCCTTCCTTCTCCAGCGCCTTCAGGCACTGGTTGGCGTTCTGCCGCGACATGCCGGACAGTGCGCCGATCTCCTCCTGGGTAATCTCCAGATGCGGAGTGACATCCGGATAGAGGATCGGATTGAACAGAGTGGCGATGCAGCGGGCGACCCGCGCGGTCGCGTCGAGCATCCGGCCGTATTCCAGCAGCCCCATGAACTGGCCGACGCGCTCGTTCAGTTGCGCGACCAGGAAGCGATTGAACCCCACGCTGTTCTCGAACAGCCAGTGAAAGGTCGCCCGGTCCATGAGCGCCAGCCGTGTATCGCGCAACGCCACCGCGTCGTATCGCCGCGCCTCGTTCTTCAAGACCGAGCCCTCCCCGAACCATGCCCCGGCGGTGAGACCCGTAAAGGTGATGGCCTTGCCGCCGCGCGACATCGTCCCGACCTTGACGAGGCCGGTGACGACACCGGTCCAGTATTCGAAGTCATCACCGCGCATGCAGATGAATTCGTTGGCCTTGAACGATTTTTCGATGATGCCGGCACGGGCGGCTTCGAACTCCGGCCCGGTCAGTTCATGTGACCACACCGCAATGCGCTTGAGGTAGTCGGCAGCAATCATGGTCTCTGCGGCATCCTGTTGGCCGAAGCGATTTTACCGGCCCACCGCCATGCCTTCTGGGCTGGCAATCCACAAATTGCACCCCGAAATGTCGCGCGCAAGACATTTAAAATCGCCGTCCTGCCATATGCATGGCGGGATTTCGCACGACCTGGTCGGGCGGGTACCGACAGGCCAAGGACGGCCGCGACTAAGGTCGTACGACTTGGCGATGTCGGGATTTGCCGGCAAAATCCATAATGAGCGGGCCATGCCGGTCAGGTGCGGTTCCAGCTTGGGCGGGAACGACCCACAAGAGCGTGCAAACGCCGTGAAGGGAGGGGATTTGGTGGCAGATGCGTTGGAGGTGCGTGCGGTTTCGCTGCGCTTCGGTGGCGTGCGTGCGCTGACCGATGTCAGCTTCAGCGTGCGCGAGGGCGAACTGTTCTCGATCATCGGCCCAAACGGTGCCGGCAAGACCTCGATCGTCAACTGCATCTCGGGCCGCTACCGGCCGACCGAAGGACAATTGTTCTATCGCGGCCAGGACATCACCGGCCTCAGCCCGAACGCCCGCCCCTCGCTCGGCATCGGCCGAACCTTCCAGAACCTTGCGCTGTTCCACCACATGAGCGTGCTCGACAACATCATGGTCGGCCGCCACCATCTCCTGAAGAATAATTTTCTCACCGGTTCGCTGTACTGGCTCACCGGCGCGCGGCGCGAAGAGCTCGAGCACCGTCGCAAAGTCGAGGAGATCATCGACTTCCTCGACCTGCAGTCGGTACGCAAGGCGACCGCGGGCACCCTGCCCTATGGGCTGCGCAAGCGCGTCGAACTGGCCCGCGCCATGGCGCTGGAGCCGAAGCTGATCCTGCTCGACGAACCGATGGCCGGCATGAACTTCGAAGAGAAGGAGGACATGGCCCGCTACATCGTCGACCTCAACGAAGAGTTCGGCATGACGGTGGTGATGATCGAACACGACATGGGCGTGGTGATGGATATCTCGCATCGCGTCGTGGTGCTGGATTTCGGCAAGAAGATCGCCGAGGGCGATCCAGCCGCAGTGCTGGCCGATCCGCACGTCAAGCGCGCCTATCTCGGCGAGGAAGACGAAGTGCTGGCCGATCCCGATGACACGCCGGTCAAGGTCGAGGCACGCGCATGACCCGGCAGCCCGCATTCGATTATCACGCCCGCGCCGCGCAAGCTGCGACCTTCCCGAAGATGCTGCGGTTCAATGCCCGCGAGCATGGCAACGAGGTGGCGCTGCGCGAGAAGGATTTCGGGCTATGGAAGCCCTTCACCTGGGAACAGTACCACGGCCGCACCCGCGACTTCGCGCTCGGGCTGGTCGAACTCGGTCTCGGCAAGGACGACGTGGTCGGTATTATCGGCGACAACCGCCCCGACTGGGCGGCGGCCGAGATCGCCGCCCACGCCATCGGCGCCATGAGCCTCGGGCTCTATCGCGACGTGCTGGAGGACGAAGCCGCCTATCTGCTCAGCTACGGCGAAGCCAAAGTGGTGTTCGCCGAAGACGAAGAGCAGATCGACAAGCTGCTCAGTCTCGGCGAGCGCGCCTCGAACGTACGCCACATCGTCTATTCCGATCCGCGCGGCATGCGCAAATACGGTGACCCGCGGCTGATGACCGCCGAGAAACTGGCCGAGATGGGTCGCGCCCGCGCCGCGCGCGAACCCGATCTCTACGACCGGCTGGTCGACACCACCGAGGCCGATGCGGTCGCGATCCTCTGTACCACCTCCGGCACCACCGCCAATCCGAAACTGGCGATGCTGTCGGGCGGCTCGGTGCTGCGCCACTGCGCCACCTACCTCACCTTCGACCCCAAGGGGCCGGACGACGAATACGTCTCGGTGCTGCCGCTGCCGTGGATCATGGAGCAGATCTACGCACTCGGCACCGCGCTGCTCTCGCGCATGAAGGTCAACTTCGTCGAAGAGCCCGAGACGATGATGAACGACTTCCGCGAGATCGCGCCGACCTTCGTGCTGTTCGCGCCGCGCGTGTGGGAATCGATCGCCGCCGAAGTGCGGGCTCGGGTCATGGATTCCTCTGCGCTCAAGCAGGGCCTTTACGGCCTCGGCATGAAGACCGGCCTCGCGGCACTGGCACAAGGCAAACATTCGACGATCGCCGATACGCTATTGTTCCGCGCGCTGCGGGACCGGCTCGGCTTCACGCGGCTGCGCTCGGCAGCGACCGGCGGCGCGGCGCTGGGGCCGGACACGTTCAAGTTCTTCCGTGCCATGGGCGTTCCGCTGCGCACGCTCTACGGCCAGACCGAGACGCTCGGCGCCTATACGTTGCACCGCGAAGACAGTGTCGATCCGGATACCACCGGCGTGCCGATGGCGGATGACGTCGAGCTGCAGATCGAGAATCCCGATGCCAACGGCGTCGGCGAAATCCTGGTGCGCCATCCGAACATGTTCCTCGGCTACTACAAGAATCCAGAAGCCTCGGTGGCCGACATGCACGAGGGCTGGATGCGCTCCGGGGATGCCGGTTACTTCAACGACGGCAAGCAACTCGTCGTCATCGACCGCATCAAGGATCTGGCGCAGACCTCCGGCGGCGACCGCTTCTCCCCGCAATATATCGAGAACAAGCTGAAGTTCTCGCCCTACGTCGCCGAAGCCGTCGTGCTCGGCGACGGCCGCGACAAGCTGGCGGCGATGATCTGCATCCGCTTCTCGATCCTGTCGAAATGGGCGGAGAGGAACCGCATCGCCTTCACCACCTATACCGACCTGTCGTCGCGCCCCGAGGTCTACGCGCTGCTGCACAAGGAAGTCGAGGCGGTCAACGCCACGCTGCCGCCGGCGCAGCGCATCGCGAAATTCCTGCTGCTCTACAAGGAGCTCGACGCCGACGACGGCGAACTCACCCGCACCCGCAAGGTGCGCCGCAGCGTCATCAACGAGAAATACGCCGACATCATCGACGGCATTTATAACGACCAGAGCGATATCAAGGTCGACACCGTGATCCGTTTCCAGGACGGCACCACCCAGCGCATCCGCACCACGCTGAAGGTGGTCGATCTGGCAAGCGGCGCGATGCAGGAGGCGGCGGAATGATGGACAGGCATCAGTCATACGCCGTCATGCCCGCGCTTGTCGCGGGCATCCACGCCCTTCTTCCAATCGGCCTCATCAAGACGTGGATGGCCGGGTCAAGCCCGGCCATGACGAAACCCGTGACGAGATACCTATCATGAACGCGCAGCTCCTGATCCAGCTTCTCGTCAACGGCCTCGTGGTCGGCACGCTGTATGGCGTGGTCGCGATGTCGTTCGTGCTGATCTACAAGGCGACGCAGGTGGTCAACTTCGCGCAGGGCGAACTGCTGCTGGTCGGCGCCTGGGTGTGCTGGGCACTGATGGTGAAGTATCAGGTGCCGTTCTACTTCGCGATGCCGATCACCATGGTGTTCATGTTCATCTTCGGCATCCTGATCCAGATGGTGTTCCTGCGCCCGATGATCGGCGAGCCGATCATCTCCGTCATCATGGTGACGATCGCGCTCTCCACGGTGCTGCAGGCGTCGATGAAATGGATCTTCGGCGTCAACCCGCAGCCGTTCCCGCCGATCTTCACCAGCCAGTCGGTGAATTTTCTCGGGCTGCAGATCCAGACCGTCTACGTGATGAGTCTCGTGGTGTCGCTGGCGATGATGGCGGCGATGGCGTGGTTCTTCCGCTCCTCCAAGCACGGTCTCGCCATGCGCGCCACGGCGTTCGACCAGCAGGTCGCGCAGTCGCTCGGCATCTCGGTGAAGAATGTGTTCGCGATGTCGTGGGCGATCTCGGCGACGGTGTCGGCGGTGGCCGGCGTGGTCGTTGCCGTCGTCAACGGCGTGTCGTCCGGCCTGTCAATCTACGGCATCAAGGTGTTCCCGGCGACCATCCTCGGCGGCCTCGACTCGATCGGCGGCGCGGTACTCGGCGGCATCATCATCGGACTTCTGGAGAATTTCGCGCAGTTCATCGACGGCGAATATCTGCACTGGGGCAATCTCTACGAGGTCGCACCGTTCTACGTGCTGATCATCATCCTGATGATCAAGCCTTATGGCTTGTTCGGCACCAAAGACATCGAGCGGGTGTAAATCACGATGGCCA
>Ga0007871_1000104_pt1 | contig 23860 bp, 23 predicted proteins | sample CryBogCBH08Jun09_FD_71208 | JGI IMG/M metagenome (GOLD analysis project Ga0007871, IMG submission 71208) | Freshwater microbial communities from Crystal Bog, Wisconsin, USA - CBH08Jun09 | ecosystem: Environmental > Aquatic > Freshwater > Lake | place: Crystal Bog, Wisconsin, USA | collected...
CCTCGCCGATCCGGCCGAGCGGCGTCGTTGCCGCAATGCGCTTTTCGAGATTGGCAAACGCCGCTTCGGTCGGCGCCGCACCGTTCCAGATCGGCGTTCGCGTCGCGCCCGGCGCCACGACATTGATGCGGATGCCGCGCGGCGACAGTTCGCTCGCGAACACGCGGGCCATCGCGCGCACGCCGGCCTTGCTCGCGGCATAGGCGGCGTAACCCGGATTGCCGAGCACGCTGATGACGGAGCCGTTCAGGATGATCGAAGCATTGTCGTTCAGATGCGGCAGTGCCGCCTGCACCGTGAAGAACACCGAGGTCAGGTTGGTGTCGATGACTTTCTGGAATGCAGTGAGAGGCGTGCTTCCGAGCGGCGTATTGCCGGGAATGCCAGCATTGGCGAACAGCACGTCGATCTTGCCGAACTTCGCGGCGACCTGCGCCACGGCGTTTTCCATCGCCGCGGTATCGGTGACGTCCGCCGCGATCGCCAGCACATTGGAGCCGAACTCGTCGGTGACCGCTTGAAGCGTCGCGGGATTTCGTCCCATTACCGCGACACGTGCACCCTCGGCGACGAAAAGCCGCGCGGTCGCGAGACCGATACCACTGTTGCCGCCAGTTATCAGAGCGACCTTGCCTGCGAGCCTCATCCTCGTCTCCTGTCAATCCGGTTTCATTATGAAACCTGATTGCCATTTAGCTCCTTTGGTTTCATAATGCAACCGGACAAACGAGGCCCGGCATGCACGCCGGGACATGGCAGCAGCATGGTCAAACGAACAAGCCTGGAAGACGCACCCTGCCCGATCGCGCGATCGCTCGACACGATCGGCGACTGGTGGTCGCTCCTGATCATCCGGGATTGCTTTCTCGGGCGGCGGCGCTTCAGCGAATTTCAGAAGAGCCTCGGCCTCGCCAAGAACATCCTGGCTGCGCGGCTGCGTACGCTGGTGGCGTCGGGCATTCTGGAAATGGCACCGGCATCCGACGGCAGCGCCTACCAGGAATATGTGCTGACCCCGAAGGGACGCGGCACCTTCCCGATTCTGGTGGCGTTGCGGCAATGGGGCGAGGAATTTTCGTTCGAGCCGGGCGAAGTCCCGACCCTGCTGGTCGACCGCAAGGCCCACCGTCCGGTACGCAAGCTGGAGCTTCGTTCGGCCAGCGGACGGCTGCTGACCCAGCCGGATACGGAAGTCGTATCCAATGCCGGAGCGCTGAGATCCTGACATTAGGTTGAGGGCGTCGGCTTCTGACGGAAAGCCATCACGTCCGGCAGTCGACACATAGTTGTTATTGAGTGCTCCGCAGGACACGAAAGCGCACCTGCTCCTCGGCTTCGAGTTGGGCCATATCGAGCAGAAAGCCCAACGTATCCAGCCGGTGACGCCGGGCCATCGTGGCCAGTTCGGCGACGGCCTCGGCAATGAAGCGCGCGGCCTCGGTGGGGCCACCATCGCCGATGGGCTCGGTGGCTTCTTCAGGATAGCTCCGCCGCTCGCTCGCCGCCATGGAAGGCACATCCTTCTTGTTCTGACGATTAGGTCGGGACAGAATCGACGCTAATTGCTAATTTTATACAATCTTTGGTTGTATTTTCAACCCACGCTACCAATTTATCAGGATGTTTTTGCCGGTCTCACGCCGCATCGATTTGACAGGCGGGGCCTCTGGACCCATGTTCCGGCCGAAACGGGCCTGAGCGACTCTCGCGAAACCCGCGCCCGATTTTCCCCAAGCTACTGGAATCACATGAATATCGTCATTGTCGAGTCGCCTGCGAAGGCCAAGACGATCAATAAGTATCTCGGCGCGTCCTATGAGGTCGTCGCCTCCTTCGGTCATATTCGCGACCTCCCGGCCAAGAATGGCTCGGTCGATCCCGACGCCAACTTCAAGATGATCTGGGAAATCGATCCCAAGGCGTCCGCGCGCCTCAACGACATCGCCCGTTCGGTGAAGGACGCCGACAAGCTGATCCTCGCCACCGACCCCGATCGCGAGGGCGAGGCGATCTCCTGGCATGTGCTCGAAGTGCTGAAGCAGAAGCGCGCACTGAAAGACCAGCCTGTCGAGCGCGTGGTGTTCAACGCCATCACCAAGCAGGCCGTCACCGAGGCCATGAAGCATCCGCGCCAGATCGACGGCGCGCTGGTCGACGCCTATATGGCGCGCCGCGCCCTCGACTATCTGGTCGGCTTCACCCTCTCCCCGGTACTGTGGCGCAAGCTGCCGGGCGCGCGCTCCGCCGGGCGTGTGCAGTCGGTCGCGCTGCGGCTGGTCTGCGATCGCGAGTTGGAGATCGAGCAATTCGTCCCGCGCGAATACTGGTCGCTGATCGCAACGCTGGCGACGCCGCGCGGCGACACGTTCGAGGCGCGGCTGGTCGGCGCCGACGGCAAGAAGATCCAGCGACTCGACATCGGCAGCGGTGCAGAAGCGGAAGACTTCAAGAAGGCTATCGAGGCCGCCAATTTCACTGTCAGTTCGGTCGAGGCCAAGCCGGCCCGGCGCAACCCGCAGGCGCCCTTCACCACTTCGACGCTGCAGCAGGAAGCCAGCCGCAAGCTCGGCTTCGCGCCGGCGCACACCATGCGCATCGCGCAGCGCCTGTATGAAGGCATCAATATCGGCGGCGAGACCACCGGCCTCATTACTTATATGCGTACCGACGGCGTGCAGATCGACGGCTCGGCGATTACGCAGGCGCGCAAGGTGATCGGCGACGACTACGGCAAGGATTACGTGCCGGATGCACCGCGCCAGTATCAGACCAAGGCCAAGAACGCGCAGGAAGCGCACGAAGCGATCCGCCCCACCGATCTCGCGCGCCGCCCAGCGGACCTGCGCAAGCATCTCGATCCGGATCAGGCACGTCTCTACGAATTGATCTGGATCCGCACCATCGCCAGCCAGATGGAATCGGCCGAACTCGAGCGTACCACCGTCGATATCGCCGCGAAGGCGGGCTCGCGCCTGCTCGAGCTGCGCGCCACCGGCCAGGTGGTCAAGTTCGACGGCTTCCTGAAGCTCTATCAGGAAGGCATCGACGATGCTGCCGACGACGACGAGAGCCGTCGCCTGCCTGCGATGAGCGAAGGCGAAGCGCTGGCGCGCAGGGACCTCAGCGTCACCCAGCATTTCACCGAGCCTCCGCCGCGCTTCTCCGAAGCTTCGCTGGTCAAGCGCATGGAAGAACTCGGCATCGGCCGTCCCTCGACCTATGCCTCGATCCTGCAGGTGCTGAAGGACCGCGGCTATGTGCGGCTCGACAAGAAACGCCTGCACGGCGAGGACAAGGGCCGCGTCGTGGTCGCCTTCCTCGAAAGTTTCTTCACGCGCTACGTCGAGTACGACTTTACTGCGTCGCTGGAAGAGCAACTCGACCGCATCTCCAATAACGAGATTTCCTGGCAGCAGGTGCTGAAGGATTTCTGGACCGACTTCATCGGCGCGGTCGACGATATCAAGGACCTCCGCGTCGCGCAGGTGCTCGACGTGCTCGACGCGATGCTCGGCCCGCACATCTATCCGGCCCGCGAAGACGGCGGCGATCCGCGGCAATGCCCGAGTTGCGGCACCGGGCGGCTCAACCTCAAGGCCGGCAAGTTCGGCGCCTTCGTCGGATGCAGCAATTATCCGGAATGCCGTTACACGCGGCCGCTTGCCGCCGATGGCGATGCGGGCGGCGATCGCGTGCTCGGCAAGGATCCGCAGTCCGGTTTGGAAGTTGCGGTGAAGTCCGGGCGTTTCGGTCCCTACATCCAGTTGGGCGAACCGAAAGACTACGAAGAAGGCGAGAAGCCGAAGCGCGCCGGCATCCCGAAGGGCATGTCGCCGGGTGACATGGAATTCGATCTGGCCATCAAACTGCTGTCGCTGCCGCGCGAAGTCGGCAAGCATCCGGAGGACGGCGAGCCGATCAAGGCCGGCATCGGCCGCTTCGGGCCGTATGTGCAGCATATCAAGACCTATGCCAGCCTCGAGGCCGGCGACGACGTCTTCAACATCGGCCTCAACCGCGCGGTGACGCTGATCGCCGAGAAGATCGCCAAGGGTCCGAGCAAGCGCCGCTTCGGCTCCGATCCCGGCAAGCCGCTGGGCGATCATCCGTCCCTCGGCGGCGTTGCGGTGAAGAGCGGACGCTACGGCGCGTATGTGACCGCCGGCGGCATCAACGCAACGATCCCGAGCGACAAGACGCAGGACACCATCACGCTCGCGGAAGCCATCGCTCTGATCGACGAGCGCGCGGCGAAGGGCGGCGGCAAGGCGAAGCGTCCGGCGAAGAAGGCCGCGAAGGCCAAAGCAAGCAGCAAAGCAGACGCCGCGGCCAAGGCGCCGAAGAAGGCGGTCGCCAAGAAAGCCGCAACCAAGAAAGCTGCGGCCAAGCCGAAGTCCGACGCCACCAGCAAGGCGCGTGCGCCGGTGAAGGCGGCCAAGACCTCCTCGACCAAGGCGCCGAAAACGGTCGCGAAGAAAAGCGCCGGGAAAAGCAGCTAGATTTGAGCAAAGCGCGCGACAATAAATTTCCGGACCGGGATGCCATCATCTCGTTCATTCGCGCGCATCCCGGAGAGATCGGCACCCGCGAGATCGCGCGCGAATTCGGCCTGAAGAACGCCGATCGCGCCGAGTTGAAGCGCGTTCTGCGCGCGCTAGCCGACGAAGGCGTCATCGAGAAGCGCGGCAAGACCATTCATCAGGCCGCGGCGCTTCCGGCGACCGTGGTGGCCGACGTGACGAGCCGCGACCGCGACGGCGAACTGCTTGCCACGCCGACCGAGTGGGACGAGGAGCAAGGCGACGCTCCGAAAATCCGCATCCGCCTGCCACGCTATCCCAAGCCGGGCACGGCGGTGGGCGTCGGCGATCGCGCGCTGCTGCGTATCGAACAGATCGAAGGCGAAGGCGAAGCCGCTGCCTATGTCGGCCGCGTCATCAAGATCATCGACCACATGCGCTCGCGCGTGCTCGGAATCTTCCGTGCCCTGCCCTCCGGCGGCGGACGGCTGGTGCCGGTCGACAAAAAACAAGCCGGGCGCGAACTGAACATCGCGAAGCCCGACAGCGCCGGCGCCGAGGACGGCGATCTGGTCAGCGTCGAACTGGTGCGTTCGCGCGGTTATGGCCTGCCATCCGGCAAGGTAAAGGAACGGCTCGGTTCGCTCGCGACCGAAAAAGCCGTCAGCCTGATCGCAATCCACGCGCACGACATTCCGCAGGCCTTTTCGACCGGCGCGGCGAAAGAAGCCGAGGCCGCCAAGGCCCCGACCCTGCAGGGCCGCGAGGACTGGCGCGACATTCCGCTGGTCACGATCGATCCGCCGGATGCCAAGGATCACGACGACGCGGTGCATGCCGAACCCGACGACGACCCAAACAACAAGGGCGGCTATATCCTTCACGTCGCCATTGCCGACGTCGCGTTCTATGTGCGACCGGGATCGGCGCTCGATCGCGACGCGCTGCTCCGTGGCAATTCGGTGTACTTTCCCGATCGCGTCGTGCCGATGCTGCCCGAGCGCATCTCCAACGATCTCTGCTCGCTGAAGCCCGGCGAACCGCGGGGCGCTCTGGCGGTGCGCATGGTGATCGGGCCCGACGGCCGCAAGCGCTCGCACACGTTTCATCGCGTGCTGATGCGCTCCGCCGCGAAACTGAACTACGCGCAGGTGCAGGCCGCCATCGACGGCAACCCCGATGATGCCACCGGCCCGCTGCTGAAGCCGATCCTGCAACCGCTCTACGATGCCTATGCGCTGGTGAAGCGCGCGCGCGACGAACGCGATCCGCTCGATCTCGACCTGCCGGAACGCAAGATCGTGCTGAAGCCGGATGGCACGGTGGATCGTGTCATCACGCCGGAGCGGCTCGACGCGCACAAGCTGATCGAGGAATTCATGATCCTCGCCAACGTCGCCGCCGCCGAAATGCTCGAGAAAAAGGCGCTGCCGCTGATCTACCGCGTGCACGACGAGCCGACAGTGGAGAAGGTCCACAACCTGGTGGAATTCCTCAAGACACTCGACATGCCGTTCGCCAAGGCCGGCGCGTTGCGGCCGACCGTGTTCAATCGCGTGCTGGCGCAAGTAAAGGGCCAGGACTCCGAACCGCTGGTGAACGAAGTCGTGCTGCGCTCGCAGGCGCAGGCGGAATATTCGGCGGAAAATTACGGCCACTTCGGCTTGAACCTGCGACGCTACGCGCATTTCACCTCCCCGATCCGCCGTTATGCCGATCTCGTGGTCCATCGCGCGCTGATCCGCGCGCTGGGGCTGGGCGAAGGCGCTCTCCCCGATACCGAGACATTCGAAACGCTCAGCGAAGTCGCAGCGCAGATTTCCGCGACCGAACGCCGCGCCATGAAGGCAGAGCGCGAAACCGTGGATCGCCTGATCGCGCACCATCTGGCCGATCGCATCGGCGACATCTTTCAAGGCCGAATATCCGGCGTCACCCGGGCGGGCCTGTTCGTGAAGCTCTCGGATACCGGCGCCGACGGCCTGATTCCGATCCGGACGCTGGGCACGGAATATTTCAACTACGACGAGGCGCGCCATGCGCTGGTCGGCTCGCGCAGCGGTGCCATGCACCGGCTGGGTGACGTGGTCGAGGTTCGTCTGGTAGAAGCAGCCCCGGTAGCAGGCGCATTGCGTTTCGAACTGCTGTCGGAGGGTCAGGTGCCGCCGCGCAATCGCAAGCGCGGACATTTTGGCGACGCAAGGAAGAGCAAACACAAGACGAAGGCCAAAGCCGATGCAGGCCGCCATCGTCCGAAGAAAGTTCGCAAGCCCGGCAAGGTCAAGCCAGGCAAATCGAAGAAGGCCAAGCGATGAAACCGACAGCCAGTACCTGGACGCAACAGCAGACGGCATCGCCACCGCGCCGCGACGCGTGGCTTGCGATCAAGCGCGGCTTGCATTGCCGCTGCCCGAACTGCGGCGAGGGAAAGCTGTTCCGCGCATTCCTGAAGGTCAACGAAAAATGTCCCGCCTGCGGCGAGGAGTTGTTTCATCACCGCGCCGACGACCTGCCCGCCTATCTCGTCATCGTCGTTGTCGGCCACATCGTGGTGCCGCTCGCGCTCGCGATCGAGACTAGTTTCGCGCCGCCGATCCTGCTGCAGCTTGCGATCTATCTGCCGCTGACGCTCGCGCTTTCGCTGCTGCTGCTGCAACCGGTCAAGGGCGCCGTGGTCGGCCTGCAATGGGCCTTCCGCATGCACGGCTTTGACGAAAATTCAACGGACGACATGCCGGTGCGCGATGCGGCCGGCGGGAAGATCACACCGGAGCTACGATGAACCAAGCCGTCAAGCCTGAGAAAGAAGAAGACCATCATCCCTACCGCCGCCCGCGCGATGCCGCCACGCTGATCCTGATCGACCGCAGCCATCCCAAGCCACGCGTGCTCGTCGGCAAGCGGCACGACAAGGTGGTGTTCATGCCGGGGAAATTCGTCTTCCCGGGCGGCAGCGTCGACAAGTCGGACAATCGCATTCCGGTCGCGGCGCCGATTCCGAAAGAGCTCGAAGCCAACCTGATGAAGGGCAGCCCGAAGACCGAGCCGTCGCGTGCCCGCTCGCTCGCGGTTGCCGCCATTCGTGAGGCCTGCGAAGAAACCGGGCTCTGTCTCGGCTGCAAGAGCGACGCCGGTGCGAAGAAACTCGATGGCGTGTGGCAGCCGTTCGCCGATGCCGGCCTGCTGCCGGATCCGTCGGGCCTGTTCCTGATCGCGCGCGCCATCACCCCGCCCGGCCGGGTCCGCCGCTTCGACACGCGGTTCTTCACCGCCGACGCCTCAAGCATTGCCCACCGGGTCGAGGGCGTGATTCACGCCGATGCCGAACTGGTCGAACTGGTCTGGGTCGAGATCGGCTCAGAGCCGCTGGCCGATGCGCATATGATGACCAAGAACGTGCTGCGCGAACTGGACAAGCGCCTCGCCACCGGGCCGCTGCGCCACGATGCGCCGATCCCGTTCTTCCATTTCTATGGCGGCAAGATGCAGATGGATATCCTGCCGGGCGCGATTTAAAGCCAGCTAGGATTGACCCACAGCCGTCATGGCCGGGCTTGTCCCGGCCATCCACGTCTTTCGCGCCATAATTCTTTTAAAGACGTGGAAGGCCGGACATGACGAATGCAGTGTTTGCCGAAAGCATTCGGCGCAAAATTCGTCCACGGCGCCGCGGAAAATCACAATAATCTTCTCGCTCGTCGGCAATGGCTTTTGTCGTCGCCTGCCCTTATCTTTTGTTGAACATCAGCAAACGGATTGAGCGATGGCGACACGGCAATTGAAGCTCGGCGCATTCATGCGGCCGGTGAGCATCCACACCGGCGCGTGGCGCTATCCCGGGGCGTGGCCCGACGCCAATTTTAATTTCGCGCATCTCAAACGGCTCATTCAAAAACTCGAACAGGGTAAGTTCGACGCGTTCTTCATGGCCGATCATCTGGCCGTGCTGAACATGCCGGTCAATGCGCTCAAGCGCAGCCACACCGTCACGTCATTCGAGCCGTTCACGCTGCTGTCGGCGCTGGCGGGCGCGACCGAACATATCGGATTGATCGCGACCGGTTCGACGACGTTCGACGAGCCGTATCACGTCGCCCGTCGTTTCGCCTCGCTCGATCACATCAGCGGCGGCCGCGCCGGCTGGAATATAGTCACCACGTCGAATCCCGATGCGGCGCTGAACTTCGGCCTCGACGATCACATGGAGCACGGCGAACGTTATCGCCGCGCGCGCGAATTCTACGATGTCGTCACCGGATTGTGGGACTCGTTCGCCGACGATGCATTTCCGCGCGACGTCGAACAGGGCCTGTATTTCGATCCGGCGAAGATGCACGTGCTCAATCACAAGGGCAAATATCTCTCGGTACGCGGGCCGCTCAACATCGCCCGTCCCGTGCAGGGCTGGCCGGTGATCGTGCAGGCCGGCGCGTCCGAGGACGGCAAGCAGCTCGCCGCCGAGACCGCGGAGGCGGTGTTCACCGGCGGCGGCAGCCTCGCCGACGGACAGAAGCTCTACGCCGACATCAAGGGTCGCATGGACAAGCTCGGCCGCAACCGCGACCACCTCAAAATCCTGCCCGGCGCCTTCGTGATCGTCGGCGATACCGACGAGGAAGCGCGGGCGAAGCGCGCAAAGCTCGACAGCCTCGTGCATTACGACAGCGCCATCGCATCGCTGTCGGTGATCCTCGGCACCGATGCCTCGAAGTTCGACCCCGAAGGCCAGTTGCCGGAAATCCCGGAAACCAATGCCAGCAAGAGCGGCCGCCAGCGGCTGGTCGACGTGGCGGCGCGCGACAAGCTGACGGTGCGCCAGCTGGCCGAACGCGTCGGCGGCTATGGCGGCCTGTCCTTTGTCGGCACTCCCACCACCATCGCCGACAAGATGCAGGAATGGCTGGAAACCGAGGGCAGCGACGGCTTCAACATCATGTTCCCGTTTCTGCCCCAAGGTCTCGACGATTTCGTCGATCGCGTGGTGCCGGAACTGCAGAATCGGGGCATTTTTCGCCGCGAATACGAGGGCCGCACCCTGCGCGAGAATCTGGGCCTGCCGCGGCCGAAAAATCGTTTCTTCGAGGCCGGTTAGGACGGGTTCCTGAGACTATTTGCCGGCCCTAGCCCCTTGAATCGACGTGCTTTCTCAATACAAACCGGGCCTGGACGCGCCTGAAATCGCTATATCCTTGACTTTGGGCCATTCGAAGCTAGGTTGCGCCCCAAACACGGGTCGGCACGAGGCTGGCCAGTTAGCCTATTCCTGACATCGAGGTTTTCACTATGGCCAAAGCGGTCACCATCAAGGTCAAGCTGGTTTCGACGGCTGACACTGGCTTCTATTACGTGGCCAAGAAGAATTCGCGCACGATGACCGACAAGCTGGTCAAGAAGAAGTACGACCCGGTCGCGCGCAAGCACGTTGAATTCAAGGAATCCAAGATCAAGTAAATCCATCCGAGATTTACGGCGGGATTTGACGGGGCCTCTGGCCCCGTTTTGCTTTTGCGCGCTTTGCGCTATGCGGCTGCCGCCACCACGCGATTGCGGCCGTCGTGCTTGGCACGATACAGCGCGACGTCGGCACGCTTGAGCACGTCCGAGACGGGCTCACCCTTCTTTTCCAGGGTCGCGATCCCGATCGAAATCGTTACGTCGATGCGCCGCGCGCCCTTCTCGATCATGAACGGCTCGGACGCGATGCCCCGCCGCACCCGCTCCGCGACCTTGCCGGCGACGTGCAGGTCGGTCTCCGGCATCACGATGACGAACTCCTCGCCGCCATAGCGGCACGCCAGATCGATGCCACGGATCGACTTGCGGATGCGCACCGCGAATTCGCGCAGCACGTCGTCGCCGGCGTCGTGGCCGTAGCTGTCGTTGATCGCCTTGAAGAAGTCGATGTCGAGCATCATCACCGACAGCGGCTTGCCGCGCATGGCATTCTGCTCGGCCAGCGTCGACAGATGGCTCTCCATGTAGCGGCGATTGTGCAGGCCGGTCAGCGCATCGGTGATCGCGGCCTCGATTGAGTTCTGCACGTTGTCGCGCAAATGCTCGGTGTAGCGCCGCCTGCGGATCAGCGTGCGCGCACGCGCCAGCAGCTCGTTCTTGTCGACCGGGCGCAGCAGGTAATCGTTGACGCCGATCTCGAGCCCCCGCAGCAATCGCGTGTTGTCCTCGGGATCGGCGATCGCTAGCAGCGGCACCTGCCGGGTACGCTCCAGCGAACGCGCCTGGCTGCACAGCCGAAGGCCGTCGAAATTCTCCAGGCCCAGCGAAACGATGATGAGGTCATAGTTGCCTTCGGCGGCATGAAACAGCGCCTGAGTCGGATCGGGCTCGACGTCCACGGCATGTTCGGTGCCGAGCACCGGCGCCAGCCGCTCATAGGAGGACGGACGATCGTCGACCAGCAGGATGCGCCCGTTCTTGCCGGTATCGGCAATCGCGCTGCGCTCCGGGGCCTGCACGCCGATCTCGAACGACGTCAGCGCCCGCATGCGCAACTCGTCGGTCATCATCTTGAGGCGCGTTAACGAACGCACGCGCGCGATCAGCACCACGTCCGATACGGGCTTGGTGAGGAAATCGTCGGCGCCCGCTTCCAGCCCGCGCACGCGATCGGCGGGACTGTCCAGCGCCGTCACCATCACCACCGGAATGAAATGCGTCGCCGGATTCGACTTCAGCCTGCGGCAGACCTCGAAACCATCCATGTCCGGCATCATCACGTCGAGCAGGATGATGTCGCATTCCGCACGCGCGCAGATTTCCAGCGCCTGCATGCCGTTGCTCGCGGTCATGACATCGAAATATTCGGCCGACAGCCGGGCTTCGAGAAGCTTCACATTGGCCGGGGTGTCGTCGACGACCAGGACGCGGGCGGACATCGCAATCTCCTCAGCCGATGAACCGTCGGACGGTTTCGATGAACTTTCCGACCGAGATCGGCTTCGACAGATACGCCTCGCATCCTCCCTCGCGGATACGCTCCTCGTCGCCCTTCATCGCGAACGCGGTGACGGCCACGACCGGAATCGAACGCAGCTCCGGATCGTCCTTGATCCAGCGCGTCACCTCGAGGCCGGAGACCTGCGGAAGCTGAATGTCCATCAGGATCAGATCGGGACGAAGTTTCCGGACCAGTTCGAGCGCCTCGAAACCGTTGCTGGTCCCGGAGGTCTGATAACCATGCGCTTCGAGCAGATCGCGGAAGAGCTTCATGTTGAGCTCGTTGTCCTCGACGATCAGGACGGTTTTTGCCATCCCGCCCCTCCCATCAAAACAATCGTTTCAATCAAAACACGCGTGGCGCGCCGCACCGCATGACCTTGCCACGCCACGCTCGCATCCACATCTGACGCGGAAATCCGTTCAAGCCCGATAAGACAGAACATTCTCTTCACGCGAACCGGTTTCCACTTCTTGAAAACACTCTGGTGACTCGGGCATGATGGCTCAAAATAGAGACCAGAAGTTACGGAAAGGCAAACACGATCGATGACAAAGCGCGTTCAAAACCCCCGTGAAGTCGCTGAAATCGTGGCGGTTCAAGCGCTTTCCTTCATCGCGGGAGATGCCGACCGCCTGGGGCTATTTCTGGCCGAGACCGGGTTAGGTCCGGATACGCTGCGGTCTGCTGCTACCGACCCGCAATTCCTCGCTTCGGTGCTCGATTTTCTGCTCCGGGACGACGCGACCGTGAAGGCTTTTGCCGAGGTGTCGCACCTCGACCCCACCGTGGTCGCGGCAGCGCGCCAGGCGCTCGGCGACAAGCAGTGGGAGCGCGATGTTCCGTGACCCCGACCACGCCAGAAGCTAGCCAGCCGCGCTGCTTTTGTCGCGATTGCCTGCATGATCTCGATCTTACGGCGAAGCGTTGCACCAGTTGCGGCTCGCCGCGCCTGGTCCGGCATCATGCCCTACCGACCCTGACCATCGCCCATATCGACTGCGATGCGTTCTATGCCACCGTCGAGAAGCGGGACAATGCGGAGCTCGCCGACCGGCCGGTTATCATCGGTGGCGGCAAGCGCGGCGTCGTCTCCGCCGCCTGCTATATCGCCCGCACCTACGGCGTCCGCTCCGCCATGCCGATGTTCAAGGCGCTGGAGCTGTGCCCCTCGGCGACCGTGATCCGCCCCGACATGGCGAAATACGTCCGGGTCGGGCGCGAGGTGCGGCAGGCCATGCAATCGCTGACGCCGCTGGTCGAGCCGCTGTCGATCGACGAGGCGTTTCTCGACCTCAGCGGCACGCAACTGGTCCACGGCATGATCCCGGCGAAGGTGCTGGCGCGGTTTGCGGCAACCATCGAGCGCGATATCGGCGTCACCGTCTCGGTTGGGCTGTCCTGCAATAAATTCCTCGCCAAGATCGCGTCCGACCTCGACAAGCCGCGCGGCTTTGCCACGCTCGATCAGGACGATGGCCGTGCGCTCCTCGCCGACAAGCCGGTCGGCTTCATTTTCGGCGTCGGCCCGGCGACGCAGGAACGCCTGTCGCAACGCGGTTTCCGCAACGTCAGCGACCTGCAGCGCGCCGATGAGATCGAACTGATGCGGCAATTTCCGACCGAAGGCCGCAGGCTGTGGCGGCTGGCGCGGGGTATCGACGACCGGCGCGTGGAGCCGGATCGCGGCGCCAAGACGATCTCGAGCGAAACCACCTTCGAGACCGACATCCGCGACTTCCAGGCGCTCGAAAAGATCCTGTGGCGGCTATCGGAAAAAACCTCCTCGCGCCTGAAAAGCGGCGGGCTGGCGGGGACGACCATCACCTTGAAATTGAAGACCGCGGATTTCAGGCAGCGCACCCGTTCGCAATCGATCCATGCGCCGACCCAGCTCGCCAGCAAGATCTTCGCCATCGCGCGCGAGATGCTGGCGAAGGAAATCGACGGCACCGCATTCCGCCTGATGGGCGCCGGCGTCAGCGCGCTACAGCCCGGTTCGCCGGCCGACGACACCGACATGCTGGATCGCCGCTCGGCCCATGCCGAGCGCGCCATGGACGACCTGCGCAAGAAATTCGGCACCGCCGCGGTCATTCGCGGCATCGCCTATAACGGCCCGGAAAAGCCGCGTTGAGAGCAGGTCACCCTCTTAGTCGTCGCTGCGAAGGCAGGGACTCAGACCCCCTGGCATTGATGATACACGACAGGTCCGATGGCCAAATCCGTGCAACTTGATTTAAAGTTGATCGGAATTTGCGCTCCCCGCAACACGAACGACACGGCTTATGGGTCCCTGCTTTCGCAGGGACGACGCGGTTGTCGGCCGGGCCGCTTTACTTACAAGGTTTGCTATCCTTGGGCTCAAACTTGTCGACGGCCCCCGCGATCACGAAGTCGTTGTAATCGAGCACCAGCTTGCGCGAGACGCCGTTCTCGTACAGTTCGAACGACATGGCATAGACCGGCGTCTGCTCGCCGCTATTGGTCTTGGCGTCGCGATCGTAATAGCTGACGGTAACCGGCCAGCGGGTCAGCGTCTTCATCTTGTCGTTCTTGGTCGTGGGATCGGGATTGGTGGCCTGGTCCCCGGCAATCGGCTTACCGATCACGGTCAGCGTATTGTAGAGCTTCTCGCCGGTGTCGGAGCCGTCATAGACGGTGAGCTCCAGCAACGATTTCCCGTCGCGCGCGGCGGCGATGATGCGGCGGATCTGCTCGGTGGGAAACACGGTATTGCTGTCGAGGGTGAAGGTCTTGGCGGCCGGCTGCTTCAGTTTGACGGTAATGTGATCGCCGCTCCGTTCCGCAACGCCATCGACATTCGTCGAATCGTTGTCGTTCATCCGGGTGTCGATCTTGAACCGGTAGGTCTTGCCATCGGCAGATTCCCAGCTGGTCGAACTCAGATCGCTGATCGTCTTCTTGCCTTCGCCGTTGTCGAGTTCGGAGACCTGGCGGAATTCGGAGTTGTAACCCTCGCAAGCGCTGCCCGAGAAATCGTAGACGATGCGGCCGCGCGCATTGTCGATCGAGGCACCGCCGCGCGTCTTCAGCAGGCTGAGATCGTACACCGCCTGATGCGCCATGAACGGGGCGTTGGCCGCAGCATGAGCCGCTCCTCCACCGAGTGCCAGCGCGCCGACGATCGCGGCGCACGCCGGAACTACTGATTTTAGACGCAATCTTTGATATGAACGGCGCATATGGTCTCCCTGGAGCAACGAATCTACACCATATTAGGCCAGCTATTGCGCCTCAACTGGGGCTGCTCGCGGGAAAGTGTGAATTGACCGCTGCCGCGCAGCGCGGTCAAAGAATTTGACGCGCAAGCTCTCAAGCCAAGGTTTGTAGAAGGCCTCTACAGGATCAGCCATGCATTCGCATTCGCTCGAAAAATGGACGCACGATCACGTCTTTCTCGGCAGCCAGCACGCGCGCAACGAGCGGCGGACCTGGCTGGTGGTCTGGCTGACGCTGGCGATGATGGCGGCCGAAATCATCGGCGGCAGCGTCTTCGGCTCGATGGCGCTGCTGGCGGATGGCTGGCACATGTCCACCCATGCGGTGGCGATCGGGATCGCCGCCCTCGCCTATCGTTACGCGCGCCAGCACGCACACAGTCCGCGCTTCGCGTTCGGCACCGGCAAGCTGGGCGACCTTGCCGCCTTTGCCAGCGCGATCGTGCTCGGAATGATCGCGCTGATGGTGGCCTATGAAAGCATCGGGCGCTTCGCCAGCCCGCAACCGATTGCTTATGACGAAGCGATTGCCATTGCTGCGCTGGGTCTCGTCGTCAATCTGGCGTCGGCATGGCTGCTGCGCGAGGACCACGATCACCACCATGGCCATTCGCATAGCCACTCGCACGGCCATGACCACCACGATCATGCGCATCACGCCCACGCCGATCACGACCACGATCGTCATAGCGACAACAATCTGCGCGCGGCCTATGTGCACGTGCTGGCGGATGCCGCGACATCGGTGCTGGCGATCGCCGGACTTGTGCTGGCGAAATCCTTTGGCTGGGTCTGGATCGACGCGGCGGTCGGCCTCGTCGGCAGTATCGTAATCGCAAGCTGGGCCTTCGGATTGATCCGAACCACCGGCGCGATCCTGATCGACGTCGTGCCCGATCCGAAGCTTGCCGGCACCATTCGCGAACGGCTCGAGATCGACGGCGATCGCGTTTCCGACCTGCATCTGTGGCAGGTCGGGCCGGGCCATTATGCTGCTATTGTGACAATCGTCACCGATCAGCCGAAACCTTCGGAATCCTACAAATCGCGCCTGATTGAAGTGAAAAACCTCAGCCACATCACCGTCGAAGTCAATCAATGCGTGCACCACGACGGTAATTGCGCACGCGTTGCATAACTGCGTGCGAGCACCCGTGCGTGCGGGTCGCTTGCATGTCATTCCACGATAGGCGAAATAGGTGTGTCGACCGAGGGGTATTCGGTCGACGGGGTTTGGGCGCGACAGCAATCATTGGGGAATGTCATGGCAGGAACAGTTGAGCAGAAACTCGCGGCACAGGGCATCGTGTTGCATGAACCGGCGAGCCCGATCGCGAATTATGTCGGCTTCGTCCGCACCGGAAACCTGCTGATCGTGTCGGGCCAGGTTTGCGTCAATGCCGAAGGCAAGCTGATCGCGAAAGGCAAGCTCGGCGCCGGCGTCACCATCGAGCAAGGCAATGCGGCGGCGCGCGGCTGCGCGATCAACCTGCTGGCGCAGATCAAGGCTGCGCTCGGCGACCTCGACAAGGTCACGCGCGTCGTGCGTCTCGGCGGCTTCGTCAATTCCGCACCCGACTTCGTCGACGGACCGAAGGTGCTCAACGGCGCCTCCGACCTGATGGTCGCCGCATTCGGCGACAAGGGACGTCATGCGCGCTCCACCGTCGGCGTGGCATCGCTGCCGGGCGACGCTGCCGTGGAAGTCGAAGGCATCTTCGAAGTCTCCTGACCGGACACCACGATGCGCGCACCCGAGTGGCTGATCGCGCGTCCGGTCGCCCATCGCGGCCTGCACGATCGCGCCCGCGGCATCGTCGAGAACATGCCGGGCGCGTTTACGGCGGCGGTCGCGGGCAACTTCGCCATCGAGACCGATCTGCAACTCACCGCCGACGGCGAGGCCATGGTGCATCACGACGATGCGCTCGGCCGGCTGACCGACGGCAGCGGCGCATTGCGCAACATGACGGCAGCGCAACTGCGGCAGGTGACGTTCAAGGACACGCCCGAGCGAATGATATCGCTCGGCGATCTCTGCACGCTGGTTGCGGGTCGCGTGCCGCTGGTGATCGAGGTCAAGAGTCACTTCGACGGCGACCGCAAGCTGGTCCGGCGCATCGCCGAGGTGCTCGCGTCATATACCGGGCCGGCGGCGGTGATGTCGTTCGATCCGGATCAGGTGCTGGCGCTGCGCGAGGCGTTGCCTGCATTGCCGCGCGGGATCATCGCCCAACGCACCTACGACGATAGCTACTGGGCCAAGCTGACGCCCGCGCAGCGTGATGGCATGCTGTATCTGCGCCACGCCATGCAGACGCAGCCGCATTTCGTCAACTACTGGATCGAGCAGCTTCCCGCCCCTGCGCCGTGGATCGCCCGCAACATTTTCGGCTGCCCGCTGCTGGCCTGGACCATCCGCACTCCTGAGCAGCGCGCCCGCGCCGCGCGCTATGCGGACCAGATGGTGTTCGAGGGATTTGTTCCAGATCCATGATGCAGAACACCCTTGAACTGGTGCGGATCGCCCACAACTTATAAGATCAGTTCGTCACTGTCTGGAGTATACCGCCAACGTGACCGGTTCAGATCATTGATGGCGTCATCCGAAATCACCCTCGAAGCAGTCTCGTCCGCAAGCATGATTCCGGCTGCGGATTGGGATGCCTGCGCCAATCCCGGATCGGCTTACAATCCGTTCGTCAGCCACGCCTTCTTTGCCGCCTGCGAGCAATCGAATTCCGCCTGCCCCCGCACCGGCTGGGGGCCGCGGCATCTGGTGGCGAAGCTGAACGGCGAGATCGTGGGACTGGTGCCGTGTTATCTGAAATCGCACTCGCAGGGCGAATACGTGTTCGACCGCGGCTGGGCCGATGCCTATGAGCGCGCCGGCGGTCAATATTATCCGAAGCTGCAGGCCTCGGTGCCGTTCACGCCTGCGTCCGGCCCGCGCCTGCTGGTGCGGGATGGTATCGATGCCGACCGTGTTCGCGCCGCGCTCGCGGGCGGCCTGAAGGCACTCTGCAATGCGGTCGAAGCATCCTCGGTGCACGTTACATTCGCACAGGAGAGCGAATGGGCGTTCCTCGCCGGCGAGGATTTCCTGCAGCGCACCGACCAGCAATTCCACTGGCGCAACGAAGGCTATGCGAGCTTCGAGGATTTTCTCGCCACCCTCGCCTCACGCCACCGCAAGGCGATCCGCCGCGAGCGCCGCGACGCCCTCGCCAACGGCATCACCATCCACGCCCTGACCGGCGGCGACCTGACCGAGGAGGTGTGGGACGCCTTCTTCGAATTCTACATGGAGACCGGCTCGCGCAAATGGGGGCGTCCTTACCTGACGCGCGCATTCTACTCGCAGGTCGGCGAAACCATGGCCGATCGCATCGCACTGATCATGGCGAAGCGTAACGGCCGCTGGATCGCCGGCGCCATCAACTTCATCGGCAGCGATACGCTGTTCGGCAGGCACTGGGGCGCCATCGAGCATCACCCGTTCCTGCATTTCGAGGTCTGCTATTATCAGGCGATCGATTTCGCGATCCGCCATGGCCTGAAGACCGTCGAGGCCGGCGCGCAGGGCGAACACAAGATCGCACGCGGCTACCTGCCGCAAACCACCTACTCCGCGCATTACATCGCCGATCCGGCGCTGCGCCGCGCCGTGCGCGATTACCTGAAGCACGAGCGCGCTTACGTCGCCGAGGCGGTTCGCGAACTGACCGATGCCGGCCCGTTCCGCAAGGGCAGCGGCAACGATCCATCTTGACCGCCGCAAGCTGGCCGGTGAAAGTGACCCGCGATTTCAGGAGCCAGCATGACCGCCTACGACACCAATAATATCTTCGCGAAAATCCTGCGCGGGGAGATTCCCTGCTTCAAGATTTACGAGAACGATCACGTCCTCGCCTTTCTCGACATCATGCCGCGCGCGCCCGGCCATACGCTGGTGATCCCGAAGGCTCCGGCGCGCAACCTGCTCGACATTTCAGCCGACGACTTCGCTCATGTCGCGCGCGCATCGCGCCTGATCGCCCGTGCTGCAATGCCGGCCTTCAATGCGGACGGCATGATGATCGTGCAATTCAGCGAGCCCGCCAGCGGCCAGGAAGTCTACCACCTGCACATGCATGTGATTCCCCGCTTCGACGGCGTCGCCTTGCTGCCGCCGGCAAGCCGCAAGGAAGACATGAAAGTGCTGGAAGGTCACGCCGCCAAGCTGATCGCCGCGCTGAAAAGCGGTTGATCCAACTTTCCTGCCAGCATGCGCGCTATTCGCCGACCTCATAGTCGCCCTTCTGGGGCGGCGCAAGCGGCGTGAACTGGCAACGGTCCGGCTTGAGATCGACCAGCGGCGTGCCATCGAGGCAATCCAGCCCGCGTACCAATACCGTCGCGCCTTCGACGCCGACCAGTTTCACCATCGAGGTGCCGAGCGGATTGGGCCGCACCGGCGTGCGCAGCGAGAACGTGCCGCGCACCGCGCCGTCGTTCTTCGGGCTCTGCAATACAAGATCGCGGCGAGACATGTGCAGCCAGTAGATCACCTCGAGGCTCGAATAAAGCTCGATGCCCTGCAACGCCGGCACCCATGGATCGAAAATCTCGAGCCGGCATACCGGACCATCGACGCGGCCCTGCCGCGGCGTCTCGAGCCGCGAGGTCCACGGCGTGCGAATGCGGCCGATGAAGACCAGCCCCGCATCGGTCGCCGCAGGCGCGTCGACCGCCACTTCGTTCGTCCGGATTTCGCTTTCACGAACCATGCTATCGCCCTTGCCTCTGCGTCATCCAAGCCACCATTTGCCGGCGAGCATCACGGCCTCGCCGCACAGCACGCCCGCGAGGATCGATTGCCGTGTCGCGATGAACGCGACAAATCCCGCAGCCACGGCACCATATCGCACCAGATCCGGAATGCTCGCCAGCACGCCCGGCGGAAACACCAGAATTTGCGCGATCACGCCGGCCAGAATCGCGGTCGCGGTGGCGCGCACCCAGACCAGCAATTCCGAGCCTTCGTCGATGCCGCCGCCGAACACCAGTCCCAGCACGCGCCATATCTCGTTGGGCAGGATACCCGCGAGCAGCAGGATCAGCAACGCGTGCCAGTCGCCAATGAAACTGCTCATGCCCGCCTCCGCCACCAGTGCACGCCGTAGGCCAGCGTGCCGGCCGCAACCCCGCTCAGCAGAATATCGACGCCGGTGTGCAGCATCGCCATGAGCGGAAACAGCGCGAGGCCCAGCACCAGCGCAAGACGATCGACCAGTTGACGGCTGTTGCGCGCCGTCGAGAACAGAAACGCGAGCGGCGTCAGAAGCAGGATCGCCGCGGCCAGCAGCTCCGGCAGATTCGCCGCAAGCACATACCCCAACGTAGTCGCGACGAGGCAGACCGAAACCAGCCCGGTGCCGAGTCCATTGGTGAACGCAACTCGCCGTTCACGCGGCACTTGCGGCAGCATCCGCGAGCATTCGATCCACATGGTGACGGCAACGAAATGCGCCGGCAGCGCCAGCTTGCGCATCGGCGTCTCCCGCGTGCGTACCATCGGCAGCACCGAGACCACCATGGGAAACAGCCGGATCGCGCTGAGCGTCACGGCAATAGCCGCCTGCACGACGGTGCCGCCGGTGCCCAGCGTGGAGATCAGAATGATCTGCGCCGGTCCGGCCCAGACGAACAGCGTGCTCGCCAGCGCCCAGCCGAGGCTGAAGCCGGAGTCGTGCGCCAGTGCACCGATGCCGAGATAGGTCGCAAACAGCACGAGAGTCAGGATCGTCGAGCCGACCGCTTTGACCCCAATGAAGTATGGCGATGCGACGCCTTGCCATTTCGGAGAGTCGAGAGCAGGAAACACCGTCAAAGCCCGCAGCATGCCGTTTGTTCTGTGCGACTACTCCGGCGAAAGCATCGCGACGTCAACCGCCGCGGACGCATGGATTTGGCGTCAGCCCCTCACCCGCATGTTCCGCAGCACGAGACAGGCCTGTCCTGCGCGGCGAATGCGCTGGCATAGGTCGTTGGCAGCGCCGCGCGTGTCGGTGCCGATCCGCACCTGATAGAAGGTGCGCGTCCCGCGGCTGCGCCAGATCGATCCGAGCAGCGTCGGATCGTGCTCGCCGATCACCGGCGTCAGCCGCTTCATCGCGCGCGCATACATCGCCAGTGCCCGATCCCGCGAAAAGCCGGCCGCAAGCTGTACGCCCCACGGCAGATCCGCGCCCAGTTTCACATGCTGCTCCAGTCCCGCAACGAACGGGTTCGGTGCGCGCTGAAGCAATGCCATCAACTCGCGGCAACTGGAAGCCGCCGCCCGGTCCGGCGCACGATCGGTCGCGTTCTTCCAGTCGTCGATCGGAACGCCGGTGATCGCGAGCACATAGTTGCGGGTCTCGGCCGGCATCGATCCGCTGCCCTCGATCCATTCCCGCACGCGCCGTGGACCGGCATTGTAGGCTGCCGCAGCCAGGCCGAGATTGCCGAATTCGCTGCGCAGTTCGCTCAGGAATTCCGCCGACTTCGGCAGCGCCTGCACCGGATCGAACGGATCGAGCAGACGCCGCTCGTTCGCCGTACCCGGCATGAACTGCGCAATGCCCTGCGCGCGTTCGCCGCTGCGGGTCACGGGACCGACCGCATCGGGCTGGAATCGGCTCTCCTGCCAGATCACGCGCGAGAAGAACTCCAGCGGCAGACCGGCCGCCTTCGCCGCGGATTCGATCATCAGGCACATCGCTTCGCGGGTGCCAGCGTCCTTGTTGGCTGAATCCTTTGTCGTATCCTTCGCTGTGTCTTTGGCGGTGTCGCCAGTTGGCGCGGGTTGAGGTTGCGCGCCGGCATCGGGCTTGTCGTGATTGGTCTCATCAGGGACTGTCGGCTTCGCGACGGGAGCAGTCGGTGTCGGTGGCGGCGCGTCCTCGGCGACCGACCGCGGAATTCGCACGAGCAGCACCATGCCGACAAGAATGCAGATCGCGCCGATCTTCCGCACTGACATCGCTGCCTTCCGGTGACTGCATGGCGCGGCTTGACAGCAACGCCTCAGCAGCTAGCTATTCAAGAGCAGATAGCCTCGAATTGGGGCGCAACCGTGGGATTGCGAAATGGCCGAGACGCTTGACGACCACACCGGTTTCGCGCCCGACAACGACCAGCCCATTCAATACATGGCGCGCACCCGCGCCTATTACGAGGCGATCGGCTACACCACGCCGTATCGCTGGGCGCATTACACCGGCGCACCGTTCCAGCCGCTGCGCAAGCCGCTGGCGCAGTCCCGCGTCACCCTGATCACCACTGCAGCGCCCTACGATCCGGCCAAGGGCGATCAGGGCCCAGGCGCGACTTATAATGGCGGTGCAAAGTTCTATGCCGTCTATGACGGCGATACGTCGAAAGAGCACGATCTGCGCATCTCGCACATTGCGTATGACCGCGTGCACACCAGCGCCGAGGACAGCGGCACCTGGTTCCCGTTGCCGCAACTGATCAAGGCCTCGGCCGGCGGGCGCATCGGCGAAGTCGGGCCGCGCTTCTTCGGCGCGCCGACCAATCGGAGCCATCGCGTCACCATCGATACCGACGCGCCGGATATCCTCGCCCGCTGCAAGGCGGACAATATCGACGCCGCGGTGCTGGTACCGAACTGCCCGGTCTGCCATCAGACCGTCAGCCTGGTGGCGCGGCATCTCGAAGCTAACGGCATTCCCACCGTGGTGATGGGCTGTGCCAAGGATATCGTGGAATTCGCCGCGGTGCCGCGCTTCCTGTTCAGCGACTTTCCGCTCGGCAACTCCGCCGGCAAACCGCACGACCTGGATTCGCAGGCCCTGACCCTCGATCTCGCATTGCGATTGCTGGAATCCGCGCCGGGGCCGCAGACCACGATGCAATCGCCGCTGCGCTGGAGGGCGGACGCGGTATGGAAGCGCGACTACAACAATATCGAAACCATGAGCGCCGAAGAACTCGCCCGCCGCCGCCGCGAATTCGACGCGCAGAAGCAGGCGGCCCGCAAGGTGCGTGACAACGCTGCCTAGAGCGTTTTATGCTTTGATGGAAACAGGCCCATTCGTCATGGCCGGGTTTATCCCGGCCATGACGAAGGTTGATTCCACCTAAACCAAATCCGCTCCAGCCGTTCGCGTCAGGCCACGAGTTCGACCGCATTCAGCAGGCCCGTCTGTTCGTGGCAATTGAGGTATTCGAAGAACTGCTCATCGGCACGGGCGACGCTGACCTCATGATAAAGCCGGAGCTTTGCAGCCGGCCCCAATGTCGAAAGATACTTCATCGCCGCGCCAAAGATCCGCACATGGGTCGGATGCGATTCCGCCCATCGTTCCAATGCCTCAAGGCTGTGCCACCAGCTTTGGCCGTAGGATTTTTCGGTGGCGTTCCCGTGTGCGTCGAGAACGCGCATGTAGCGGTTGGTGAAGCATCCGATCGCCGGCCCTTCGTCGCGCAGGAAATCCATTCCCGCGCGCAGGACTGGCTCGACATCGTTGAGATACATCCGCCGTTCGGCATCGTCGGTATCGGTCCAGTCCTGTCCCGACCGGATCATGCAGATGTTGTCCTGCGGGACCACTTGCAAGCGTGAGCCCTGCCGGACAATTCGCGGATTGCCGCGTGGCGCGAGGTCGTCGCTTTGGGATAGCGGGATCCGATCGCGCATTCCGCCCCAATAGGCGTGCTCCTGTACTTCCCCGCTCATGTCATCGGCCAGCACGGCAATGCCTTCCGGCCGACCCAGCGAAGAAAACAGCGTCTCGTAGGACTCCATCGCCGGCCGCAGCACTTCGATGAAGAAACCTGCCCCATCCTTCGTGCGCACATCGCCGGTCCATCCGTCGCGGGTCGCCTCGAACCACGCGTCGAACAATTTGGGATCGTCCCAATAGGCAACCGAGACGACGTTGGTGAAACGCGCTTTATCGACGTATTGCGCACGATCCCAGTGCGTCGGCCCGTTGCTGCCGGCAAAGCGGGCCGCGAGCCAGTCGAGCGCGCCGCGGCTCGCTTGTGTCGGCGCATCCCGATACTGAATGCCGAAATAGGCCATCACCACACGCTTCACGCTGGGTACGTGACGGGCGACGAACGAGGGGTAAGGCGGCTGATAGTTTTTCGGC
>Ga0007871_1000116_pt1 | contig 22008 bp, 21 predicted proteins | sample CryBogCBH08Jun09_FD_71208 | JGI IMG/M metagenome (GOLD analysis project Ga0007871, IMG submission 71208) | Freshwater microbial communities from Crystal Bog, Wisconsin, USA - CBH08Jun09 | ecosystem: Environmental > Aquatic > Freshwater > Lake | place: Crystal Bog, Wisconsin, USA | collected...
CGCGACTGGCCGGTAGCGTCGGCGACGGCGGTGCTGCTGCTGGTGATCTTGCTGCTGCCGCTCTTGATCTACGACCGGTTTCAGCGCCGCCAGATGAGGCGATCGTGATGGCGCGCCCGTTCATTCGCCTGTCGCGCTTTAATGTCGCATCGCTGGCGCTGGGGCTGGCGTTCCTCTATCTGCCGATCGTCATCCTCGTGATCTATTCGTTCAACGCGTCACAACTGGTGACGGTGTGGGGCGGCTGGTCGTTGCGGTGGTATGGCGAATTCTTCAACGATCAGGCGATGTTGTCGGCGGCGGCGATGAGCCTGCGTGTCGCTGCAGTATCGGCGACGCTGGCGACGCTGCTCGGCACGCTGGCCGCCGTGGCGCTGGCGCGCGGCGAGCGCTTCAAGGGCCGCACATTGTTTTCCGGCATGCTGTACGCGCCGCTGGTGATGCCGGAAGTCATCACCGGCCTGTCGTTGCTGTTGCTGTTCGTGGCGCTGGGCGCCGAGCGCGGGTTCTGGACCGTGACCATCGCGCACACCACGCTGACCATGTGCTTCGTTACGGTGATCGTGCAGTCGCGCCTCTCCGGCGTGGATCGCAGTCTCGAGGAAGCCGCGATGGATCTCGGCTGCGATCCGGTAAGGGCATTCACATCGGTGACGCTGCCGCTGATTGCGCCGGCAATCGCCGCCGGATGGATGCTGGCATTCACGCTGTCGCTGGACGATCTGGTGATCGCAAGCTTCACCACGGGGCCGGGCTCGGCAACCTTGCCGATCCGCATCTATTCGGAAGTGAGACTGGGCGTGAAGCCGGAGATCAACGCGATCTGTTCGCTGATCGTCGGATCGATCGCGATCCTGATCGTTGCGGCGTCGCTCGCCACCAAGCTGTCGAGCGCACGCGGTCAGAACGCCGCGCCGATGTGATCTGTAGCGTTTTCAAGCGAAGTGGGTACCGGTTCGCATGAAGAAAACGCGTCAAACTAAAATCATAGAGCCCCGGTTCTGATTCCATCAGAACCGGGGCTCGCGTCTCTGTCAGTTCGATTTCGGCGCAGCGCTTGCGGGCGGTTGCGCTGCCGCTTCTGGCGTCGATTTCTGGCCGGTGAGGCGCTCCAGCACCGAGCGCACTGCTTCCCGGGTGGTGCGATCCTTGACCGCATCGAGCAGCGGAGCTGAGGCAGGCGAACGCCGGATCAGGCTGACGGGATCGGGAAAGATCAACGGATCGTCCCACGGTCCCTGCACCACGAACGGCAGTTCGAAACTGGCCGCCTTGCCTGAGGCGGATACCAGGCTGGCGACGCCTTTCAGATCGTAGTCGCGGGTCGGCACCGAGGCGGTGCCGGTGAGGGTGAGGCGTGTGCTCGGCCCTTCGACCTGCACATCCTCGGCGGTCGCCACGCCGTCGTGGAATCGCACCGCCATCTTCAACGTATTGAACGGCGTCTGTCCGTTGCGGAAGCTGCCGCCGCCGGAAAGCGGCCGGCGCTCCAGCCGCTTCAACAACGCTTCGACGTTGAAGCCGCTGATGGCACCATCGTGTCCGGTCAGAAGTGCGGTGCCTTCGAGCGATTGCGCCAGACCGAATGGGCTGGAGCCGGCGGCCTCCAGCGCCACGTTGAGGGTGCCGTGTCCGGAAAGTTTGTTGATGCCGAACAATTCGCTGGCGCTGCTCTGCAGGTCGACGTCGATCAACTGGAATTGCGCCTTGACGTCGGCGCCGGCATCGACGCGTGCGATACTGAACGAACCCTTGGCGACGCCGCCGAACATCTGCGCCTCGCCGACGCTCAAGGCCAGTGCCCCGCCGCGCAGGTTGGCGCCGAGCGCGGTGCGTCCCAGCTTCGATCCGCCGACGGTGACCTTGGCCGCCGACAGCCGCATGTCGAGATCGGTGGACGACAGTGCGTTGAGATCGAACAGTTGCCTGTTCCAGTCGCGGGCGCCGCTGGCCAGCAACCGCACGGTCGAGACATAAGGCGTCAGGTCCAGCGTGCCCGCTGCAAGCGTTGCCTGCAATGTCTGGCGGCCGGTGTTGCTGTAGGTCATCACGCCTTCGGCGACATTGCCGTCGATCTCGACATTGACGTTGGTCAGCGCGATCGAAGGCCCGACCAGATTGGCACGCGCTTTTAGGGCGAAGCGGCCGAAGCCGCCGCTGCCGGGCGGCTCCTGTCCGAACCAGCGCAGCGCATTGCGCAGCGAGCTGCTGTCGGCGGTCATGGTGCCTTCCATGACCAGGCTGCTGCGATTGGCGACGGTGCCGTCGAAGGCGAGTTTCAGCGGCGACGCGGCGATCCGGGCTTTCAAGCCGGTCTGCTCGCCCGACAGTGAGGCGATGAAATCCGCGATGCTGATCGAGCCATCGACGCGCTCGCCGCGCCAGTCGAATTGGCCGGTAGCCGCGAAGGATTTGGATATCGAGGGCCAGGCCAGCGAGAGGTCGATATCCTCGGCCATTTCCGATTGCTGGTTGGCGTCGTCGCGATAGGTGAGCACGCCGTCCTGGATGCGGATTTCCGAGAACGACAGCGGGCTGGCCACGCCCGGCTTCACGGTGCGCGTTAGCGTTTCGATGAACGGCGTCCAGTTGCTGCGGCCGTCGGCCTCGCGCACGATGCGGATGCGCGGGCGCAGCATTTCGAGGTCGGCAATTTGAAACTTCTGCATCAGCAGCGGCAGCAGACGCAGATTGGCGGTCAGTACGTCGACCGTCAGCGCGGGGTCGATGGCGCCGCCGCCCTTGAGGCCGACATTGTGGAAGGTCACATGGCTCTGCGGAAACACCGTCACGTCGATGTTGCCGTTGACGACGAGATCGAGTCCGGTGACGGCGCGAATCTGGGTTTCCACCGCCTTCCGCAGTGCGTCGCGGTCGAGCAGCAAGGACATGCCGGCGAATGCGGCCAGCACGACGCCCAGAATTGCCGCGAGCGGCAACCCGAGGCGTTTCATTCCCTGGGCAATGGTCAATGACGTATCCGGATCGGTTGGCTTTTCGAAGGCCGGCGCGCGGTACCGCAGTGCCAGCCACCGCGCCAACTTGATGGGTTTTCTTGACGCTTTCAAGGCCACTTAGGAGCAAATGCCCAATCATTGACGCGCCGCAGCGATTCCGCCTAATACTCCTGTTCCCCGAATTCCATGCGCTTCGCGGTAACAAGGTTCAGGCCGTACCGCGGCCCTATCGGACTTTTTGCGTCTTCCCTCGATCAGGTCATATCCCCATGAACAAGGTCTATCCCGACGCCAAATCGGCACTCGAAGGCATTCTCAAGGACGGCATGATGGTCATGTCCGGGGGCTTCGGCCTGTGCGGCATCGCCGAAACGCTGTCGGATGCGCTGCGCGAGTCCGGCGTCAAGAACCTGACCGTGGTCTCCAACAATGCCGGCGTCGATGGCATCGGGCTGAGCCGCCTGCTCGAGACGCGCCAGATCAAGAAGATGATCTCGTCCTATGTCGGCGAGAACAAGCTGTTCGCCCAGCAATTCCTGGCCGGCGAACTGGAACTGGAATTCGCGCCGCAAGGCACCCTGGCCGAGCGCATCCGCGCCGGCGGCGCGGGCATCCCGGCGTTCTACACCAAGACCGGCGTCGGCACCCTGATCGCCGAAGGCAAGGAGGTGAAGGAATTCGACGGCGAGAAGTATTTGATGGAGCGCGGGCTGTTTGGCGATCTCGCCATCGTCCACGCCTGGAAGGGCGACACCGCCGGCAACCTCGTCTACCGCAAGACCGCGCGCAACTTTAACCCGATGATGGCGACTGCGGCGAAGATTACCGTCGCCGAGGTCGAGCACCTGGTGCCCGCTGGCGAGATCGATCCCGATCATATCCATACGCCCGGCATCTTCGTGCAGCGGATCATCGAGGTCGGCACCGACAAGAAGCGCATCGAGCAGCGCACCCTGCGCAAGCGCCCCGCGTAACGTTTAGGACAGTAGGAGAGAGCGATGGCCTGGACCCGCGAACAGATGGCCGCCCGTGCGGCGAAGGAATTGCGCGACGGATATTACGTCAACCTCGGCATCGGCATCCCGACGCTGGTGTCGAACTACATTCCGGATGGCGTGGACGTCTCGCTGCAGAGCGAGAACGGCATGCTCGGCATGGGGCCTTTCCCCTATGAGGGCGAGGAAGATCCCGACCTGATCAATGCCGGCAAGCAGACCGTCACCGAATTGCCGGACACCAGCTATTTCTCCAGCGCCGACTCGTTCGGCATGGTGCGCGGCGGCCACATCGACCTGTCGATCCTCGGTGCGATGCAGGTGGCGCAGAACGGCGACCTCGCCAACTGGATGATCCCGGGCAAGATGGTCAAGGGCATGGGCGGCGCGATGGACCTCGTCGCCGGCGTCAAGCGAGTCGTTGTAGTGATGGAGCACGTCGCCAAGGACGGCCCGAAGCTGCTGAAGCAGTGCAACCTGCCGCTGACCGGCGAGAAGGTCGTCGACATGGTGGTGACCGATCTCGCGGTGTTCACCATCGACAAGCATGGCAAGGACGGCATGGCGCTGATCGAACTCGCCGACGGCGTCACGCTCGACGAGGTGAAGGCCAAGACCGAAGCTGAATTCCGCGTCGCGCTGAAGAACGCCTGAGCCGCGATCGCAAAACGTCTTCCCAACCACCGGGTCGCCCCTGCCTACGCAGGGACGACGCTTTTCGGGCTGCTAATCTGTAAAATGAATCTCCGGCTAGACTCTCAGGAACGCGCATCCCGGAACGAGGCTTAACGCGTTCCGCCGAGCTCTCTAGGCAACAGGGACGAACTGATGGCGCCGTCGGCGAGGCCGGTCTGCTGCTGCGTGAAGCCGGCCGAGATCGATAGACTCATGTTCGATGTCGGCCGCACCTCAACGCCCGCATGGACGTTGTAAGCGGCTGCGGCGGCGGTGTTGGGACTGAAGGACGTAATGGCGCTGAAGGCATCCCGGTTGTATTTCAGGGTGTCGACTCCACCGAACACCGTCATCGGCAGGTCGCCGGCGCCTTTGAAGCTGTAGCCATACTGCGTGCGTTCGTAGGACAGCGAATCGAGGCTGCTGAACGCGGTCGCGCCGCCGAGGTTATTCCACCCGAAACCCGTCGTCAGTGCACTGACCGGAATGGTGTAACTTCTGAAGACAAATCCATTCTTGTTGGCGTCCCCGAAGTTGAAATCCGGAACGTCGCCGTATGTCGCCATGCTCGTTGTTTCGGCCGTGCCGCCACCGAAACCGAACGGTCCGAACGGGATCCAGTATCGCACCGGTTCGGACTGGGCGTGTGCGGCGGTCCCGCTCAGGCACAACACGGTCACGACGACCGCGAGACCGCATTTCCCTGAGAACGTCGACATCCGTGCTCCGTTGATCCGTGCCCGACGATTATACGACGCGCAAGGATCGGAGGCCAGTACGCCGGGTCGTCATGTCGCAGGAACCCGGAACCCGCGCATTGTCGCCGCGCTCGCTGCGCCTGCGAACGTTATGCCTGCGCCGTGACCTGCGCGAACGTGATCTCAATCAACGTGCCGGAATGCGGCGCGCTCTTGATCTGGAAGCGGGCGCGGTTGGCTTCGACCAGTGCCTTCGCCAGCGACAGGCTCATGCCGGAATGGTCCGGGGTCTGTTCCGGCGGCCGCGAGCCGCCGAACGGCTCCAGCGCGGCGGCGAGTTCGCTGTCGTTCAGCCCGTGGCCGGTGTCGCGCACGCGCAGCACCACGTCGCCGGAATCCGACAGCGCCGTCGAGACGATGACTTGGCCGCCGGCATTGGCGAGATGGATCGAACTGCCGATCAGGTTGAGCGCGATCTGGCGCAGCGCGCGTGCATCGGCGACCACCGGCGGCAGCGTGTGGGCCAGCGAGGTGCGGATGATGATGCGTTCGCGATTGGCACGCGGCTGCAGCACCGCGACGCATTGCTCGACTAGGTCGTTGAGGTTCTGGTTGGCGAAGGCGAGGTCGAGCTTGCCGGTTTCGATGCGGGAGAGATCGAGCATCTCGTCGACGATGGCGATGACGCGCTCGCCGGAGGCGCGGATGTCCTTGAGGTAATCGGCATAGCGTTCGCTGCCGAGCGGTCCGAAGCGCTCTTCGATCATCACCTCGGCAAAGCCGATGATGGCGTTCAGCGGGGTGCGGATTTCGTGGCTGACGCGGGCGAGCACGTTGGCCTTCGCCGCCATGCCGCGCTCCGATTGCCGCTGCGCGTGCAGGAGTTCGGTCTCGGTTTTCTTGGTCTGCGACAGATCGCGGAATACCGCGAAGAAATTCGGGCTGTCGGCGCCGGCGCGTCCCATGGTCATCGACAACGGAATGAAGCCGCCTTCGCGCACGCGGCCCAGCACTTCACGGCCCTGGTCGAGCAGGCTGGCAACGCCGGCGCTGTTGATTGTCGCGAGATAATCCAGCACGCCACGCTGGCTTTCCGGCGCGAACAATTCGCCGAGGCCGCGCTGAACCAGTTCAGGGCCGTCATAGCCGAACAGCGCTTCCGCGCTGCGGTTACAGGCGCTGATCTTTCCCTCGCCATCGAACATCACGATACCCTCGGCGGTGGTGTCGAGAATGGCGCCAAGTTCTTCGGCATTTACCTGGCCAGCAGCGGAGGCGGGAGCAACCGATTGAGCCTCCGGCGCGACGCCGGAAACCGCGTCCGCGCTGACGATCAATGCCAATGCGGTTTCGCCGTCCCATTCGACCGTCAGCAGCCGCGCGTCGGCGTGCGCCGCAGAGTCTTTCGCGCTGATGGTCACCGGCGTGCCCTGTTCGGGTGTCGTGCCGGCGGAATCGGAATGCGGTGCGATGTAGATCGCATCGAGGCCGCCGGCGACGCGCAGGGCGTGCAGGCTCGCGAATCCCATGCGCGAGACGAAGGCGTCGTTGGCATAGAGCAACTGCTCGAGCCGGTAGATCAGGATGCCGGCCGGCAGGATATCGAGCAGCGTCTTGTCGCGGCTGCTGTTGCCATGCGCGGCGGTTTCCTCGACCGAGAGCCAGTCGAACCGTTCGTCGCGCTCTTCCGGCTTCGCGTCGCCGGCCGCGGCCGGTTCTTCGGCAGCGGCGGCGTTGTCGAGTTCAAGGCGCTCGGATAGTTGCCGCGCAAGTTCGTTGAAGGCGCTGTTTTCTACCGGCGTCAGCGACGGCGATTTCAGATCGCTGTTCGGCCGCAGATGCACGACGTTTTGTGGCGTATCCAGATTGGGCGTTTCCACGGGACGGTCCAAAGGGGTTGGCGGTGAAGGTGGAGCGGCATGATCGTCGCGGCCATGCGGGACGTCGGCGGCGAGTGGGCGCGGCGACAGAGGTTCGCTCGACAGATCATAGTGACGTTGCGCCGCGAGCTGCGCCAGCGCATCGAGATCGCGGCAGACGCCAAAGCCGCGATAACCCACAAAATTCTGGTCGCGGTCGTAGATCGGCAGCCCCGACAATTCCACCGGCAGCCGTGAGCCCGCGCCATCGACCGGCCAGTGCAGCGTGATGCCGCTCCAGGTGTTGTGCGTGGCCACGGCCCTGGCGACGAGACCTTCCGGATCGAGATCGAATGCCGCGACGAGATCGTGCCACGGACGTCCGAATGCGGTGGCGGTCCGCAATCCGATCAGCCGCGTGAATTCATCGGAGCCGAGCAGGAAATGGCCTTCGGCATCCATCTGCCAGGTGAAGCGTAGCGGGCGTCGCGCAGGGCGGATGGCGACGTGCTCCGGCGATGGCGCGATGGTTTGCATTTCGGGTGGAGGCTCGGCGGAGTGCGATGCGGGCGCTGCCGGGTGCTCAGTTGCTGTTGGAGCAGGGTGCGCTTCGTCCACGTCTGCAACGGCTTCCACCTCAGCAGATGTTTCCTGCACGGTGGTTTCGTCGAACGGATTGAACAGCACGGATTCGGGCAGCGCTTCCGGCTCGCCTGCGGCATCACTGGATGCGTCGTGCACGGTTTCGTGCGTTGCTGACGGCGACGGCTCGGGCAAAGGTTCGACGGGAATATGTCCGGTCGCTTCCACGGATTGGTTTCGCGCTAACGTGGCTTGCGTCTCGATCGCATTTTCCGCCACCGCATCGTGCCGCGCAAACGGCATGTCCAGGTCGGCGTCCGGCGTGATCAGCGCCACCAGTCCGGCGTCACTGCCACTGCCGACCCGTTGCAACGTCATCTTGCCGACCTCGATCGGCGCTTCGAAGCGGCCGTCACGCAGCGCTTCGCTGCGCGCATGATCGAGGCCTGCATCGGAGAGATTGCGAAAGCCGAGCAGGGGCCGTGCCGCCGCGCTTGCGCTGACGAAGGTACCGTCGGCCGCGAAAGCCGCAACCGGCGCGTCGAGATGTTCGACGAGACGCTTCAGCCGTTCGGCGAACGGCAGCGTGTGCGCCACCGGCGCGACCGCGGCGATCAAAATGCCGGTGGTGCCGTCGGCGAATTCCAGGCGTGCACAGGCGCAGGTGACGAGATTGCCGATCAGGGCGCCGAAGCCGCGCAACCGTTCCAGCCGGATGGCGCCGGTCGGCAGCAATTGTCCGTCGAGGTGCATCACCTGTCGCCGCTGCTGATCGGCGGGTCCGAAGGTCTTCTCGGCCAGCGCCACACTATCGGCCGCGCCGAGCGCGACGGCCCCTACCGGATTAGCCCACAGCACATGGGCGCCGTCGGTCGACCATAGCCACGCGGGCAGCGGACTGGTGGCGTGCACCGCCAGCCTTGGATCGCTCACCCCTCGCAACTGGAATTCAGTGTTGTTCATCGAATCGATTTGGCCATGGGTCCGGATAGCGTGGCGTTGACTGGCAGCGTCCAATCGCCAACAGGCTTAATATTTCGTTAGTATCGCCTCCAGCCGCCATCGGGTCCACGGCCGGAACGAAGCGCGGCGAATGAAAGCCGCAATAGCGTTAATTTGGCGACGTGGGGACCCGGACGCGCCGCGCCGTGTTGACACAGTGAAACGGCAGAACGGGGCGAAGTGTCCCGCGACCGAGGCAGGAGGCGAGAATGGACCAGAACGGGCGAGATCATTTCGAGATTCCGAAGGACATGCGGTCGATGGCCGAGGCCAGTTTTGAACAAGCCCGCAAGGCGTTCGAGACCTTCGTCAGCAACACCCAGCAGGCGGCCAGTTCGATCGAGCAACGCAATGCCGCGATGAAGGACGGCGCCAGGGACATTAGCGGCAAGCTCATTTCATTCGCCGAAAAGAACGTGACGTCGTCGCTCAACTATGCCGAGAGCCTGTTGAAAGCCAAGGATTTCACCGAGGTGATGCGGCTGCACAGCGATTATGTGCAGACCCAGATGCGCACCTTGAGCGAACAGGCCAGCGAGATGGGCCAGTTGGTGAGCCGGGCGGCGATGGATGCGGCCCGCCCCAAAGGTTAGGTGGGCAGAGTCCGTTTGCGCGAAGCTTAGCAAGGAGTGAACGGTAAAATTGTGCCGTTCTGCGGGGCGTGATCCCGTGTTTCGCATCCTGCCCTGCAACAGAAAATTCTTTTGCGGTGCACAATTCTGACATGTTAGGGGCACAGGATGGCCGTGTCTAACAATGGCGTTTGCTGTCCCGCGTGGCGACCTGCCAACAGCCAGTCGATCGCCAGCAGACGGTGCCGATTTCAACCCGACATATAAGGACGCTGCCATGGTCAACTCCACCGACCCGTTTTCCGCATCTGTCGTTCCGTTTGAAGTTCCCGAGCAGGTTCGAGCCTTCGCCGAGAAGGGCGTCGAGCAGGCGCGCGAGCAATATGCCAAGTTCAAGGACGTCGCCGAGAGCAACAACACGGCCGTCGAAGCCGCCTTCGGCGCAGCGTCCAAGGGCGCCAGCGAGTATTCGACCAAGCTGCTGACCTTCCTCCAGGCCAACACCTATGCCCATCTCGATTTCGTTCACGAACTGGTCGGCGTGAAATCGCTGTCGCAGGCGGTGGACATCTGGGGCAACCATACCCGCAAGCAGTTTGAGACCTTCACCAGCCAGCTCCAGGAGCTGGCCGAACTGTCCCGCAAGATCGCGACCGAGACCGCCGAACCGCTCAAGACCAACGCCACCAAGGTGTTCAAGCCGGCAGCCTGATCGGGCTTTCCGGCGAGCTATCCAAGGAAGGTCCGGGCCGTTCGCCCGGACTTTTCATTTCGGCCGACAGAGCCGAAATTGCGTCGTTTCCCGGCTTGCCAAAGCGGGCCGTTGCACCTAGTTTCCGCCCCGTTCGCGCCCCTCGAGCGGCGCTATCGGATGCAGTTGTAGCTCAGTTGGTTAGAGCGCCTGTCTGTGGAACAGGAGGTCGGTGGTTCGAGCCCACCCAACTGTACCAGCCCGGCCGAAACCCAAGCCGGCACTTTTCCGCACCCTTTAAGCCTGCGCGATTGCGTGGAACTCTTCGCCTCGGTGCGGATTGATTCCATCGGCATATCGAATGGAGGCTACGATGGCCGACTTTCACCTTTGGCGGCATGCGCATGGACTGCCCGCGGACGACATGCGGGGCACGGTGCACGAGGAAGCCAACTACGCGACCGGATGGATCCTGAGCGGCGCGGCTACACTGCTCGTCGTCCTTGCCGTCTGGCAGTTGGGATTCTGACCTCTAGGATTCTGACTTCGAGCGTCAGCTTCCGGTCAGCGCTGCGCGCGTGAGTTTTCGGCCTGGTCGATCTGCATTAGTAGGCGGACGAAATCGGCCATGCTGGATCGGTCCTCGTCGGAAGCCGGGACAATTGGCGGACCATCCTCGACGCGTTTGAGCTTGTGGCGGGTCCAGCGGTCGAACAGCGCGAATACTCTCATGGGACGCTCCCAAAACAAATTCCGCGACCGCGCAAGCTGGAAGCAAATTGATTAAGATTTTATTTTAAGGCGACGGCGTTCATTGTCCCACGCCGGGACAGCGTTGCATCGTGGCAGCAAGCGCGAACAACGATGGTCGGCACCGTCGGCTTCGCCTCAACTCCGAATATCAACCACTGTTTGAATGGGGCGCGCAATCGTACGGTCCTGCGGCAGCATGAATCCGCGCATTATAGAATTGCCCCATCGACGGCGCATCGAGCAGGGCGTCGAGCGTATCCTTCGGCATGTTACAGAACTGCCGATACGCAGAGCGCACTTCGACGACGGCAACGCGGTTCGCTTCGTCGTAGCAGACGCGATTGATGAGACTGCTGCGCGTGACGTCGGTACACGCGAACGGCGACAGATCGACCTGACCGCGATTTATCACATCCACCGTGTCCGCATCGGTCCAGGTGGCGTTAGCGAATGCTGCCACCAGCAGGACGATCGCTTTGCCAGGGATCATGCAGGCCTCGTTATCCGGATGGGCCATCGTAGCTGAATAACGCAGTCATTGCAGCCATCGAGGCATCGATGCAGTGCGATGCAACAAGCACCCGTGGTGCATCTGCCGCCGACATGCAGCGCCGGCGGCTTCTTGCCAAGGCCGCAAGCTTCAGCCCACACTCGCCGTCCAACAAAAAAGAGGCGGAGGAAATGACGATGTTCGTTCGCGGCATGGGGGTGATGGGTATTGCTGTGGCGGTGCTGCTGATGCACCCCGCGATGGCTCAAAAGCAATACGGGCCGGGGGTCAGCGACACCGAAATCAAGATCGGGCAGACCATTGCATATAGCGGGCCCGCCTCGGCATACGGCGTGCTCGGGAAAACCGAAGCGGCATATTTCAAGTGGTTGAACGATGAGAAGGGCGGCATCAACGGCCGCAAGATCAATTTCATCAGCCGCGACGACGGCTACTCGCCACCGAAAGCGGTCGAGAACGTTCGCGCCCTTGTGGAAGGTGACGAGGTTGCCGTGATCTTCGGTGTGCTCGGCACGCCGCTCAACATGGCGATCCGGCCCTACCTCAACAAGCAGAAGGTGCCGCAGCTGTTTCCGGCGGCGGGCTCGTCGGCGTTGAACGATCCGGAGCATTATCCATGGACCATGGGATGGCAGCCGAACTTGCGCGACGAGGCCAAGTTCTATGCAAAGCATCTGCTCTCGCACAACGCGCATCCCAAGGTCGCGGTGCTGTATCAGAACGACGATTTCGGCAAGGATCTGCTCAACGGCCTGAAGGAAGGGCTTGGTCCCGACGCCGACAAGATGATCGTCAGCGCGCAAAGCTTTCAGCCGACCGACCCGACCATCGATAGCCAGATCGTGCTGATGCACAGTTCAGGCGCCGATGCGCTGTTTCTGTTCTCCTACGCCAAGCAGGCGGCGCAGGCGATCAGCAAGATGGCGGACCTGCAGTGGAAGCCGGAAACCTATCTGCATCTCGGTGCGGCCTCGATCGGCGCGACATTCAAGCCTGCCGGTCTCGACAAGTCGGTGGGGATCATGACCGCCGGCTTCATCAAGGATGCGACCGATCCGAAGTGGGCGAACGATCCCGACATCGTGGCGTGGAAGGCGTGGATGAAAACCAACATGCCTTCCACCGATCCCAACGATGTGCTGACCACAGCCGGTTACGCGGTGGCGCAGACGCTGGAACACGTGCTGCGCCAGTGCGGCGACAACCTCACGCGCGAGAACATCATGAAGCAGGCGGCAAGCATGAAGGATTTCCGTCTCGGATTGCTGCTGCCGGGCAGCCTGATCAATACCAGCGCCACGGATTATCGCGTTGTCACCTTCATGCAGTTGCAGCGTTTCAACGGCAAGAGCTGGGACGACGTGAAGTAAGCGGCACTCTCGCGAGCACATCGCGCGCGTCTGCTTTATGGCGGAATTGTGATTCAGCGCGACACCCTGCCGCGCTGACGTCGTCATTGTCGGTCAACATATCTCGCCGCAAGGAGAGGGCGTGAGAGATCATCAAGCAGAACTAGACCGGCACTTAGCCTGGTTCGAAAACAAGTTGCCGGCGCGGGCCGCAGCGTTCGTTAAATGGGTGCGGAAGCCGTCCTCGCGTCTCGTGCGTATTCCGCTCGCGATCCTGCTGGTGCTCGGCGGCATCTTCAGCTTCCTGCCGGTGCTTGGCCTGTGGATGTTGCCGCTTGGACTCATCCTGATCGCCCAGGACATCCCGATTCTGCAAAAACCGATCGCACGGATGCTCGGCTGGATCGAGCGCAAGTGGCTTGAGCGCCAGCGCGCGCGTGGAGCCCAATGACAGCTTGTCCGTCGATTTTCTCGCATTTGCGGGCCAGGTGTGACTCAAAAGGCCCAGATCACCACCAAATACAGTAGTTCGGCAGAGCAAAGACACAAATTTTGCTTTAACGAATCAGCAACCTGATTCACTTTCGCCTCCTGGGGTCAATCTGGAGGCCAAGGTATGAACGTTATTGTTTTTGCATCACGCAAAGGTGGCTCGGGAAAGAGCACGCTGACGGCTCATCTTGCCGCGCACGTCCACAAACCGTCGAGGCCATGTCTGCTTGTCGATGCCGATCCGCAAGGATCGCTGACTCTGTGGCACAAGCTGCGAGGCACCAACGAGCCTCCGCTCAAGACCGCTAACCGTTCCGTTAGCGAAATCGTCGCGGCTGCAAAGCGCGATGGCTATGAATGGGTTTTCATCGATACGCCGCCGAACATGTCCGCTGTCGTCGAAGATGCGGTTCGCAATGCGACGATGGTGATCATTCCCGCAAGGCCCGGCGTGTTCGACGTCAATGCCGTGCAGGAAACCATCCAGACCTGCCGTTCGGCGCGCAAGCCTTATGCGGTCGTTCTCAATGGCGCGCCTGCACTTCGCGAAGGCGTCGAAAGCCGCATCGTCACCATCGCACGCGAGGCGCTCGCCAAATTCCGCGCACCGGTGTGGAGCGGCCAGATCACCAATCGCGCCGATCTGTTGCTCGCGCTCGGTCACGGCGAAGGTGCTCAGGAATATTATTCCGAAGGCCGCGCGGCGTCGGAGATCAGCCGGCTATGGGCTGCGATCGATCGTTCGGTCAAGGCGATCCGCGGCAGCGCTTCCGCCAACGGCGCCATGCACAAGCAAGCCGCGTAACCGATCGTTACGATGGCCTTTCAAACGCGCGCGTGTCGCGCGTTTTGTTTTGTGAGGTGGCGCAAATTCAGGTCCGCCTGCAGAGCGGATCGGCCATGGCGATAGAACGAAAAAAAACCGGGCTCAAAGAGCCCGGTTTAAGGCATTGGCCACAAGAGGCCGACACAATCACCTTCCAAGAGGGATAACTGAGCTTCCGCGCCACTAGAGGAGGGGGACAAATGCGCAACGCGAACTCTCAGTGTGCGGTTAGTATGATCCCTGCGAGAGCGTCGCAGCAAGCTGACATGTCGCATGTCAGTCATGCGGTGACTGAAGGCATGCAGGGCAGCTATTCGCGCCAGCGCTGCGACTTGCTGACGATGAAGTCGCGGAACGCCTGAACGCGCGCCACGGTCTTCAGTTCCTCCGGATAGACAAAATACGTATCGAGTTGAATCTGATCCGACTCGCTGAACAGCTGCACCAGGCGGTTGTTCTCCTCGACAAGGTAGTCAGGTAGCGCGGCGATGCCGAGGCCCTGCTGGCAGGCGCGGACCAGCCCGAGGATATTGTTGACCTTGAAGAATGGCTCGCGCGGTCCCGAGCCGTTGCGGCCGGCCTCGATCAGCCAGGCGCGATTCTGCAGGTGCGGAGGCACCTGTGCGTCGCTCAGCATGATGATGCGATGGCCGTCGAGTTCTTCGAGCGTGCGCGGCGTACCGAAGTGCTTGATGTATTCCGGCGAGCAGTAAGCGTGGAAGCCCATCGCGAACAGCTTGCGCTGGATCAGGTCGGGTTGCGTCGGCTTGCGGGTGCGGATCGCGACATCGGCCTCGCGCATCGACAGATCCAGCTCCTCGTCGGTGACGATCAGCGAGATACGAATCTCCGGAAACAGCGCGGTGAATTCGCCGAGCCGCGGAATCAGCCAGTGGATACCGACGCCGGGCGTGGTGGTCACCTTGAGGTCACCGCTCGGCCGCTCGCGGCTGTCGGTCAGCTTGGCCCGCGCCGCCTGCAACTGCATGAAGACGTCATGTGCGGTGCGAAACAGCAGGTCGCCCTGTTCGGTGAGGATCAGGCCGCGCGCATGACGGTGAAACAGCGACACCGACAGTTCCTGCTCCAGCGCACTGACCTGCCGCGACACCGCGGACTGCGACAGTCCCAGTTGTTCGCCGGCATGCGTAAAACTTCCCGCCTCGGCTGCGGCGTGGAAGACCTTTAGTTTATCCCAATCCATATCGGAGAACCCATCGTGGCTTCGAGGCATGGCTACTCCGCGGCTGCCCGGTCGGCCGCGTGGTGAGCGAGGAAGCGCTCGGCTTCAAGCGCTGCCATGCATCCCATGCCGGCTGCAGTGACTGCTTGACGATAGGTTTCGTCGGCGACGTCGCCTGCCGCGAAGACTCCGGGTACGGAAGTCGCAGTCGAATGCGACGCTATCTCCACATAGCCCGAAGGTTTCATCTTGATCTGTCCGGCGACCAGTTCGGTCGCGGGCGCGTGGCCGATGGCGATGAAGACGCCGTCGGCGGGCACATCGATGAGCGCGCCGGTCTTGATATTTTTCAGCCGGACGTGCGTGACCTTACTGGGATTCTCGTCGCCGCAGATTTCGTCGATGACGCTGTCCCACACCACCTTGATCTTCGGATGGTTGAATAGCCGATCCTGCAGGATGCGTTCGGCGCGGAAGTGATCGCGGCGGTGAACGATCGTTACTTGCGACGCGAAGTTGGTCAGGAACAGCGCTTCCTCGACTGCGGTGTTGCCGCCGCCGACCACGACGACTTCCTTGCCGCGATAGAAGAAGCCGTCGCAGGTGGCGCAAGCGGAAACGCCAAAGCCCTTGAACTTCTCTTCCGACGGCGTGCCAAGCCAGCGCGCCTGCGCGCCGGTGGCAAGGATGACGGTTTCGGCGAGATACACATCGCCGCTGTCGCAGGTGAGGCGGAACGGGCGCTGTCCGAGTTCGAGCTTGGTCACCAGATCGGTGACGATCTTGGTGCCGACATGCGCCGCCTGCTTCTCCATCTGCTCCATCAGCCACGGGCCCTGGATCACGTCGCCGAAGCCCGGATAGTTCTCGACGTCGGTGGTGATGGTGAGCTGCCCGCCAGGCTGGATGCCCTGGATCAGGATCGGTTCGAGCATGGCGCGCGCCGCGTAGATCGCAGCCGTATAGCCGGCCGGTCCAGATCCGATGATGACAACCTTTGCGTGTATCGGGGCGGGCATGGATACAAGCCCTTTCTTTAGGCTAGCGCGTCGTCGCGGCACGAAAACTGCGCGAAAAGCGTTCGCGCAGTGCTCAAGAACATTACAGTCAGTTTAGGTTATCTGGCCAGCCATGCAAGATTTGCAATACATGGGAACAAAAATTCCCGTGAAGAGGCGTCTTTTGGAGCACTGGTTGCGTAATAAAATTGCGCAAATCGGCTTGGCTTGCGCTATGGGTAGGCCAACTTCTTCAAAATCGTAGCCGGGGATTGGCGTGTCAAAGACCCTCGATGAGATCGATCTGAGAATTCTGAGCGAAATTCAGGCCGACGGCAGAATCACCAATGTCGAACTGGCCAAACGGGTCGGAATTTCCCCGCCGCCGTGCCTGCGCCGGGTCCGTACGCTGGAAGAAGAGGGCTACATCCAGGGCTACCGTGGCCTGCTCGATCCGCGGCTACTCGGCTTCGACGTTACGGTGTTCGCCTCGGTGCATCTGTCGAGTCAGGCCGACGCCGACCTGCGCGCCTTCGAGGAGTTCGTCCGCGACGCGCCGCTTGTGCGGGAATGCTGGATGCTGTCGGGCGAAGTCGATTTCATCCTGAAATGCGTGGCACCGGACATGGCGACGTTTCAGGAATTCGTCACCCAACTCACCGCCGCGCCGCATGTGCGCAACGTCCGCACCTCGCTGGTGCTGCAGAATTCGAAATATGCCGCGGCCGTGCCGCTGGAATTGAAGGTCTCGGACTGACTGGACTCTAACCTTCCAATTCCGAAGCGGAGCAGGTGCGGAATTGGAGGGTAGGCCATGATAAAAGTTCTGATCGAGCGTGACCTGCCGGAAAATTTCGACGTAACGGATGACGAGCAGGCTGCGCGGCATGCCCGCATCGCGTTGAATGCCATCGTTGCAACCCAGGGCAAGATGCACTGGCTGTGCACTTACGCGACCGATGACAGAAAACTTTTCGGGCTGGTCGTCGTTGAGAGCGAGCAGGTAATCGAGGACTACGTTCGGAGCGCAGGGATCGGCGGCAATGTGAGAGTCCACCGGGTACTCCGCGTTCTGGACCCGGCACTGGCAGCGCCGGGAGTATCGGAAGCATGATCGTTCGCTCGGCCGCCGAAAGCAAAGGCCGCCCCCCGGCATAGCCGAGGAGCGGCCTTGTCAGGTTCTATGCTTTTGCCGGGGTCAGCCCTTCTTGCGCATCGCATCGACGCTGATCGGGCCGCCGCCTGATGTAGACAGGTAAAGGCAGGCAAAGCAGAACAGGATCGCTGCGGTGCCGCCGTTGATCAGCGGCAGGAATACCGGCGAGCCGCTCTTGAACATGTGACCCAGGAAATACGCAAAGGCCATTTCACCGGTGAGGATGAAAGCCACCGGCCGCGTGAACAGCCCGAGCATCAGCAGCGCGCCACCGACCAGTTCGAGCGCACCGGCGAAGGTGATGAGCGGCGGGATGTTCGCGAAGTATGGCAGCACCGGAAACTTGAAGATCTTGGCCACGCCGTACTGAAACAGCAAAAGGCCGGTGATGAAACGAAACAGGCTCAAGGCCGTCGGTTGCCATCGGGCGAGCATTTGGTCCACGTTGATTCCCCCTGTTGAAAGACAGCTTCTTACAGTGTCACGTGACGACGGACGGGTCACGCTCGAGTGATGAAAACACGTTTCCCTTGGAAATATTCCAGAGCGCTCGATTGTTGCGGACGGCGTTATACTGTCAAGATATGAAAAGCCGCGACATGCGCGGCTTTTCATCCCGGTCCATTTAGGCTGGCCTCGAGGTCAGCGCCATTCGACCTTGGCGATTTCGTAGGCCTTGGCGCCGCCCGGCGCCATCACTTCGACCGACACGCCCTTGGTCTTTCCAATCAGGGCGCGCGCCAGCGGCGAGGTGATCGAGATGCGGCCCTTCTTGGCGTCCGCCTCGCTCTCGCCGACGATCTGCCAGACCGCCTTCTTCTCGGTGTCTTCATCGATCAGCGTGACCGTCGCACCGAACTTGATGGTGTCGCCGGACAGCTTGCTGACGTCGATGATGTCGGCGCGCGCCAGCTTGTCTTCCAGCTCCGCGATGCGGCCTTCGTTGTGCGACTGCTCTTCCTTCGCCGCGTGATATTCGGCGTTTTCCGATAGGTCGCCATGCGATCGCGCTTCCGCGATCTGCTCGATGATGCGCGGCCGGTCGACCGACTGGCGCTGCTTCAATTCGAGTTCGAGGGCAGCATGACCGCTCGGGGTCATCGGAACCTTATCAACCATTTATCCTCGTCCTTTGATGATTCATGCGCGCCGTTGGGGGCCGCAGGAAACAGCTTTACGGCCGAGGGCTGCAACGCAGCCTCCGGTCGCGATCTACAGACTGGCAAACCCCGGAACGAAAACAACCCCGTAACCCGGGAGTTCCAGTTACTTTACTCGCATTCCAGTTACTTGTGTTCCGGTCGCGACAACGTCTTGCCGATCGATTGCCGCACAGTGTGGCTGAAGATCAGTGACCGGGAAAGTAACTTTGCAGCGTACGGACTTCGAGGTCCCCGCCCAGATAGGCCCGTATGCCCTGTGCGGCCGCCACGGCACCCGAAAGAGTGGTGTAATATGGCACTTTATGCAAGAGGGCAGCACGTCGCAACGAGCGGCTGTCGGCCAGCGCCTGCGGCCCTTCGGTGGTATTGAAAACCAGCTGCACGTCGCCATTGGTGATGGCGTCGACGATATGCGGTCGGCCTTCGAGAACCTTGTTGATCTTCTCCGTCGGCACGCCGTTGTCGGAAAGGAAGCGTTGCGTACCGGATGTCGCCATCACCTTGAAGCCTAGCGATGACAATAGCCGCACCGCATCGAGGATGCGGGTCTTGTCGTCCTCGCGGACCGAAACGAACACAGTACCCTTGCGAGGCACGCGCGTACCGCCGCCAAGCTGGCTCTTGGCGAAGGCGACCGCAAAGTTGCGATCGAGGCCCATGACTTCGCCAGTCGAACGCATCTCCGGGCCGAGCACGGTATCGACGCCGGGGAAGCGGGCAAACGGAAATACCGATTCCTTGACGCCGACATGGTCGAGTTTGTGCGGCTTCAGCTTGAAGTCGACAAGCTTCTCGCCGGCCATGATCCGCGCCGCGATCTTGGCCACCGGCGTGCCGATCACCTTGGCGACGAACGGCACCGTGCGCGAGGCACGCGGATTGACTTCGAGCACGTAGATCTCGCCGTCCTTGATGGCGTATTGCACGTTCATCAGGCCGACGACGTCGAGGCCGAGCGCGAGTTCGCGGGTCTGTCGTTCGAGCTCGGCGATGGTCGCGGCATCGAGCGAGCGTGGCGGCAGCGAACATGCCGAGTCGCCGGAGTGAATGCCGGCCTCTTCGATATGCTCCATGATGCCGACGACGAAAGTGTCCTTGCCGTCGCACAGGCAATCGACGTCGATCTCGATGGCATCCGACAGATAGCGATCGAACAGCAGCGGGTTCTTGCCGAGCACGGTGTTGATCTGCCCGGTCTTGTCGTTGGGATAGCGCGCCTTGACGTCGGCGGGCACCAGCTCCGGCAGCGTTTCCAGCAGATAGTCGCCGAGCTGAGTGTCTTCGCGGATGATCTGCATTGCGCGACCGCCGAGCACGTAAGACGGCCGCACCACCAGCGGATAATCGAGATCGGCGGCGACGAGGCGCGCCTGCTCCACCGAGAAGGCGATGCCATTCTTCGGCTGCTTCAGCCGCAGCCGGTCGAGCACGCGCTTGAAACGGTCGCGGTCTTCCGCAAGGTCGATGGCGTCGGGCGAGGTGCCGAGGATCGGCACATCGGCCGCTTCCAGCGCACGTGCGAGCTTCAGCGGGGTCTGGCCGCCGAACTGCACGATCACGCCATGCAGCGTGCCGTTCTTGCGTTCGGTATCGATGATCTCGAGCACGTCCTCGGCGGTCAGCGGCTCGAAATACAGCCGGTCGGCGGTGTCGTAGTCGGTCGAGACCGTTTCCGGATTGCAGTTGACCATGATGGTCTCGTAGCCCGCGTCCGACAGCGCGAAGCAGGCGTGGCAGCAGCAGTAGTCGAATTCGATGCCTTGGCCGATACGGTTCGGACCGCCGCCGAGAATGACGACCTTCTTGCGATCGGACGGCGCGCTCTCGTCGGCCATCTCGCCTGCGAACGGCGACTCGTAGCTCGAATACATATAGGCGGTGGGGGAAGCGAACTCGGCGGCGCAGGTGTCGATGCGCTTGTAGATCGGGCGCACGCCGAGCGCATGGCGCAGCGCCTTGACTTCGGCTTCGGTGGTGTTGGCAAGCACCGCGAGGCGCGCGTCGGAGAAGCCCATCGCTTTCAGCGTGCGCATGCCGAACGCATGCGGCGGCAGGCCGCTGTTCTTGACCTTGTCTTCCATCTCGATGATGCCGCGCAATTCGGCGAGGAACCACGGATCGATCTTGCAGGAGGTGAAGATATCTTCATCCGACCAACCGAGCCGCATCGCCTGCGCCACCTGCAGCAGGCGGTTCGGCGTCGGCGTGCCGAGCGCGGCGCGGATGGCGTTCTTGTCGTCGCCCTTGCCTAGCCCGTCGATCTCGATTTCGTCGAGGCCGGTGAGGCCAGTCTCCAGACCGCGCAGCGCCTTCTGCAAACTTTCCTGGAAGGTGCGGCCGATCGCCATCACTTCGCCGACCGACTTCATCGAGGTGGTCAGGGTGTGGCTGGCGCCGGGGAATTTCTCGAAGGCGAAACGCGGAATCTTGGTGACGACGTAGTCGATGGTCGGCTCGAACGAGGCCGGCGTCGCGCCGCCGGTGATGTCGTTGGCGATCTCGTCGAGCGTGTAGCCGACCGCGAGCTTGGCCGCGACCTTGGCGATCGGAAAGCCGGTGGCTTTCGAGGCCAGCGCCGAGGAGCGCGACACGCGCGGATTCATCTCGATCACCACCATGCGGCCGTCGGCGGGATTGACGCCGAACTGCACGTTGGAGCCGCCGGTCTCGACGCCGATCTCGCGCAGCACCGCAAGCGATGCGTCGCGCATGATCTGGTATTCCTTGTCGGTCAGCGTCAGCGCCGGCGCGACGGTGATGGAGTCGCCGGTATGCACGCCCATCGGATCGAGGTTCTCGATCGAGCAGATGATGATGCAGTTGTCCTTCTTGTCGCGGACGACTTCCATCTCGTACTCTTTCCAGCCGAGCACCGACTCCTCGATCAGCACTTCGTTGGTCGGCGAGGCGTCCAGCCCGCGCTCGATGATGTCGAGATATTCTTCCTTGTTGTAGGCGATACCACCGCCGGTGCCGCCCATGGTGAAGGACGGCCGGATGATGGCGGGCAGGCCGATCTCGGACAGCGCCATCAGCGCTTCGCCGAGCGCATGCTCCTGATAACGCTTGCGGCGTTCGTTCTCGCCCAGCACCCATTGCCGTTCGTGTTCGGCGAGGGCTTCGCCGGAGAGCTTGGCTTTTTCTTCGAGATGCTTGTCGCGATACTGCTTCTTCAGCGCGGAGGCGTTGGCGAGGCGCGACTTCGGCGTCTCGAGCCCGATCTTGGTCATCGCCTCGCGAAACAGCTGGCGGTCTTCGGCCTTGTCGATGGCGTCGGCGGTGGCGCCGATCATCTCGACGTCGAATTGCTCCAGCGTGCCTTGCCGACGCAGCGACAGCGCGCAATTCAGCGCGGTCTGGCCGCCCATGGTCGGCAGCAGCGCGAAGCCGCCCGGAACGGCGTAGCGCTCCTTCTCGATGATCTTGGCGACGATTTCCGGGGTGATCGGCTCGATATAGGTGGCGTCCGCCAGCTCCGGATCGGTCATGATAGTCGCCGGATTGGAGTTGACCAGGACGACCCGGTAACCTTCCTCCTTCAGCGCC
>Ga0007871_1000122_pt1 | contig 21462 bp, 25 predicted proteins | sample CryBogCBH08Jun09_FD_71208 | JGI IMG/M metagenome (GOLD analysis project Ga0007871, IMG submission 71208) | Freshwater microbial communities from Crystal Bog, Wisconsin, USA - CBH08Jun09 | ecosystem: Environmental > Aquatic > Freshwater > Lake | place: Crystal Bog, Wisconsin, USA | collected...
GCGATTTCGCTCGAGCCCGGCGGGCAGTTCGAACTGTCGGGCGCTCCGGTGGAAACCGTGCACCAAACTCAGGCCGAATTGATGGCCCATCTCGCGCAGGTGCGCGAGATCGCAGCGCCGCTCGGAATTGGATTTCTCGGACTCGGCATGACCCCGTCATGGTCGCGCGCGCAGATTCCGGTGATGCCGAAGGGGCGCTACAAGATCATGACCGGTTACATGCCGAAGGTGGGCAAATACGGTCTCGACATGATGTATCGCACCTGCACGGTGCAGACCAACCTCGATTTCTCGTCCGAAGCGGACATGGTCAAGAAGCTGCGCGTGTCGGTGGCGCTGCAGCCGGTGGCGACTGCGCTGTTTGCCAACTCGCCGTTCACCGAAGGCAAGCCGAACGGTTTTCTCTCGTTCCGTTCCGAAATCTGGCGCGACACCGACAATGCGCGTGCCGGCATGATTCCGTGGGCGTTCGAAGACGGCATGGGTTTTGAGCGCTGGGTCGACTACGCGCTCGACGTGCCGATGTATTTCGTGAAGCGGGGCGACGATTACATCGACGTCTCGGGCTCCTCGTTCCGGGATTTCTTCGACGGCCGTAATCCGAAGATTCCGGGCGAACGTCCGACGCTGTCGGACTGGGCCAATCATCTGTCGACGATTTTCCCCGAGGTCCGGCTCAAGCGTTATCTGGAGATGCGCGGCGCCGATGGTGTGCCATGGGGCCGGCTGCCGGCGCTGCCGGCATTCTGGGTCGGATTGCTGTACGACGATGTCAGCCTCGATGCCGCGTGGGACATCGTCAAACACTGGAACGCCCATGAGCGGCAAGCCTTGCGCGACGATGTGCCGCGATTGGGCTTCAAGGCACGCATCAAGGACCGCTATCTGTTCGAGGTCGCCAAGGAATGCTTGGCGCTGTCTCATGCCGGATTGCGCCGGCGTGGGCGGATCGATCATCTCGGCCGTGATGAATCACGGCATCTTGATCCGCTCGACCGGATCATCGACGCCGGACATACGCCGGCGGAGGAGATGCTGGAGAAATTCAACGGCGTCTGGGGCAAATCCGTAGACCCGGCCTACACCGAATACGCTTTCTGACGATCAGCCTCGCTTCAACCGAGATATCCAACGCGACTTGCGATCAGCAAGTCGTGAGGGACCGGCGCTGTTCATCCAGCGTACAGGAACGTGGCGTTTAGATGGTTTTTTGTGCCGGGCTCGGTTGACGCCGAGTTTGCCGGACAGGGCTTCGATCAAGCGGACGACGGTCGTGCGCGGATGTGCTGGCCGTCGTTTGGTATGGGCCAGCCATCGTCTGACAGCCGTTCGCATCCGGAAAGGATCTGCATGGCGAGATTAGCTGTACTGAGAGTATTGTTTGCGGTCTTCGCCTCGGCCGCGATCACTCTCGTGCAGCCCGCGATGCCGGCCCACGCGCAGGCCAACTTCGATCGTATCGGCGGCGACTATCTGCGCACGCCGGTGCGTTCGGGTGACCCGGCCGATTGCGCGCTGGTCTGCGAACGCGACCGCCGCTGCCGTGCCTGGACCTTCAGCTACCCGTCTGGAACCGATGGTGCTTTCTGCTGGCTCAAGAGCACGGTTCCGCAGCGGACGCATAGCGACTGCTGCGTGTCGGGTGTGCGCGGTGCAGGTGTGCTCGAACCACGCGGCCGCGGTGTCGAAATCTCCACCGATCGGTCCGGTGGCGATTACCGCAGCTTCGAGATCAAGGGCAACGAGGGCCAGGACCGCTGCAAGACGACCTGCGACAACGACAACAAGTGTCGCGCCTGGACGTATGCAAGGCCGGGTTACGCTGGCCGCGAAGCGCGCTGTTTCCTGAAGAAGGAAATCAAGCCGCCGCGCCGCAGGCCAGGATTCTCTTCCGGCGTCGTCAGGTAACGACGGGCACTCAGCTGCCGCAGCAGAAATGGTTCGACGATACTTCGCTTCGCCTTGGACAGGCGGATCAGCACCATCGGATAGTCGCGATAATGGTCGGTGAAGTAGAAGACCGCCGGCCGGCTCTCCACCAGCATCTCGCGCTCGTCTTGCAGGACGCCCGGCATCACGAGACTGTCGCCATCTTCCTTCAGGCGCACCAGCAGCTTCTTGCGCACCTTCAGCGCCGGCGTTCCGTAGGACGTGCCGTCCGTCACTTCGGGCCATGCGAGCGCGATGTTGCGGATATCGTCGAAGGTCACGGCGTCCGGCTCCCGATGCAGGGAGATGGAAGGATTGCGTTCAATGCACCAGGGTGAAGAACCGCGAGAGCCGGAAGCCTGACAGCCAGGTCCAGACCGGATGGCTGCGAATCCCCAAATCCCACGATCCGACGATCGCATCGACGCGGCCGACGAGATCATCGGTCGGCAGCAGTCCGACGCCACCATCGGCCACGGGCACGCGGCTGTCGGCGGAGTTGTCGCGATTGTCGCCCATCACAAACAGGCGTCCCTGTGGAACGGTGACTTCCGGCGTGTTATCCAGCCGGCCATTCATGCGCAGCTTGAAGATCGGGTGCGAGACGCCGCCGGGCAGGGTCTCCACATAACGCTGGGCCATTTCACTGGTGCCGTTGTCGTCTTCGGCCTGGCCGATGCCGTCCGCCTTGAGCGTGACGGCCTTGCCGTTGATCCAGAGCTGGCCTGCGCGCATCTGCACGTGATCGCCGGGCAGGCCGACGACACGTTTGACCCACACCTGCGAAGTATCGCCGGGCCAGCGGAACACCACGACATCGCCGCGCTTGGGCAGTTCGCCGAAAATCCGTCCTGTCTGCGGGAATGAAATATGGATCGGCAACGAGGCCGAGCTGTATCCATACGGAAATTTCGATGCCAGCAGCGCGTCGCCGATCAGGAGCGTCGGCTCCATCGAAGCGGACGGCACGTAGAACGGCTCGGCTAGTGCCCCCTTGGCGATGAAGACCGCGAGCACAATGCCTGCGATCTGGCCGAGCGAGGAGCGCCAGCTTTGCCGCGGCTTCGCCGCCGATGAAGTTTCCGCGCTCATGCTCCGGTGCCTCCGACGGTGATGCGATCCATCCGCAGCGTCGGCTGCCCGACGCCGACCGGGACGCCCTGGCCGTGCTTGCCGCAGGTGCCGATGCCGGAGTCGAGCGAGACATCGTTGCCGATCATGCTGATGCGATGCAGGTCGGTCGGACCGTTGCCGATCAGCATGGCACCCTTCAACGGTGCGCCGAGCTTGCCGTTCTCGATCTTGTAGGCCTCGGTGCACTGGAAAACGTATTTGCCCGAGGTGATGTCGACCTGGCCGCCGCCGAAATTGGCCGCGTAGATTCCATTCTTCACCGAGGCGAGGATTTCCGCCGGATCGCGATTGCCCTCAAGCATGTAAGTGTTGGTCATGCGCGGCATCGGCACATGGGCGTAGCTCTGGCGGCGGCCGTTGCCGGTCGGCTTCATGTTCATCAGCCGGGCGTTCTGGCGGTCCTGCATGTAGCCGACCAGGATGCCGTCTTCGATCAAAACCGTGCGATTGGTCGGCGTGCCCTCATCGTCGATCGACAGTGAACCGCGCCGCGACGAGATGGTGCCGTCATCGACCACGGTCACGCCCTTGGCGGCGACCTGTTGGCCCATCAGTCCTGCGAAAGCGGAAGTCTGCTTGCGGTTGAAGTCGCCTTCCAGTCCGTGGCCGACCGCTTCGTGCAGCATCACGCCCGGCCAGCCGGGGCCAAGTACCACGTCCATTTCGCCGGCCGGAGCCGGAACCGACTCCAGATTGACGAGAGCCTCGCGGATCGCGCCGTCGGCAGCCTCGCGCCACGCCTTGGTTTCGATGAAGCGCTCGTAGCCTTCGCGGCCGCCATAGCCCTTGCTGCCGCTCTCCTGACGGTCGCCCGAGCCGGCCACCACCGAGACGTTGACCCGCACTAAGGGGCGGATGTCGCGGTAGCTTTCGCCGTCCGGGCGGAGGATTTCGACCACCTGCCAGCTTGCGGCGAGGCTGACGGAAACCTGGCGGACGCGGGGATCCTTGTCGCGGACATAGGCGTCGATCTCGCCGAGCAGCTTAACCTTGGCCTCGAAGCCGGGCGCGTCCAGTGGATTATCGTCGCCATACAGCCGGATATTGGTGTGCTGGGGCGCGGCGGCAAAGGTTCCTTGATACCCGCCACGAACCGCGTGCACCGCGTCGGCGGCGCGGCTGAGCGCCGGAAGCGACAGGTCAGAGGCGTGGGCGTAGCCGACCGCATCGTCCTTGACAGCGCGGAGGCCGAAACCCTGCGCGGTATCGTAGGTCGCCTGCTTGAGCCGGCTGTTGTCGAACACCAGCGCTTCGCTCTGGCTGTATTCGAGGAACAGTTCGCCATCGTCGGCGCCCTCGAGACCGCGCGCAATTTCGTTGCGGACCTGATCGCGATCGAGATTGGCACGGTCGAGCAGGGAAGTGGTGGCTGGATTGGTCATATCGGGTCGCAGCTCCGGATTACGGGCAGACGGGCGGGCTATTCAGGCCGGTGCCACTCTCACAGCCGGACGCGGGCTGAACAGGTTCAGCGGCCTGCCGATGAAAATAGGCATGCGACAGCCAAAGTGCGAGGGCAAACCGCCGATCGCCACCCGCGTCGCTTACGGCAGCTTGTCGTAGCCCTCGCCGAGCCCGTTGAGGCTGAGCGGGAAGCCGATCCCCTCCTCGGGGGTCTCGAAAATGATGAAAGTCGCCGTTTTGGCGGTGCGGAGCTGGCCGAGCAGTTTGTCGTCCAGCACTACTTCCGCGACGCAGCCATTGGGCAGGCAGCGGACGAAGCCGGCGCGGCCGACGTCGACATTGTCGAGTTTCAGGCCGAGACCGGATGGCAGCAGCACGCCGAGCGGTGCCACCACGCGCATCAGCTTGCTTTTCTGGTCTGCAGTCTTGAGGACGATCACGGTCAGCCCGGCATTGGAGCGATCTTCTGCCACGACGCTCTGGATCAGGGCGCACTGCTCCGCCTTGGCCCCCGGGGGCGTATCGCACCGGATCTGCCAGTCGCCGTGGACCGATCGCACCGCGCCCTGGGCGTTGGCGGGGGCGGTCAGGCCCAAAAGCAGCACCACGGCCATGCCGCCGAACGCCAGCCGCGCCAACAGGCGGGTCAGCCGGGCGACGATCGCCGGATTGCGAGTGGTTTGCCGGTACTGGTGCGAATATCGCGAAGGCCCCATCCGGGTCGTTCCCTTCAATGTCTGTCCAAACGCTCGACTGATACGGCAATGACGGCGCCTTGAAGGCGGTTCGCAGCCAAAAGCGGTGGCACGGCGCTGACGAATCAGGTTCCTGCCGAACGTTTCGTTCGTGCCTACATCGGGCATTTCGCCTGTCAAGCACCGTCGGCATGCCGCAGGCTAAATCATCCTGATTTGTGGCTATTATAGCGGCTTCCCTACAATCCTCTCGAATGCGTCGCATAGGCTCCATTAGTGCATTGCGAGGAGCGGCGAATTATGGTTTGAGAAGCTGGATTTCGACGCGTTCTAACGATCCGGCCAACGGTCCTTTGTCGCGAAGCGCGCGTCGTGCAGCATAATTCGCCGCCGGCGGTATGCTTTTGAGATTTATGACAAGGAGCGCGAGCGGCATGAATATGTCGAGGGGCAAAGTTGGCCGCCGGTTGTTGGGCTTGGCAGTTATCGGAATTGCGCTGGCGGTCGGCGGGGCGGCATGGGCGGCGGAAGTCGGGCAGCCGTCGCCGTGGGAATACACGTTTCAGCCAGCCGCTTCGCCGGTGATGGTCGATATCGAGTGGTTTCACAATTTCCTGCTCTGGATCATCTCCGCGATCACGCTGTTCGTTCTGGCGCTTCTCATCATTGTGATGGTGAAGTTCAACTCGAAGGCCAATCCGGTCCCCTCCAAGACGACTCACAATACCTTGATCGAAGTGGTCTGGACCATCGTTCCGGTCCTGATCCTGGTGGGCATCGCGATCCCGTCATTCCGCCTGTTGTTCGAACAGACCGACATTCCGAAGGCCGATCTCACCGTCAAGGCGACCGGCAAGCAGTGGTACTGGACCTACTCCTATCCGGATAACGGCAAGTTCGAGTTCGACTCGCTGATGGCGGCGGACAAGAAGCCTCGCCTGCTCGGTGTCGACAACGAGATGGTGGTGCCGGTCAACAAGATCATCCGCGTACAGACCACCGGCGCCGACGTGATTCACTCCTTCGCCGTGCCGGCCTTCGGCATCAAGATCGACGCCATTCCGGGCCGTCTCAACGAGACCTGGTTCAAGGCTACCAAGACCGGCATGTTCTATGGCCAGTGCTCTGAACTGTGCGGCAAGGACCACGCATTCATGCCGATCGCGGTTCGGGTCGTGAGCGATCAGGAATTCGCCGAGTGGGTCGAGATGGCCAAGAAGAAGTTTGCATCGGCGCGCACCAATTCCTACGCGCTGGCGGAAACCGGGGCACAGTAAACGCGGGCAATCTGCCCGCGGCGAGAGACTTGAGGCCAAGAGATTAAGGGCGACGGGACCGCAAGGTCCGGGACGGCAGGACAGGATACGAACATGGCAACCACCGCAGCGACACCGGCTCATACCGATCACTCCCACGATGATCACGCGCATCATCCGACCGGTTGGCGGCGGTACGTCTACTCGACGAACCACAAGGACATCGGGACGATGTACCTGATCTTCGCCATCATCGCCGGCCTGATCGGCGGCGGGATGTCGATGATGATCCGTCTCGAGCTGATGTATCCGGGCGTGCAGATCTTCCACGAGACGCACACCTACAACGTTTTCGTCACCTCCCATGGTCTGATCATGATCTTCTTCATGGTCATGCCCGCGATGATCGGCGGTTTCGGAAACTGGATGGTGCCGCTGATGATCGGTGCGCCGGACATGGCGTTCCCGCGCATGAACAACATCTCGTTCTGGCTGCTGCCTGCGGCTTTCGCGCTGCTGATCATCTCGACCTTCGTCGAGGGTGAGCCGGGCGCCAACGGTGTCGGCGCCGGCTGGACCATGTATGCGCCGCTATCGACGTCCGGTCATCCGGGGCCGGCAGTCGACTTCGCCATTCTCGCGCTGCATCTCGCCGGTGCATCGTCGATTCTCGGCGCGATCAACTTCATCACCACCATCTTCAACATGCGCGCACCGGGCATGACGCTGCACAAGATGCCGCTGTTCGTCTGGTCGATTCTGGTGACCGTGTTCCTGCTGCTGCTGGCGCTGCCGGTGCTTGCGGGCGCCATCACCATGCTGCTGACCGACCGTAACTTTGGCACGACGTTCTTCTCGGCTGAGGGCGGTGGCGATCCGCTGCTGTTCCAGCATCTGTTCTGGTTCTTCGGCCACCCCGAAGTGTACATCTTGATCCTGCCCGGCTTCGGCATGATCAGCCAGATCATCTCGACCTTCTCACGCAAGCCCGTGTTCGGTTATCTTGGCATGGCCTACGCCATGGTCGCGATCGGCGGCATCGGCTTCGTGGTGTGGGCGCACCACATGTATACGGTCGGCATGTCGGGCGCGACGCAGGCTTACTTCGTCGCTGCCACCATGGTGATCGCGGTGCCGACCGGCGTTAAGATCTTCTCGTGGATCGCCACCATGTGGGGTGGCTCGATCGAGTTCAAGGCACCGATGCTCTGGGCTGTCGGGTTCATCTTCCTGTTCACGGTCGGCGGCGTCACCGGCGTCGTGCTCGCCAATGCGGGCGTCGATCGCGCGCTGCAGGAAACCTATTACGTGATCGCCCACTTCCACTACGTGATGGGCGTCGCTGCGGTGTTCGCGATCTTCGCCGGCTGGTACTACTGGTTCCCGAAGATCACCGGCTACATGTATTCGGACGGCATCGCCAAGCTGCACTTCTGGGTGATGTTTATCGGCGTCAATGTCCTGTTCTTCCCGCAGCACTTCCTCGGTCTGTCGGGCATGCCGCGCCGCTATGTCGACTATCCCGACGCGTTCGCGGGCTGGAATTTCGTTTCGTCGATCGGCGCCTATATCGCCGGCTTCAGCATCCTGATTTTCCTCTACGGCATGGTCGTTGCCTTCATGCGCAAGGAGAAGGCAGCGGATAATCCGTGGGGTGTCGGCGCGACGACGCTGGAATGGACGCTGCCATCGCCGCCGCCGTTCCATCAGTTCGAAACGCTGCCGCGCGTGCAGTGACGTTGAGTTCGCGGCGCTTGTAACGCGCCGCGACGAGTTCTGGGGCTTCCGTCGTGTCCGCAAGGGCGCGACGGATCCCGCGATAAGGAAGAGAGCGCCGTCTTGTCGATCGTTGAAAATCACACGTTGACGCTGACGCCCCGGATTTCCGAGGCAGGTGTCGCCGACTACATCGCGCTGCTGAAGCCGCGCGTGATGTCGCTCGTGATCTTCACTGCGCTCGTCGGCCTGATGATCGCGCCGGGGCACTTCCATCCGGTGCTGGCCTTCACGTCGATCCTCTGCATCGCCGTCGGCGCGGGAGCGTCGGGCGCGCTGAACATGTGGTACGATGCCGACATCGACGCCTTGATGTCGCGCACCGCCAAGCGGCCCGTTCCGGCCGGGCGGGTGACGCCGCAGGAAGCGCTGGCATTCGGCCTCATCCTGTCGTTCTTCTCGGTGATGACCCTCGGCATCCTGGTCAACTGGGTTGCCGGCGGTTTGCTGGCCTTCACGATTTTCTTCTACGCCGTCGTCTACACGATGTGGCTGAAGCGATTCACCGCGCAGAACATCGTGATCGGCGGCGCGGCCGGCGCGTTGCCGCCGGTGGTGGCATGGGCTGCAGCGACCGGATCGCTGGCGGTCGAGCCGATCCTGTTGTTCCTCATCATCTTCTTCTGGACCCCGCCGCACTTCTGGGCGCTGGCGCTGTTCCGCACCGACGATTACGCGCGCGCCAACGTGCCGATGCTGCCGGTGGTCGCGGGTGCCAACGCAACCCGCCTGCAGATCCTGCTCTATACCGTGGTGCTGGTGGCGATCGCCGCGGCGCCTTGGCCGTTGGGATATTTCGACGCGGCATATGGCATCTCGTCGCTCGCGCTCGGCGCCGGCATGCTGTGGCTCGCCATCAAGGTCTATCGCAATCGCGAGGATGCTCCGGCACTGCGCGCAGCGCGGCAGCTGTTCGGCTTCTCGATCCTTTATCTATTCGCGCTGTTCGCGATCCTGTTGCTCGAGGTTGTGGTCAAGGCCGCGGCCCCGCTGTTCTGGTAAGGGGCGCATGGCGAGCAGATGGATAAAGAAAAGCCACCAGGAATTGTCCTCACCGAGGCACAGAAGAAGCGCCAGCGTGAACGCTCGATCGCTATCGCACTCGCGCTCGGCGTCCTGGTCGTTCTGTTTTTTGCGGTGACCATCGTCAAGGGATCGGGAGTTCTGGTCCGGCCGATGTAATCGAGATGAGACGAACTTGCAGGGATGCGTTTGCGGGTTCGGATACGAGTTGCTGATGAGTGATGCGGAATGAGGTCATTCCGCATCGAATGAAGGAAACGAGTTGTCGCGATGACAGCCGAACCGAACGAGAGCCAACAGCCGGTGGCGCAGCGTCCGCGCCGGATGGGACGCGACACCAAAGTGGCGGTGATCTGCGGCTTCGGCGTCGCGCTGATGGTCGGCGCGGCATATGCCGCCGTGCCGTTCTACAACTGGTTTTGCCGCGCGACCGGCTTCAACGGCACCACGCAGGTCGCGACCTCGCGCCCGGCCGGTGCGCCGCTGGCGCGCCAGGTTGCGGTGCGCTTCGATTCGAACGTCAGTGGCGGCCTGCCGTGGAAGTTCGAGCCGGAAAAGACCGAAATCAACGTCCATATCGGCGAAGTGGTTACGGCGTATTATACCGTGACCAATCAGGCTGCGCGGACGACGTCGGGCCAGGCGGCCTACAATGTCGCGCCGCTGACGGTCGGCTCCTATTTTCAGAAGATCAACTGCTTCTGCTTTACCGAACAGACCATGGCGCCGGGTGAGAAACGCGAGATGGCTGTGGTGTTCTACGTCGATCCGTCCTTCGTCAAGGACAGCGAGAACGACAACGTGAACACCATCACGCTATCCTATACGTTCTTCCCGGTCCGTGACCCCGAGCCCAAGCCGGTGGCCTCTGGCGAACCGGACAAGCGCAAGGGAAGCATCTAATCTCGAGCGATCGGGAATGGTTTTGATTGAATATTTGCCGACCTGCTCGGCACGCCTAACGGGGAGACCATAATGGCTGAGGCGCACGCTAAGCACCACGACTACCACCTCGTCGATCCGAGTCCGTGGCCCTTCGTCGGGTCGGTCTCGGCCTTCGTCATGGCGGTGGGCGCGATCTCGTGGATGCATCACCTTTATTCGGCGGCGCCGATCGTGTTTGGCGTCGGTCTCATCGGCGTGCTCTACACCATGGCGAGCTGGTGGGGCGACGTGATCCGCGAAGCGCAGTTCCAAGGCGATCACACCCGCGTGGTGCAGATCAGCCACCGCTACGGCATGATCCTGTTCATCGCCTCGGAAGTGATGTTCTTCGTCGCCTGGTTCTGGGCCTACTTCAATTCCGCGCTGTTTCCGGGCGACCCCGTTCACTATGCGCGCGACGCGCTGTTCGGCGGTGTCTGGCCGCCAAAGGGCATCGAGACGTTCGATCCCTGGCATCTGCCGTTGCTCAACACCCTGATCCTGCTGACCTCCGGCACCACGGTCACCTGGGCGCACCACGCGCTTCTGGAGAACGACCGCCGTGGCCTCAAGTGGGGCCTGATCCTCACCATCCTGCTCGGCGCCTGCTTCACCTGCGTGCAGGCCTTCGAATATCACCACGCCGCATTCAGCTTTGCCGGCAATATCTACGGCGCGACCTTCTTCATGGCGACCGGCTTCCACGGTTTCCACGTGCTGGTCGGCACCATCTTCCTGATCGTGTGCCTGATCCGCGCCATGAAGGGTCACTTCACACCGACGCAGCATCTCGGGTTCGAGTTCGCCGCGTGGTACTGGCACTTCGTCGACGTGGTGTGGCTGTTCCTGTTCATCTGCATCTACGTCTGGGGCCATGGTGCGGAAACCATGGCACACGCGGCGCATTGATCGCGGTCAGCTGTGTTACAAGGGGGCGGCCGCAGGGCCGCCCTTTTGCTTTCCAGAGTGGTTCGAGCGAAGCGGATGCCGGTTCGCGCGAAGAAGCGCGCCACTCAGATCCCGATCGCGAAAGGCGAAGGAGCGAACATGCAAGAGCCAAATTCGACGACGCTGTCTCAGAGCATCATTCGCGGAATAACCTGTCGATGCCCGCGCTGCGGCGTCGGAAAGCTGTTCTCCGGATACATCCGGATGCGGCCGAATTGCGAGTCGTGCGGGCTCGATTACGCGTTCAACGATCCCGGTGACGGACCAGCGGTCTTCATCATCCTGATCGCAGGGTTCATCGTCGTCGCCTGTGCACTGATCGTCGAGGTCAAGTATCAGCCGCCGTTCTGGGTCCACGCGGCGTTGTGGATTCCGCTGGTGCTAATTACCACGCTCATCCCGTTGCGATCGATGAAGTCGCTGCTGATCTCGCTGCAGTTTCATCACAAGGCCGCCGAGGGCCAGCTCATCCCGCGGAAGCCGCAATGACCGCGCGTTCCGGGCAGATCCGCAGCCTTGCCGGTCTCGGCATCTTTTCTGTCGTCATCGTTGGATTGCTGCTCGGTCTCGGATTCTGGCAATTGCAGCGGCGGGTGGAGAAACACGCGCTGATCGCAGCGCTCGACGAGCGGCTGGCGGCTGCGCCGGTCGCATTGCCGGATGCCGCGCAGTGGCCGGCCTGGACGCCGGCCGAGAATGAATTCCGCCGCGTGACGTTCCAGGCCCGGTTCGAGCCACACCCGGACGGTCGCGTGTTCGCTTCCGGTTCGGCGATTCGCCCCGACGTCACTGTGCCCGGCATGTGGGTGTTCAGTCCGGCGCAACTCGATAGTGGCGCGACGGTTGTCATCAACCGCGGCTTCGTTCCTGAAACCGAGAAAGCGGAGGTCACGCCGCCGCCCTCCGGCCCGGTGACGTTGACCGGCTATATCCGCTTCCCGGAAACGGAGGGAATGCTGACGCCGCACGAGGACCCGAGCAAGCGGCTCTGGTTTTTGCGCGACCAGCGCGCAATGGCCAAGGTGCTTGGCTGGGGCGACGTCGCGCCGTTCTATATCGACCTCGAGACTCCGGCCCCGGCCAACGGGCTGCCGAAGCCCGGGCCGCTGCAGGTGCATCTCAAGGACGATCACATGCAATACGCCATCACCTGGTTCGGCCTGGCGGCAGCGGTCGCCATCGCGTTCGCGGTGTGGTTCGCCCGGACGTTGTCGGACGGCAAGGATTCCCCGGAAACGAAGGGAAGCTCCGATTGAGTTTGCGGCCCGTTGCGCAGCAAAACCGGTTTCCGGTTTTCTGTCCGATGTTCTAAGGTGCGGCGAATGGCGCCCGAGCGCTTCCAATCACGATTATTTATCAGGGGCTTGCGACGGTACGGCAGCCTTTGGAGGATGTGTTGACCGGTTATATTTCCACCCGCGGCGGGGCGCCGAAACTCGGATTCTGCGATGTGATGCTGACCGGGCTGGCCCGTGACGGCGGTCTCTACGTCCCCGAGGTCTGGCCGCAGCTTGCGCCCGATGCCATCGCAGGGTTGGTGGGCCGGCCCTATTGGGAGGTTGCGGTCGAAATCATCCGGCCGTTCGTCGGGGCTGAGATTTCCGACGCCGATCTCGGCCGCATGGCCAACGAGGCCTATGCCACGTTCCGGCATCCGGCCGTGGTGCCGCTCGATCAGTCCGGCTCCAATCAATTCGTGCTCGAACTGTTTCACGGCCCGACCTTGGCGTTCAAGGACGTCGCGATGCAGTTGCTGTCGCGGCTGATGGATCATGTGCTGGCGCAGCGCGCGCAACGCACCACCATCGTGGTCGCGACCTCGGGCGATACCGGCGGCGCAGCCGTCGATGCCTTCGCGCAGCGCGACAATGTCGACCTCATCGTGCTGTTTCCGAACGGCCGCATCTCCGACGTCCAGCGCCGCATGATGACGACGACCGGCGCAAGCAACGTCCATGCGCTTGCGATCGACGGCACGTTCGACGATTGCCAGGCCATCGTCAAAGGCCTGTTCAACCATCACACGTTTCGTGACGCGGTGTCGCTGTCCGGCGTCAATTCGATCAACTGGGCGCGCATTGTCGCGCAGGTGGTCTACTACTTCACCTCAGCGGTTGCGCTCGGCGCGCCGGTACGAACCGTCGATTTCACTGTGCCGACCGGAAACTTCGGCGATATCTTTGCGGGATATGTCGCCAAGCGCATGGGCCTGCCGATCGGGCAGCTCCGCGTCGCCACCAACGTCAACGATATCCTCGCGCGCACGCTGAAGACCGGCATCTACGACGTGCGCGAAGTGCACGGCACCGCGTCGCCGTCCATGGATATCCAGGTGTCGTCGAATTTCGAGCGGCTGTTGTTCGAAGCCAGCGGTCGCGACAGCGCTGTGGTGCGCGGCCTGATGGCCTCGCTCGATCAATCGCGGCGCTTCGTGTTGCCGGATGCAGTGCTGGCCGCGATCCGCAAAGATTTCGATGCGGGCCGCGCCGACGAGACCGAAACCAGCGCGGCGATCCGCGCCGCGTGGCGTGAAGCCGGCGATCTGGTCGATCCGCATACGGCGGTAGCGCTGGCCGTCGCCGATCGCGACGCTTCCGATACGAAGACCCCCAACATCGTGCTCTCCACCGCACATGCGGCCAAGTTCCCGGATGCCGTCGAGGCCGCCTGCGGCATTCGGCCCGCATTGCCGGCGTGGCTCGACGGGTTGATGACGCGGGAAGAACATGTGACGGTGATGAAGAACGATCAGGCCGCGGTCGAACAGTTTGTGCTTTCGGTGAGTCGTGCCGCGAAACAGGGAGTCGCCTGATGAGCGTCGAGGTCAGCAAGCTTCTGTCCGGCCTGACGGTGGTTACCGACACCATGCCGCACCTGGAAACTGCCGCGCTTGGCGTGTGGACCGGCGTCGGCGGCCGCAACGAAAAGCCCAACGAGCACGGCATCTCGCATCTCCTCGAACACATGGCGTTCAAGGGCACCAAGCAACGTACCTCGCGCGAGATCGTCGAGGAAATCGAAGCCGTCGGCGGCGACCTCAACGCCGCCACCAGCACCGAGACCACTGCGTACTATGCGCGCGTCATGAAGGCAGACGTGCCGCTGGCGCTCGATGTGCTCTCCGACATCCTCACCAACCCCACCTTCGTCACCGAGGAGCTGGAGCGCGAGAAGAGCGTCATCGAACAGGAAATCGGCGCGGCGCAGGATACGCCCGACGATGTGGTGTTCGAGTATCTCAACGAGCTCTGTTATCCGGATCAGCCGATCGGGCGTTCGCTGCTCGGCACGCCGAAGACGCTGAAGGCGTTCAAGCGCGAGTCGTTACAGAATTATCTCTCGACGCATTATCGCGGTCCCAACATGGTGGTCGCGGCGGCCGGCGCTGTCGATCATGCGCAGGTGGTCGGTGAGGCATCCGCGCGGTTTTCCTCGTTCGACGCCAGCGCCGCACCGAAGCCGCAGGCTGCCGTGTTCGGCAAAGGCGGATTGCGCGTGGTGCATCGCGACCTCGAACAGGCGCATCTGACCATGGCGCTCGAGGGTCTGCCGCAGTCCGATCCCGCGCTGTTCAGCCTGCAGGTGTTCACCAACATTCTCGGCGGCGGCATGTCGTCGCGGCTGTTCCAGGAAGTGCGCGAGAAGCGCGGGCTCTGCTATTCGATCTACACTTTCCACGCACCGCACACCGATACCGGCTTCTTCGGCCTCTACACCGGCACCGATCCTTCCGATGCGCCGGAGATGATGGAAGTCATCGTCGACGTCATCAACGAGTCGGTCGAGACCCTGACCGATGCGGAGATCTCGCGCGCCAAGGCGCAGATGAAGGCCGGGCTATTGATGGCACTGGAAAGCTGCAGCACCCGCGCGGAGCAACTGGCGCGGCATATCCTCGCCTATGGCCGGCCGCTGACGGTCGAAGAACTCGTCGGCAAGATCGAGGCGGTCAGCCGCGATTCGACCCGCGATGCCGCGCGTGCCCTGCTGGCGCGCAGCCGCCCCGCGGTGGTCGCGCTCGGCAGCGGGCGCGGGCTGGATGTGGCCGCCGCCAGCGCCGAAGGCCTGACCCGATCCAAGGCGAGTTATCACTGAGGGGCTGGACCCCGTTTCTCGAACTGAACCCATGTGAAGCGGTGGCTGTTACAGAGCGCCTGCTGACGCTAGACTGCTGCCAGCATTGCGTATCGGGGGATCGGACTTATGGCCCTGTTTCGTCTGCCTTCAAGTGCCCCGGCGGTACTCGAACCGCGCGGCGATGGCCTGTTGCTGCGCGCGCCGCAGATGTCCGATTTTCCGCAATGGGCGCAGCTTCGCGAGCGGAGCCGGGCCTATCTGACGCCGTGGGAGCCGATCTGGCCGTCGGACGATCTGACCCGCAGCGGCTTCAGACGGAGGCTCAAGCGATACGCCGAGGATATCGCGGGCGACCGGGCCTATCCGTTTCTGATCTTCCGGGAAGAAGACGGTGCTGTTGTCGGCGGCATTACGCTGGCCAATGTCCGTCGCGGCATCGTGCAGGCCGGCACCATCGGCTACTGGACCGGCGAGCCCTATGCCCATCGCGGTTACATGACCGCGGCGCTGCGGGTGCTGCTGCCGTCGCTGTTCGGCGAACTCAATCTGCATCGCGTCGAGGCGGCCTGCATTCCCAGCAATCTGGCCTCGGTGCGGGTGCTGGAAAAGTCCGGCTTTACGCGTGAGGGCCTCGCCCGTCGTTATCTCTGCATCAACGGCGTCTGGCAGGACCACCTCCTGTTCGGAATGCTGCACGAGGATTTCCACGGCTGATTGCCGCGCAAGGCGGCCTTGGGTTTGCCGCCATTGAACTGCTATAACGCGGGGCGCGCGCTGGCAGGGGGCCGGTGCGCGACTGCAGTTTCGGTTTGCTCGGGGACATCAGAATAATGCGAGAGAAGCGTGCGACGCACAGGGCCGGCCTGAAAGGGACGCTGTGCAGTTTGACCGTGCTTGCGGTGGCCGGCGCGATGCTGTCCGGCTGCGGCGGATCGGGCCTTACGGGCTCGCCCAGTTCAGGCAGCAGTCCTTCGCTCGGCGATCGCTTCAGCCAGCTGTTCGGCTCGAATTCGCAGGCCGCCGAAGCGCCATCGGCGCCGCAGAAAACCGAAAACAGCGAATTGACCTGTCCGCCGGTCAGCATTCGTGCCGGTGCGTCCACCTTCGCGGTGGGGCTGCCCGGCAAGGAGGCCTCCGGCACCGATTTGCGTTACCAGGCGACCATCGTGCGCACGGCGCGCGACTGCAATCTGCACGACGGGATGATCACGGCGCGCATCGGTATCCAGGGGCGCGTCATCGTCGGCCCGGCCGGCGCGCCGCCGAGCGTCGAGGTCCCGATCCGCATCGCGGTGGTGCAGGGCGGTATCACCGAGAAGACCGTCTTCACCAAGGCCTACCGGACCACGGTGCCGGTGTCGGAGGATGGCATCAATTCCTACAACCTCGTCGCGGAAGATGTGGTCTATCCGGCGCCGGCGCCCAGCGTCGGCGAATCCTATATCTTCTATATCGGCTTCGATCCGCAGGCATTGCGGCCCGAGCCGAAGGCCCGTTCGCGCCACAGGCGATAACCCGTCCGCCGCGCGAAGGCGACGATGGATAAACAAAAAAGGCCGGCGCATTCGCGTCGGCCTTTTTGTTTCGATCCCTCGATGCAGGATCAGTTCAGCTTTTCGCGAACGTCCTGAATACCCTTGGCCAGCAGGCCGTCGGCTACCGATCCGGTAACGCTGCCCTTCATGATCTGGGTCGCAGCCGCGGTGGCGGCATCGGCCGCCGCGGCACGAACGTCGGCGAGGGCCTGTGCCTCGGCGAGTGCGATCTTGCTCTCGGCCGACTTGGTGCGGCGGGCGACGAAGTCTTCCAGCTTGGTCTTGGCCTCGGACGCGATGCGTTCCGCTTCCGACTTGGCGGCGGCGACGATGTCCTGGGCTTCGCGTTCCGCGCTGGCGCGGCGGGCACGATAGTCAGCGACCAGCGCCGCGGCTTCGTCCTTCAAGCGCTTTGCGTCGTCCAGCTCCTGCTTGATCCGCTCGGCACGGTGGTCGAGCGCCTTGGCCACGACGCCGGGGACGCCGACATAGAGGAAGACGCCCATGAGGATCACGAATGCGACCGCTACCCAGAATTCCGGTTCGGATAACATCGTCTTAGCCTCTCAGAGATGCATCGACGGCGGTTTCCACCGTCTTGGCGTCAGGCTGAATGCCCGTCAGTTGCTGGACGATCGTGCCTGCAGCATCGGTCGCGATCTGGCGAACGTTGCTCATGGCTGCCTGGCGCGTTTTGGCGATGGCCTTCTCGGCCTCCGCGAGCTTGACGCCAAGGCGATCTTCCAGGGTCTTCCGTTCCTGCTCGGCTTGCGCATTGAGCTTGTCACGGGTTTCGGTGCCGATCGCATGCGCCTTGGCGCGGGCGTTGGCGAGTTCGCTTTCGTAGGCCTTCAATTCGGCATCCGACTCGTCGCGCAGCTTTTGCGCGGCGGCCAGGTCACCGGCGATGGCGTTTTCGCGCTGGTTGATGATCCCGCCGACGCGCGGCAGAGCCAGGCGCGACACGATCAGGTAGAGCGCGACGAACGTGATGACCAGCCACACCAGCTGCGAAGCGAAGGTTTCCGACTGGAACGGCGGAAACGGCGCTTTGTGTCCGTCCGCCGACGTATGGGCGGTCGTCCCGCCCTCATTGCCATGTTGTGACGCCACGGACGCCTCCTTCAGACGATTCCCGACCCCGCGAGGGGTCGGCGATCGACCGCAATCAATAACGACTTAGAGCGCGAACAGAAGCAGCAGCGCGATCAGCAGCGAGAAGATGCCGAGCGCTTCGGTCACGGCGAAGCCGAAGATCAGGTTGGCGAACTGGCCCTGAGCGGCCGACGGGTTGCGGACTGCTGCGGCGAGATAGTTGCCGAAGATGATGCCGACGCCAGCACCGGCGCCACCCATGCCGATGCAAGCGATGCCGGCACCAATGTATTTTGCGGCGATCGGATCCATGAAGAAACTCCTTCGTGTGTTTGCTTGAGGTTGCTTGGAAAACGCGGGCCGTTAGTGGCCCGGATGGATTGCATCGTTGAGATAGATGCAGGTGAGGATGGCGAAGACGTAAGCCTGCAGCGCGGCCACCAGAAGCTCGAGCGCCGTCAGCGCGATGGTGAGGCCCAGCGGCAGCACGGCGCCGAAGATACCGGCGATGCCGAGCGCGCCGAGCATGGTGATGAAGCTCGCGAACACCTTCAGCGTGATGTGGCCGGCCAGCATGTTCGCGAACAGACGCACGCTGTGCGACACCGGGCGCGACAGGAAGGAGATGATTTCGATCGCCACCACCAGCGGCAGGATCGCCATCGGAATGCCGCTCGGGACGAACAGCTTGAAGAATTTCAGGCCGTTCTTGTAGAGGCCGTAGATGATGACGGTGAGGAACACCATCAGCGCCAGCGCCACCGTGACGATGATGTGGCTGGAGATCGTGAAGGCGTAAGGGATGATGCCGACGATGTTCGAGATGAAGACGAACATGAAGATGCTGAAGACCAGCGGGAAGAACTTCATGCCGTGCTCGCCTGCCGTCGAACGCAGCATCTCGGCGACGAATTCGTAGCTCAGTTCCGCCATCGACTGCATGCGGGTCGGCACCAGCCGGCGTCCGGCGGTGCCGCCGAGCATCAGGAGCGCGGTCAGCACAACTGCTACGACCATGTAGGCCGCGGAGTTGGTGAAGGCGATCTCGTGGCCACCGAAGGTGCCAATCGTGAACAGGTTCTTGATCTGGAACTGGTGGATCGGATCCATTTATCCGCCGCTCTCTCGTCGTCCCGCCAGCCGCGCCGGCGTTCAAAAAATCACCGATCCCCGGAGGGATCCTTCGGTCGTTCGTGCAGTCGCTCGTGTACGTCAGGTACCACGCCCGCGACCCGCATCAGATTGATCACTCCAGCGGCGAAGCCGAGGAAGAAAAACACGATGAGACCCCAGGGCGAGGTCGAAAACAGGTAGTCGATTCCCCAACCGATCGCCGCGCCAACGACAACTCCCGCGACCAGCTCCGATGAAAGGCGAAACCCGCGTGCCAGCGCTGAAGCGCGGGCTGAAGCGTTGTCGTCCTGCCACTCGGCGTGGTCGATCTCGGCCTTCTGGTTGCCCTTCAGAGTGGACAGCCGCTGGTCGAGACGCCCAAGTCTTGCGGAAAGCGCGGCATCGTCCGGGAGTGGTTTGCCGGGCTCTCCACCATTCGCTGGTTCATCGTTTTGCGTGCCGTTCGCCATGGCAGTCGACACCTGAAACGAGGCCAAAAATGATGGAAAATAACGCCCCACACCCCTCAAAAGCCGCGCGGACCATACTGACGGCTTGACAGCAAGTCAAGATGACCAGCTTTTGATATATCCATTTGAATCATATGGATTTATTCGTCCGAACCGGAGTCCGTGCACAACTCGGTGCGCGCGATGGCCGCAGTGCAACACCGAAGTTGTGAGGAACTTGCGCCGGAACCGGGCTTGCACCCGGATCGGGGGTCTGTTGGGATGACGTCCTGTTGTCCCGAATCCGTGTCCGGAGAAAGCATGTCGCGCTCGATCGATTACTACTTTTCGCTTCAATCGCCCTGGGCCTATATCGGGCACGATCTCTTCACGAAGGTCGTAAGCCCTTATAATCTGAAGGTAAATTACAAGCCTGTGGTGCTGGTCGATCTGTTTTCGGAGACCGGCGGACTGCCGCTCCTGAAGCGGCACCCGGTCCGCCAGCGCTATCGGATGGTCGAGTTGCAGCGCTGGCGCGACAAGCGAGGCCTCAACTTCCATCTTCAGCCGGAGCACTGGCCGTTCAACGCCCGGCTGGCGGATGGGTTGATCATCGCGACGATCGAGACGGGCCATGACCCCGATGCATTGCTGCGGCGGGCCTATGCGGGCGTCTGGGAGCAGCAGCTCAAGCTCAATGATGCCGATGTGCTGACCAGGCTGGCCGACGAGTCGGGACTTCCGGGCAAGCAACTGATCGAGCGCGCGGCGTCCGACGACATCGGTGCGGTTTACGAGCAGAACCGTCAGGATGCCCTCGACGCCGACGTGTTCGGATCGCCGGCCTACGTGCTCGATGGCGAAGTGTTCTGGGGACAGGACCGGATCGAATTGCTTGCCGATGCGTTGAAATCCGGCCGCGCGGCCTATCGGCCCAAGAACTGATCGAGGCTGACGGTTTCAGGTTCGCGCGGGAGATTGGCGGAGACGGATCATGCGTATCGCGCGCGAAATCTGGACGGGCAAGGCAATCGAGCAAAGTGCGTTTCGAATCGCAGCCGTCGTTGCGGCCGTGGGACTTGGTGTCATGTCGTTGCCGCCGGCCCGCGCGCAATCGATGCCGGACACCGAGAACGGGCGTTATACGTTGTCGCCGGTTACCGATGGGGTCCTGCGCCTCGATACGCGCACCGGCACCATGTCGACCTGCAACAACAACGGCAACGGCTGGGCCTGCTACGCGATGCCCGATGAGCGCGCTGCGCTCGATGCCGAAATCGGTCGGCTGCAAGGCGACAACGAAAAGCTGAAGGCGCAGCTTGCGCAGCAGGATTCCTCGACGGGCAAGATCGATGAGGCCTATCCGAAATCCGACTCGCTGAAAAAGGACGGCACGAAATCTGCGGAATCCCAACGCAAGCTGGAGCTGACATTGCCGAGCGATCAGGACATCGATCGTGCGATGGGTTTTCTCGAACGCGCGTGGCGACGTCTGGTCGAAATGGCAAATCGGATCCAGCGCGATGCGTCCGGCAAGATCTGACATCGTGACGTTCGCCGCGCGATCCGTCTTTGATGCTAGGCGCGCAGTCCCATGAGTCGCGTTCGCTCAACCACATCGCGTACGCCGCTTGCGAGCGCGAAATTCGATATGCTGGTGACGGCGGTGCTGACCGTCGCGACCGCAGGCGAATGTTTCGTCGACATCACGGACGACTGCAGGTCGTTTCTCGATGAAGCCGGTGCCGGCAGCGGCATGCTGACGCTGTTCTGCCGCCACACCTCGGCATCGCTGACGATCCAGGAAAATGCCGATCCGTCGGTGCTGGTCGATCTGACGACGGCGCTGCGCCGTCTCGCGCCCGAAGACGGTGGCTGGGTTCACGACACCGAAGGGCCCGACGACATGCCGGCGCATATCCGATCGATGATGACGAGCACATCGGTGCAGGTGCCGGTGCTCGGCGGCGGGCCGCTGCTCGGCACTTGGCAGGCGATCTATCTGATCGAGCATCGCCGGCGCCCGCATCGCCGCGAGGTGGCTTTGCAGTTCGCCGGCAGCAGAAACTGACGCTCCATTTGCCGACAATCGCGTCGAATCCGC
>Ga0007871_1000131_pt1 | contig 20835 bp, 19 predicted proteins | sample CryBogCBH08Jun09_FD_71208 | JGI IMG/M metagenome (GOLD analysis project Ga0007871, IMG submission 71208) | Freshwater microbial communities from Crystal Bog, Wisconsin, USA - CBH08Jun09 | ecosystem: Environmental > Aquatic > Freshwater > Lake | place: Crystal Bog, Wisconsin, USA | collected...
CGCCCGGCTGGCGATCCCGAACCAGCCCCTGCCGGCGGATAGGCGTCCCGTCGCCTCACGCCCACGCCATCACCGCGTTCCGCTCGAAGCCTGCGCCATCGCGGCCGCCTGGTCGACGCGGGCGGCTGACCCGTTCCGCGACCGCACGGACCCCGCAAGCTCCGGGAATGGTCCGGCTGCAAGGACATGCCAACTCAAGCGGCAAGGCTTGCCAACAATTTAAGTCGAATTCTAATTCACATCCATCTTCTGTTCATCCAATCGGAGTAAAATTGGGGAGCGGATAGTGGATAAATTACATGCGACCCAACAAAGCACCGGGATTGTTCCGAAAACTATTTTCAAGAACACCGGCAACGGATGCGGAAGACGGCCCAGATTTCCGCTTGATTGCGGAGAACAGCGGCGACGTGATCTTTCACGTCGGAGCGGACATGATAACGCGCTATGTCTCGCCCTCGTGCTCCCAAATTCTGGATTGGTCGCCGGAGGAGATGATCGGCAGGCCTCCCCACGAGTTCATCCTCTCCGAACACCTGCCCGACGTCGCAGCCAGCATCGCGCGAATGGTGGCGGGAGCCGATGACGGCCGTCCGCTGTCGTTTCGGGTCGCACGTAAAGCGGGAGAATCCGTGTGGGTCGAGGCAAAGTCCCGCGCTGTCCGCGATCCCGCTTCCGGAGTGCTCACCGATTTCGTGCTCATCATGCGCGACGTTACCGAACGCAAGAAACTCGAGGCGCGGCTTGAGGCGCTGGCAAAGACCGACGAATTGACGAAACTCGCCAATCGCAGGGCCTTTGACGAGGTGCTTCAGCGAGAGTGGCGTCGGACTGTGCGCACCAACGGCCAAATGTCGCTCCTGTTGCTTGATATCGACAACTTCAAGGGCTTCAACGACCGCTATGGGCACCAGGTCGGCGACGACTGCCTGCGGGCTGTGGCCGCGGCAATTGCGGACACCATCCGTCGCCCGGGCGACACAGCGGCACGCTACGGCGGCGAAGAACTCGCCGTCATCCTGCCCGACACCGACGCGGCAGGGGCGTGCCATATGGCCGAGCGCCTGCGAACGGCCGTCGAGCGCCTCAGTCTGCCCCATGAAGGCAATCAAGGATTCGGATGCGTGACGGTGAGCATCGGCGCGGCCACGGCATTGTCCCGCGTTGGCGGCTCGATCAGCATGCCGGAAGGACTGCTGGCTGCCTCCGACGCCGCGCTCTACAAGGCAAAGCACCACGGGCGCAACCGTATCGAGAGCAGCATCCTGCTGGCCCCCGGGGGGCAGTCGAGCGCAGCCTGACGGTCGTCCTCGCCGCCGGCCGCTTCAAATATCGTTCCAGCACAACGGCGCGATATTGACCATGAACTCTTGATGAATGCGAAACATCACAGTTCGAATTCTGTCCTTGACGGGGTACGGTAAGTTACCATACCTGTAGGCACAGTAACGGGGCCCTCGCGCCAGCCTCAATTGACGAACTCGCAGAGCCCCGCCCGTGGCGCCCGACACATCCGAGTGGGCGTCGCTACCTCTCTCAATGAAAGATAACGCTCATGAATAGTAAAGCGGCGAGATTGGGAATCGTTCTGGTACTGCTTGCATTCTTGGTTCCAGCCAGCAGCCTTGCGCAAAGTGGCCCGTTTACGCACTTTGCAGGGGCATGGAGCGGGTCTGGAAATATTTCCATGGAGGATGGAACCTTGGAGCGGATCCGGTGCAAAGCGAATTATCGGATCGACGATACGGGCACTGCGCTCGAGCAGGTCCTGCGCTGCGCCAGCGACAGCTACAGATTCGATATTCAAAGCAATGCGATGAGTCGGGAGGGCAACGTCGCTGGAAGCTGGAGCGAATTCAGCCGAAACATCTCCGGCCAGCTCGAAGGCCGCGTCGCAGGCGGTCAGATCACGGCTTTGCTGCAGGCGCCGACCTTTGCCGCGACGCTTCGCATTGTCCTGCGCGGAAAGCGTCAGTCCGTCTCGATCAGCTCTCAAGGTCAGATTCGCCACGTCTCAATTAATCTCTCTCGCATCTGAAGCGCTTGGCGCGACAAAATCAGCCGCGATAGGGGCCGGGAAACACCATGTCCTGATCGACGAGAACGTTGAAGATGTAGCCCGGCCTAATCTCCAGAGTCGGCTGCACGTTCAAGTTCTTCGAGATCGTTTGCTCCGCGACGCGGCCGAATGTCTCGGCGAAGCTATTCCGGGCCGCGTCAGTAGGCGTTTGCCGATAGCCATAGGGGGAGCTGGCGGGCACCGACATATCGATGCCCGCGCCGATCGCTGCAATCAGAATCGCCGAGCCGAACACCTTGAAATAGTGGTTGTCGACCTCATCGGTAAAGCCGCCATAGCCTTCGGCGTCGGTGCCTGCCATGCCGCCGATCTGCAGCGTCGACCCGTTCGGCAAGATGATGTCGGTCCAGACCACGAGCACCCTCGACTGCCCGAACGAAATTTTGGAGTCGTAACGCCCCATGAGCTTCGTCCCCTGTGGAATCAACAGGTGATGGCCGGTCGCGCTGTCGTACACGTTTTGGCTGACCTGGGCGGTGATCCGTCCGGGGAGATCGGAGTTGATGCCGGTGATCAGCGTCGCCGGAATGACAGAGCCGCGTTTCAACTCATAGGGCGATGTCGGCGCCACGACCTTGTTTGGAAGATAGCCGAGCTTCTTCAGATCGGCGTTGAAGAAATCCTCTTTCGCCCCCTGCCCGTTCGGATCGATGTTCTGAGTGCCGAAGCCGGCACGCAGCGCCGCCGCATACAGGTCCGATGCGCCCCCGCCAAGCCCGGATGCCGTGGTCTTCGCAGGCGCCGCTGCATTGGTCGTCGGCGCATTCGACGTCTGCAACTTGCTGAGGTTGATCGCGAGCGGCGAATCGTAAGCGGAATCGTTCGCTTGCAGCCGGGCCATCCGCTGGCGCTGCTGCTCCCGCAGATATTGCTCGCGCGCTTCCCGCTCGAGGCGAGCCCGCCATAGCGCCTCCGGCTCGAGCTGCGAAGTCGCCGGGGCCTCGGTCGGTGGTCGAGTGGCGAAAGGATTGCTCGCCGGCTTCGTTGTTTCGGGCGGCGGCGCTGGCTGGAACGGTTGCGCCTCTGTCTGATCACCGATGATCCCATTGGAGATGCCTCTCTTAAGTTGATCGGCATAGGTCGAAGCCGGGCTTGATGAGGCGGTGTCGGGTCCCGAGGTGCGGCGGAAATACAAGCCGCGCGTGGTCAAGCCGTAGAAGATCACGGCGAAGAATATGATCACCAACACAATCGCGATGATGATCGGCAGCCGGTTGAGGCGGCGTATTCCCCTGCCCTCTTCACCGGCGGGACCGCCCCCGAGCTTCAGCGATTGTACCACAAGCGCCCTCCCCTAACCGCGCTGCATGACGGAAAGCGGGCTTGTCGGCGACGCGCCGGCAGCCGTCGCCGTGTAGGCGCGGCCGAGCTCGACACTGCCGGTCGACAGGCGAGCGAGGATCTGGCCCTCATAGGCCTGGATGACGTAAGCGAGCGGAATGGCCTTATCGCCGCTGGTTTTCTGGTCGGTCGCCACTGCATATCCCCAACTCTTCAGCGACGTCTCCAGCGCCTGGCCAAATGGCGACCCATCCGGCTTCAGGATGATCGTGCCGGAACCGGGTCCGACCTGCTCGGCGAATTTCGTCACCATATCGCCGGCGATCGCGGAGGCGGCGGCGCCGGACAGATCCGGCGGCGCCGAGCTTGCGACAACCCCGCCATGTCCGAAGGACGCGCAGCCGCCGAGCGACAGGCCGAGCAGGCAAAGCGCAAGGATGTGATGAAACGAAAAGGACGCGCGCATGATCAGCCTCCCCTCCGGATCGTCACCTTGTCCTGATTCCAGAACCCGACACCGGAAACGAGAATGGCGGTTTCGATCTGATAGTCGACCACCATCATGTTGCCCTTGAGCCTGTAATTGACGATGCGGTTCTGCCCGCCAGATACGACGAACAGCACAGGCGCGTCCTGACCCGACAACGAGGACGGAAACTGGATGTAGGTCTTCACCCCGTCGCTATAGACGCGTGTCGGACGCCAGGAGGCGCCGCCGCTGATGCTGTAGGAGAAGTTCAACTGCTCTGCGGGCACACCGGCGCCCGGAATCGTGTCGGCGCCAAGGCGCGCGTTGATATCCGCCAGCTTGCTGCCGACGTCCTCGGGATATTCGAACCCGACGCGCGCCATATATTGATTGGCACTCGACTTGAGCTTGATGTGATACGTCCTGCGCGAAGTCGTCACCACCATCGACGTGACGAGCCCTGGCTCGGCGGGCTTGACGATCAGGTGAATGGCTTGCCCGCCGATGGCCCCCGACGTCGCCGGTTCGACTTTCCAGCGCACGGTGTCGCCCACCAACACGTCGCGCACCACCTCACCAGGCTGGAGTTCAATGTCGCAGACCTCAAGCGGGGAACATACGACCGACGGCTGCACCTCGCCGAACAGGAATACGACCTTACCGTCAGGTCCGCGCGTGACGAGGCCTGTTGACCCGCGCCACTGGCTCGAAATGCTCGTGCCCTTTCGCTCCTTGGCATTCATCGCCTGCGCGTGCGCGCTGTCGTCCGCGAAAATCACGCCGACGGTCGTGACCGCGAGAAGAACGCCAGCACAAAGTCTTGTCGAGAGGTGGTGCATCGGCGTCCCCGGCCCTTTCATAGTTGCGCCGTCCAGTCGAAATCCCGCAAGTAGAGCCCGATCGGATTGAGCCGAATGGTCTGCTCGTCCTGGGGTGGAGTCAGCGTGACGGTGGCGATTCCGCGGAAGCGACGCTCGCCGGTTTCCTTGCCTTTCCTATCGCGTTCGAATTCGGTCCAATCGATCTGGTAGGATTGATTAGACAAAGCGACGATGTTGTTGACCTCCACGGCCACCGTCGCCGTCTTCGCCTTCTCGAAGGGCGAGTTGCTCCGGAACCAATCGTTGATCTTCTGCGTCGCCGGGTCAGAGGTTCGCAGCAACGCATAGGTGCGATCGATATATTGCTTCTGCACAACGGCATCAGGCGTCACAGATCGAAAGTTCGAGACGAAGCTTCCAAGCGTCGCACGCACCACGCGCGGATCCGCGTATTCGATTTGCTGCGGATAGCCAGCGCTCGCTGCGGTGCCCAGCTTGTCGACCTCGACGATGTAGGGGACCAGTTTGACCTGCGTGCTCTGGAATAGCGCATAGCCGAAACCGATCACGGCCATCACCAAGGCGATGATGCCCACGGTCCGCCATGCCGCGGCCGCCTTCGCGTAGGAGCCGTAGCGCTCGTTCCATTCCTGGCGCGCGGCGAGATAGGGATTGTCAGGCGAATTGCGCGCGGCCATTCCAGATGAGGTCTCCATTCTTAATCTACGGGATCTGCTTAGTTCTTGCCCGTCGCGTTCTTCTGCGCGATCCGTCGATCGAGCTTGGCGTTGGCAAGGCCCAGCGTTGACGTGCCGAACGAGCCGGGCGCGCCTATGGCCTGATCGCGCGCGGCCGAGGCGAGCGCGCCGCCGGCCGCGCCGACCCCTTCCGTCATGCCCTTGAGCGCGGCCGCACCAAACGAGGCACCATCGGCGCGCGCTGCGCTGAACCCCGCCGCGCCTGCCCTCGCGCCACCGAGTGCGAGCGAAGCGCCGCCGGCCGCGAAGCTTGCCGCCTGCCCGCCGTGGCGGATCACTTCCATTCCGCTCCCGACCGAGACACCCTGCACGACGCCTTGCACGATATTGGGCACGTAGATCGAGATGATGAAGACGACGACCGAGATGCCGGCGATCGCGAGCGTGCCCACGAAAGCGTCTTTGCCTGTACCCGTCTGATTGGCGAGGTTGAGAAGGCTGTCGGAGCCGATCTTCGCGATCATGACCAGCGCCATCAGCTTCATGCCGACCGAGAACGCATAGACGAGATAGCGGATGGCAAAGTCCTTGGTGAAGGACGAGCCGCCCAGGCCGAGCATGATCATGCCGGCGAGCAGCCCGACATACATCTCGACCATCACCGCGACGAAGATTGCGGCCACGAGAGAGAAAGCGATTACCACGATCACCATCGCGAACACGGATGCGATCGCCAGCGCATTGTCCTGGAAGAGCCCAAATTGGGCATTCTGCGACATCGCAGATGCAACCTTGAGGCCTGCATTGAACACGTCGGCCGGCGACGCCGACCCGCCGCCCGCGCCGATTTGGTAGAGGCTATCGACCACTGCCTTCGCAAAACTCGGTCCCTGATCGAGCACAAACGCGAAGAATCCGATGAACATGATCCGCCTCACCAATTCGGCGAACCACGCATCCAGCGTTGCCGCCTGGATAGCGAGCCACACGGCGGCGATACCGACCTCGATCCCAGCAAGGATCCAGAACAGCGACTTGGCCGCTTGCATGACGGTGGTCTGCCAACCCTTCGCGGCCGTGGTCACGGAGTTTTCCAGCGTCGTCAGGACACTGCCGTCCTGCTGCGCCATGGCAGGATGCGCAAAAATGACGATGCCAATGGCAATGATCAGAACGAGCCCCGGTTTGATTTCACGCACCCCCTCCCCCCTTTCTCCTACCAACGCGGTTTCATTTGTTGTCCCCCGGTCGTCTTGTAGTCCTGCGGGGGTTTGAAGAAGTCGCTGCCACGGGACGCCGCATCTGTTGGCGCGGGTCCGCGTTGCGCATAGAACACCCACACGCCTCCCACACAGGCCGCGACGGCCGCGATAATGACAATCGTCAACCGTCTCACCAGCGCGGCTCCATGGTCTGCCCGCCCGATGTTGCCGGCGCCGTCGCGCTGAAAAACTGCTCGCGGCGCGCCTGCGCCAGGTCCTTGCCCGCCTGCGACGACTGAAACCACGTCGCCATCATCGTGGTCTGCTGTGCGACGAGACCGCGAAGCTTCTGCATCTGTGCGACTTCCTGCGCAGCGATCTCATGACCGACCTGCAGGGCTTTCATCTGACCGTCGGCGCTCTCGGACGCGCTCTTCAGCTGCGTCATCGTCGAGTTCTCAGTCGAGAATTGCTGTGAGGTGAGGCCGGCAGCCTGCAGCGTGCTGGCGATCGTATCCCGGTTTGTCGTCGACCAGTTCTGATAGGTGGACGCGAAGCTCGCTCCATTTGGGAGGTTGGTCTTGAACTGGGTGTAGCTCTGGAAGCGTTGCTTCATCACATCATCGATGTTTCCCATCGAGAAGGCGATGCCCTGGCCCTGGTTGACGATGTTCTGCAGTTGCTTGAGGTCGCTTTCGACCTGGCCCCACACGCGCGACGGCAACTGCGCCGTGTTCTGCAGCATGTTCTCGTAGATCTTGAGCTGGTTCTGAATCTGCTGAGCGAGCTGCGAAATCTGAGTGATCTGGTTGTTGATCTGCGTCGTCGACTGGCCGACGAGGCTGATCAGTTCTCCATTATTGAGAAGCTGGGTGAACTCGGTCGCACCGCCGCCGGCGGCGCCAGCGAAGGCCGGACCGGCCGACAATCCAAGTACAACCGCGGTAAAGAGCGCGTCAGGAATCTGCGAGAAGCGTCTCGGCATGTCCGATCCCCCTTTCCTTGAGCCATTGGACCGGCCAATCAGGTCCGGCTGCCTTGAGCGCCACAATGCGCTTCAGGTCGTCCTTGCCAGAGGCGCCGACAAAGGAGAGCGCAATGGGACCGAGTGCCATGTTGAAAAGGCGTCGGCCTTCGGGCGAGGCAACGTAGTATTCGCGCTTCGGTACGGCGGTTGCGACGATCTCGATCTGCCGCTCGTTGAAGCCGATGCGCTCATAGAACTCGCGTGTGCCAGGCTCGCGCGCCGCGCCGTTCGGCAGGCAGATCTTGGTCGGGCAGCTCTCTTTCAGCACGTCGATGATGCCGGAGCGCTCGGCGTCCGAGATCGACTGCGTCGCGAGCACCACGGCGCAGTTGGCCTTCCGTAGAACCTTCAACCATTCTCGGATTTTGTCGCGAAAGACCGGGTGTCCGAGCATCAGCCAGGCCTCATCTAGGATAATCAGGCTTGGCGCACCGGTCAGCCGCTTCTCGATGCGTCGGAACAGATACGTCAGCACCGGGACGAGATTGCGCTCGCCCATATTCATCAATTGCTCGATCTCGAAGGCCTGGAACGATCGTAGCGCCAGTCCGTCCGTTTCCGCATCGAGGAGCTGCCCCATCGGACCGTCGACCGTGTAGTGATGCAGCGCGTCCTTGATTTCGCGCATCTGCACGCCCGAGACGAAATCCGACAAGGATCGCCCGCGCGCTTCGGCCATCAGCCCGATTTGTCGCGAGATGGCATTGCGATGATCCGGCGTGACCGCCACCCCTTGCACGGCGACGAGCGTCTCGATCCATTCGGCCGCCCAGGCACGATCAGTATCGGTCGACAGGTCCGACAGCGGGCAAAAGGCGAGCGCGGGGGCGCCGTCCGTCTCATCGCCGCCGATCTCGTAATGGTCGCCGGCGGCCGCGAGCGTCAGCGGCATCATCGATCGTCCCTTGTCGAACGCGAAGATCTGAGATCCGGCATAGCGCCGAAACTGCGCGGCGATCAGGGCGAGCAACGTCGACTTGCCAGACCCTGTCGGTCCGAAAACCAACGTATGCCCGACATCGTCGACGTGGAGGTTCAGCCGGAAGGGCGTCGAGCCGGACGCGACCTGCATCAATGGTGGGGAGCCTGGCGGGTAGAACGGGCAGGGCGCGGTCGGATTGCCCGACCACACGGAATTGAGCGGTATGAGGTCCGCCAGGTTCCGCGTGTTGATCAAGGGCTCGCGGATGTTGGCGTACCAGTTGCCGGGTAGGCTGCCGAGGAAGGCCTCTGTTGCATTCAGCGTCTCGATGCGAGCGCCGAAACCCTCGGCCTGGACGAGCCGCCGCACGGATTCCGTCTTCTCCTGAAGACGGGTATTGTCGTTGTCGAAGAGGACGATGACCGGCGTGTAGTAGCCATAGGCGACAAGTTGGGACGAGGCCTCCGCGATCGCGTCCTCGGTCTCGGCCACCATCGCGACCGCATCCTGGTCGATCGAGCGGCTTTGCGTCTGGAAGAGCTGGTCGATGAAGGGGCGAACCTTCTGCTGCCATTTCTTCCGGGTGCGCTCGAGCTTCTGCCGGGCGTCCTGGTCGTCGAGGAACATGAAGCGGCTCGACCAGCGATAGGTTAGCGGCATCAGATCGAGGGAATTGAGAATTCCCGGCCAGCTCTCCGCAGGGAAACCATCGATCGCCACCACTCCGAGGAAGCGGTTCTCGACCATGGGTGACAGACCATGCTGGAGCTCAGCCGTGGCCAGCCAGTCGAGATACATCGGGATATCGGGCAAGCGGATCGGATGATTCTCGCCGGTGATGCAAAAGCGAATGAACTGAAACAGCTCATCGTACCGGGCCATGCGGGTGCCATCGCGCTCATCGATCTCACGGGTTTCCATCCGTCGGATCGACAGGACGCTGGCGAGATATTGCTCGACCTCGCGGATCGAGGTCCGGAAGCTCTCGATCGCCATGTCGGCATAGGAGGCCGACCGGCTCTCCGCATCGGAGTAGATATAGCGCGCGAGGCCGGCACGCCGCCGCTCAGGCGGCCGCCAGGAGAGGATGATCGCGTGCCGGCTTTCGAAATGTCCCCTCTCCTCTTCGAAGCGCGTGCGGCGTTCGTTGTCGATGGCTCGCGTCACAGCGTCGGGAAAGTGGCAGTCCTGCCGCGCCGGATAGTCCGTGGTCGGTACACGCACCGCCTCGACCTGGATCATCCAGCCGGAGCCGAGCCGGGCCAGGATTGTGTTGATCTGGCGCGCGACCTCGTTGCGCTCAGCGTCGGTCGAACTCTCCGAATCCGGTCCCGCAAAATACCAACCGGCCATCAATGACCCGTCCTTCAGGAGCACGATTCCGTTCGCGACCAGTCCCGCATATGGCACGAGGTCGGCGAAGGACGGTCCCGAATGACGGAAGGAGCGGAGCGCCACCATGAGCCGACCTCAGTACCGGCGCCAAGGCGTCGAGGTCGCCCGGTAGTACGGACGGTAGGAGATGTGGCGGGCATAGACGCGACGCATCATCGGATCGGCTTTCGCCATCATCCGCAACGCCGCCACGACGACGATCCACATCGCCGCGCCGAGGATCGCGGCGTACCACGTCAGCACCACGAAGATCAGGATAACGGCTGCCAGGCCCGTCAGCAGCACGAGCTCGCGATCCGCGCCGAACAGAAGATTCGGCCGCGACAGCGCGCGATGGATGCGGTTGCGTCTAAGATTGGCGCCGACCTCAGACATGGCCGAGGCCCCCTGCCCTCTCTGCGATCGGCACCACGTCGCCAATCGACGCGTCACTTGAACCGAAAAGCGCGACAATCTGCGTGGCGCCGAGAAGAATGCCGGCGACGAGTACGACATACATGAGACGTCGCGCGAAGTCGTTCAGTTCGCCGCCGAAGATCAACATGCCGCCGGCCACAGCGACAGCGGCGAGCGCGATGAAGCCCGCCACAGGTCCGGTGATCGATTGCTGGATCTGCTGAAGCGGACTTTCCCAAGGCAGATTGCCGCCGCCGCTCGTCGAGGCAAACGCCGAATCAAGCGCGGAAAGCGCAAGCAGGATGCTGATGATGGCTACGATCAGCATGCGTTCACGCGACATGGCGCTCTTCCTTCCGGGCATAGGACTGAGTTTGGTACTGGCCCGACGAGAAGCTCTCGACGTGAAGCACATCGCGAACCTGGCGCCCGCGATCCGTCCGTTCGATCGACACGATCAGATCGACCGCCTCGCCAATGACCTCGCGCATAGGCTGCTGGCTGACTTCTGCCGTGAGCTGCTCCAGACGGCGCAGCGCGGAGAACGCACTGTTGGCATGAATGGTGGTGATGCCCCCAGGGTGACCCGTATTCCACGCCTTCAGCAAGGTCAGCGCAGCGCCATCCCTCACCTCGCCGACGATGATGCGATCGGGCCGTAAGCGCATCGTGCTCTTGAGCAGACGCCCCATGTCGACCGTATCGCTCGTGTGAAGCGACACGGCGTTCTCTGCGGCACATTGGATCTCGGCCGTGTCCTCGAGAATAACGAGGCGTTGCTCCGGCGCGTGGGCGACGATCGCCGCGATGACGGCGTTGGCCAACGTAGTCTTACCCGATCCGGTGCCGCCCGAAACGACGATATTCAAGCGCGATGTGATGGCGTTCCGAATGACCGCGAGCTGATCGGCCGTCATGACGCCCTGCTCGACGTAGTCGTCGAGATCGAACAGGCGCGAGGCCCGCTTTCGAATCGTAAAAGTGGGCGAGCCCACGACAGGAGGAAGCAGCCCTTCGAAGCGATGACCGCCGATCGGCAGTTCACCCGAGATAATGGGTCGCTCGTCGTCCGCCTCGGATTGCAGCGCATGGGCCACACTGCCTATGATGATCTCGGCGGTCGCGGCCGGCATATTCCCGGCCGCTGTCATCCCGTGGCCGAGCCGTTCGATGAACAGCCGACCATCCGGATTGAGCATGACCTCGACCACGGCCGGATCATCGAGTGCGGCGCAAATCTGGTCGCCAAGCGCATCCTGCAGCTTGCGGACCAGACGCGGGTGTGAACGAAGCTCGGTCATCGGGTGTGGCCGCCCAACATCACGCGGCGGCGCGCCGGACGAGCGCGATCCCCGAGCGATATCCTGGCGGGCAGACCCGCTCGAAGCTCGCCGCATTGGCAGGAAGAACCCCCGCGATGCTTAAAGTCTCGCCGATGAGCTCGACACCGCCCAGGCGCGTCATCGGCCAGCCCGCTCGTTGCAGGATCCGCTCGAATCGCACGTCGGTCGCAGTGACGATCTCATCGAAACCGTTCGTCACCGACCATTCGATGATCCCTGCGAACATGGTCAGTGTCGCTTCGTGGAGAAAGCGTCCGCCCCTCCCCTCGCCCCGCGTGTCGACGCAGAAGCGCGAGCTCTCAACCATGCTGGGCTTGCCTTGAAGGCCGCCTTCCGCAAGCAACTGCGGGAAAGTTTCCGACAGCATGGTCGGACCAGTGGTGGGAAGCAGCCGTGCGCAGCCCACCACCTCAGTGCGATCCGTCAGCGCCAGGATGTAGGTCGGGTTCAGCGCGTCGTATTCGTCACGCTCCCGACCCTGCTCGATCCTCACTTGCCAGCCGAGCCGCCCGTCGAATACCCGGGCGCGGAGCTGGTGCATCTTATCGCGCAGCGACCCGAATTCCCGACCGTCACTCCCATCAATCGCAATAGCCCGCATTCCCCGAATCCTCCGCCGCGTCTCGCGTTGCGGAAGCAAGTCAGCATGGAGCGATGGCTCGTGCCCTCTGTTGAATTAACGGGAGGTCCGCGAGCTTCTGAGTCGTGCTGAGTCGCGGTTTGCGCAGCGGACCTAGCGTGTTGCGACCGGAAAATGCCTCCATCGCGGGCAGTTCGGACTGTAGGATTAGCGGGGTCACGTCAGCCCCGCGCCGCCACCGGCCAAAGCCGCGCAAGCCCACGATAATGCTGCATGAATCGCGGCGAATCAGCGGCCTGACGCAAGGCGGACGCGGTCACCGTTAAGTATCTGTTAACCAAATAAAGTTTGACCCGCGCGGGGAATCGCGTAATCGTCCGGCGACGTTTTTTCGGCGATTATCAGAAAATTTCCGTCGGGACTCACATGACCGCAGCGGCAGCCCTAAAATCCGACGACGAGGCCTCGATCGCCAAGATCACGCGGCATTCGCATCTGCTTGCGGCTCAACTGCAGGCGCTGCGCTCGCAACTGTATCCGCCAGAGGCGAAGAAGTCGCTCAAGACCTTCACGTCACGCGAGGCTGCGACAATGGTCGGCATCGCTGAGTCGACGCTGAGGCAAATGTCTTTGGATGGCGAAAGCGTCGCTCCAGAACTCCACGGGAAGGATAATCGCCGTCGAGCCTATACGCTCACTCAAATTAACGAAATCCGGGTGCATCTGGCTCAGAAGCGCCCGAAGGAGGCGCTGAATTTTCTTCCGCGCCGCAGGCCGCACGAGAAGCTCCAGATCGTCGCGATCGCCAATTTCAAGGGTGGCTCGGCGAAGACCACCACCACCGTTCATCTCGCGCATTACCTCGCCCTCCAGGGCTTGCGCGTCCTGGCCATCGATCTCGATCCGCAGGCTTCGCTCTCGACGATGTTCGGCTTCCAGCCCGAGCTCGATGTCGAAGACAATCAGACCATCTACGGCGCAATTCGATACGACGACGACGTTCGGGTCCCGCTGCGCAGCGTCATACGGAAGACCTATTTCGACGGCGTCGATCTGGTGCCCGGCAACCTCGAGCTCATGGAATACGAGCACGAGACGCCTCAGGCCATTGCGCGAGGCGACGGTCGCGGGGAAGCGATGTTCTTTCGTCGACTCCGATCCGTGATCGGCAGCGTCGAGGACGATTATGATATCGTCCTGATCGACGCGCCACCTCAGCTTGGATACCTGACGCTTGGCGCGCTTTATGCAGCGACGGCTCTTCTCGTCACAGTCCATCCGGCCATGCTCGACGTGTCGAGCATGAACCAATTTCTCAAGATGACCAGCGACATCTTGCATGTCATCCAGGAGAGCGGCGGAACGCTTCAGCACGATTTCATTCGGTATATCCTGACACGTCACAATCCCCACGATGTGCCCCAGGTCAACATCGTTGCGCTTCTGCGCTCGCTCTTCGGCGAGGACGTGCTGGCGCCCGTCGTCGTTGAAACCACGGCAATCGCGAACGCCGGTTTGGAAAAGAAGAGCCTCTACGAAATGGCTAGGGGAGCGGTCGGTCGTGACACGCTCACGCGGGCGCTTGAATCGGTTGATGCCGTCAACCAGGAGATCTTCCGACACCTGAAGCAGGTATGGGGCCGGACATGACCAACGCCAAGGACCGCTCCAATCGAATGAGACATCTCTTCGGCAATGTCGATCGGGCCGAGCTCGAGAAGCACCTGCCCTCCCCTGGCCTGGACAAGCCGACGTCGACTCCATCCGGTATGTCGGGCGCCGTAAAGTCGATGAAGCAATCGTTCTCCGCAGTCGAGGCGGAGAATGAACGCCTTCGCGCCCAGCTGGAGACGGCCGCCGCAGCGGTCGAGCTCGATCCGCGGACGATCATCCCCTCGTTTGTACGAGACCGGATGGACCTCGAAGGGAACCCGCAGTTCCCGTTGTTCGTCGAAAGCATCCGGACTGAGGGTCAGAAGCTCCCAATTTTGGTGCGCCCCGTGCCGGAGAAAACCGGCACCTACCAAGTCGCCTATGGGCATCGCCGCCTGCGCGCCTGCGAAATCCTCGCGATTCCCGTGCGAGCGATCGTCATGCCGCTTACGGACGAGCAGCTGGTCATTGCACAGGGCATCGAAAACACCGAGCGCGCCAATCTGTCGTTCATCGAGCAAGCGCTCTTCGCGGTCGAACTGAAGAATCGAGGCTTCACGCGCGAGACCATCGCCAAGGCGCTCGGCCGCGGCGAGGCAAAGGGCCTAGCATACATCTCGATCTTGACATCGACCGCCGGCGCTCTGCCTGAAGCGCTCATCCGTAAAATCGGGCCAGCCCCATCCGTCGGACGCCCAAAATGGGAGAAGCTCGGGTCTTTCTTCAAGGACCAGAAGCTTCCAGCCGAGGCCAATTCCGCAGTGAATGGATTGGTCGCGTCGCAGAAATGGCAGGCACTGGATTCCGACGAACGGTTGGCCGCCTTGCTTCGCGTTCTCGATCGCCGCGCCGATACGAGTGAACCGCAGGCAGAGGCTGTCGATCTGGGGCATGGGCTCTCGGTCACGACGAAACGGACGTCGAAAGCCACCCAGATTTCCATCCCGCATGCGCCGGCGCCGGGTCTGTCAGCTTGGCTGATCGAGCGGCTTCCGGAGCTGGTGGACGAGTTCAAACGTCTAGAGCGAGAGGCACAGTCATGACGTGACGCCAAAAAAAGGAAAAGGGCTCACCGACGGCAATCGGCAAGCCCCTTAATCCCTAGCCAACAAAACGGTTGGGTTCCGTCAGCATCAGCGGTGACACACTGATTCTATGACGGGGCGCTGGCACAATCAAGCCCTGCTTTCCAGTTGGGGCGCGAGATTGTGCGCCGATTCGCTGGCTTTCATCCACTCACGCGAATGGAGCCGCGGCCGAATCTGGTCGTGGAATGGCTGGCTATGGTCCAAGCAACTACAATTGCGTCTTTCCGGCGCGTCACTCCCGGGATTCTCGCGAGCGCACGTCTCGCGATGGCGAACGACGTGCCCGAGGTTTCGAAGGCTGAGGTCGCGATCGTTCTCAAGAAGGCCGCTCCCGTGCTCGGCATCGACGGCTCGACCTATCACATCATGGATATCTTGATCGGGCTTTCTCGGGCCGACGATTGGAAGGGCGCGAACCGGCCGATCGTCGCCATCTCCAATGCGAAACTCGCGGAGTATACGGCGCGATCCGAGCGCCAAGTGTCCCGTTGCATCAAGCGCCTGGTCGAAGCAGGGATCGCTGCGTACCGCGACAGTCCGACCGGCCGGCGCTTCGTCTATCGCGACAAGGACGGCGGCATCGACAAGGGCTACGGCCTCGACTTCACGCCAGCGCGCGTTCGGATCAAGGAGCTGAAGGCGCTGGTCGATGAGTTTCAGGCACGGTTGAACAGCGAGCAGGAGGCGCGCAGGACCATCACGCGCCTTTCCCGCGCGATCGTGGACGCCTGCGAAGCCTATCCAGAACGATCGAGCGGATGGATGTCCGAGCTAGATCGCGTCCGGGGCCAGGCCGGTCAGAGCGAGGCTGAGGCGCAAGCGCTCGACGAGCTACACCGCCAGATCGTTCGCGAGGTGACTCACGAATATTCAATCGGTGAAGTGTCGGGCGAGGGTGACATGGATGTCGCTCCTAATATTAATACAACCCCTCAAAACTCATTTGAAAGTAAAGAAGAACGGCCTCGCTCTGACGAGCGAGAACTTTTTCACAAGAACGGCGACCGCAAAGCGGTCGCCCCTCCGACCGAAAGAAAGTCTGAGCCGATAGCCATTCCGGCGCAACGATCATCTGCGCGGGGATCCACTAGGGGCGCCGACGAGATCCAATCGCAGGTCCTCGCAGCGGTATCCATCAGCTTGATCCGGTCGGCGTGCCCGGAAGCCTGCGAGACGGTAGGCCGCGAATTCAGAAGTTGGCCCGAACTCACCGGTGCCGCCGACATCATGAGGGTGATGATCGGGCTGTCGGAGGCTGCCTGGCAGGACGGGACGACCAAGGTCGGCCGCTATGCGGCGGCGGCGATCCTGGCCACGGTTCTCGAGAAGTCGATCCGGGCTCCAGAGCAGATATCAAGCCCGGGTGGCTATTTCCGTGCGATGATTGACAGGGCAGTCGAGGGCAGCTTGCACCTCGAAAAGAGCTTGTTCGGCTTGGCGGACGCCGCCTTGAGGCGCAATAGGGAGCAAAAGAGATGATAGCTCCGTCGGCCGGGCAGGGGGGTAACAGCTGTAACTTCCTTTTTCCCTCGGGCGCGGCGCTTTGCCGGGCTGACCGTCGGGCTGCGCCGGAAACGCGCCTAAATTCAAGCAATTCGCCCGGTGGGGTTACAGCTGTAACCCCGGTGTCTCCGGCGCTAACGGCTGGAGGCGGTGCCAATGAGTGATTGGGACAAAGACCGCATCAAGGCCCAGGTGACGTGCTCGGCGCTGCTTGAAAATGCCGGCTGGAAGGTGGACCCGCGTGAAAGCACGTCCAGAGCCGTCAAGTACCGCCGTGGAGAAGGTGAGATTTTGATCGTCATCCACCATGGCCGAGGCTGGTTCGATCCGATGTCCCCGGCGAAGGGCGACGTCTTCTCCCTCGCCCAGCATCTTGGCGCCGCCGACTTCAGCGCGGCGTTGAAGGCCGTCGCTGACCTTATCGGCTTCGAGCCTGCTTCGCCGTGTTGGCAGCGCAAATCGAGACCTCGTTCTGCACCGCCTGTCATCAAGCGTTGGTCCGAGCGAGAGCGCCTTGCGCGCGGCTCCGCGGCATGGACTTATCTGACCCAGGTGCGGGCTCTTCCACCGAGCATCATCGAAGCCGCGGTCGCCATGGACAGGCTTCGTGAGGGGCCGAAGGGCTCGGTATGGGCCGCGCACGTCGACTGCGCCGGGAACGTCGTAGGTTGGGAGGAGCGTGGGCCGACCTGGCGTGGCTTTGCCTCCGGGGGCGCGAAAGAGCTGTTCGTGCTCGGAAACGAGCATGATGCGCACCGCATCTGCGTCACGGAGGCTGCCATCGATGCGATGAGCCTCGCGGCGCTCGAAGGCCGCCGCCGCGACAGTCTCTACGTCAGCACCGGCGGCGGGTGGGCACCCGCGACCGACGCTCGGATCAGAGCTCTGGCGTCGCGACCCAACGCGCAACTCGTCGCAGCCTCGGACGGAAATGACCAAGGAGATACCTATGCAACCCGTCTTCGGACCATCGCCGCCTCGGGTGGCGCTGCGTTTCTGCGCCTCTGGCCGGACGCCGTGGATTGGAACGAGCAGCTAAATCAGGCTCGCGGTTGAGCCGGACAGGTCGAGCCTTGCGCAGAGCTTTTGTCAGGTACGCCGTCGCCGGATTCGGGGCTTAGCCGGGCGGCAGATGCGCCGCCTAAGAGCCTGGAAGGACTCTTCGACCGCGCGCGACTCGGGTAGATTTGAGAGCCGAGGTATCGAGCAGGGGAGGCTGAATTGAACGAAAAGACGACGTCCGTCGGCCGTGCGATCGACGCCGCCCTTCAGCGAGCGGAGGAATTACGCCGTCTCAATGATCGCCCCGCCCGCGTCCGGATCATGACGATTTACGGCGACGATCGCTCCGGGCTCACCATTCACGCCAACATTGCGGCGCGTTCGCCGGCGGAGCTCCGCGCGCAACAGGGGCTCGGGACGAGGTGCATTCCTTGGGACGAACTCGATGCGCGCGCCGGCGAAATCGTGGACTTGGTTGACGAGGTGGTGGGCGAGGTCACGCTCGCCGTTCGAAACGTGCCCTCGGCACCGCGGCCAAGCCGGTCTGAAAATGACCTCGAGCTTGCGCTGTTCGACGAACTGATCGACGAGCTCGGCCGCACTTTGACGCACTCGGCGATGGCCGTGCTGGAGAAGCGCTCGGCGCAGAATGTCTCGCAGGAGCTGGGGAGCGAGGCGACCATGGTCGCCGCCCTGAAGCTGGCGGCGTTGGCCGCGTTCACAGCGAATGTTGGCACGCAGGACGCCCAGGACGAGCTGCGTATGGCGATCGGTGACGTCATGGGCAAAGCGGCCGCGTCACGCGAAAGCGAGCCGCGGCCGGCGCTGAATTCGTAAGCGGCAAGGGCGGGGCTCAGTCAGAGACCGGCGGCCTTGGTCAAGTTCACCCGGAACCTGTCTCTGCGGCGCTGATAGCGCCGGGTCATTTCCGCGCTGGTGTGCCCGAGCTGTTTCTGCACGTAGCGCTCGTCGACCTCGGCCGAGGAGGCAAGACCGGCCCGGAGCGAATGACCGGCGAATTTCTCCTCCCGCTCGCCTTCGGGCAGATCGGCGCGAACTCCCGCCGCCAGCGCCGCGCGCTTGACGAGCCGGGCGACCTGTTGATCCGCCAGACGATCTGGACCCACCTCCTTGCCCTGTCCCCGAACCCGGCGGAAGAGGGGACCGTGCCCGATCCTCGCCAGCTTCAGCCAGGTCTGCAAAGCCACAACCGGGCAGGTGGCGTCGGATGACCCCCGGCCGATCTCGATCTCCCGCCATCCGCTCTTTCCGCGCAACGTGACCAGGAGGCCCTTGTCGAGGATCTCGACCCAGCCGGCGCCGTCCTCGGTCTGGTCGCGGCCGACGTCGAGGCCGACGACCTCGGATCGGCGCAGGCCTCCGGCGAAGCCCAGCAGCAGCATGGCGCGATCGCGCAGCCCGCGCAGCGATCCGCGATCGAGCGTCTCCAGCATGGCGATGACGTCCTCCGGCAGCACGGCCTCCTTCTGGCGAGGCGGCGCGCCGTGGGTGTTGCGGATGCCGGCGAGGACCGTCTTGATGTGCCGGTCCGCGCGATCGAGCGGTGTGCCGCGCTGGGCATAGTTCCAGCTCAGCGCCGACAGCCGGCGCTCGATCGTCGACACCGAGTTCGGAAGACGATCGGCCGTCGCGGCGCCGGAGGCACATGCGGTGATGTACAGCCCGACCGTCTGCGGGGAAGGCGGCAGGACCTCGAGGCCCTGGCGCCGGCACCAGGCCGCAAAGTGCTTCCAGTCCGAAGCGTAGGCGCGGCGGGTGTTGGCCGAGCTCGCCGCCTCGACATAATCGCGGGCGCGGTTCGCAAGCCGTTCGAGGTGCGCCGGCAGGCTGGAGCCGGCGGCCGGAAGAGGGGAGGGGAGGCCGCCGCGGGTCTCGGCCGACACGTCCGGGGCTGAAGGATCGACGCCCGCTGCCGGGCTCTCAGGCGAAGCGGGCCCCGGCTGAGGGCCGATTTCGGGGCTCTGGGCGGCGTCAGGGCTCTGTCGCTCTGCTTTGATCACTGGACTACATTCGATTGATTTTCCAAATACTTAGCTCACCCTAATTTAATGGATTCAGCCAAGTTCGCTGGAATCTTACCCCAGATTGCTGGATTCTGGCGAGAAGGTGGGTGGTGTCATGCGGCGTGATCGAGACAACCTCGATATCGGTGATGATCGCTGGCAGGTTGCGGTTGCGCGCGAGGCGATCATCCGACCGCTGGTCAACGCCGGACGATTGTCTCCGGTCGATGTTGCGACGGCTTGCCGGATGCTGGGGTTGTCCCGGAGCCGGCTCTATGTGCTGATCGCACAGTACCGGACTGCCCCTGTGACAAGCTCGCTGGCCACGGCGAAACCTGGGCCCAAGCAGGGATTTCGCCGCCTCTCCGAAGAGATGGAAGCCCTTATCGGGGAGGCTATCCGAGAGACGTATCTCACCCGTCAGAAGCTCTCCGTCAGCCAGCTCCATGACCACATTCGGCACCTGTGCCGGGCGCGCGGCTTGACCATGCCGTCATGGAAGGCTGTGCGGGCTCGTGTCGGGCAGGTCGATCGCCTCAAGCTTGTCAGCCGGCGCAACGGCGGGAAGGCCGCCCGCGACCGCTACAAGCCGGTCGCTCAGGAATACCGTGCCGATCACGCCCTTCACATCGTCCAGATCGATCACACGCTCGTTGACCTCTTCGTGGTCGACGCAATTCATCGCCGGCCGATCCAACGACCGTGGCTGACCCTCGCAATCGATGTCGCGAGCCGCATGGTGGCGGGGTTCTATCTCAGCCTCGAGGCGCCCTCGGCGGCGTCGGTCGCGCTGGCGATGCATCATGCGGTCATGCCGAAGGCGCCATGGCTCGCTGCTCATGGCATCGAGCTGGATTGGCCGGTCGCCGGCCTGCCGGATATCGTCCATGTCGACAATGCTCGCGAATTCCGCGGCCGGGCCCTGGCCCGGGGGACGGCCGAGTACGGCATCTCGCTGATCCACCGGCCTGTGGCGACGCCGCACTATGGCGGCCACATCGAACGATTGATCGGCACGATGATGGGGGCGGTCCATATGCTGCCTGGCACCACCTTTAGCGATATCGCGAAGCGCGGCGACTACAATCCCGAGCGCCATGCTGTGATGACGCTCGAGGAGCTCGACCGCTGGCTCGCGCTTCAGATCGTCGGTTGCTACCACATCGAGGTTCATGGCGGGCTGAATCTGCCGCCGAATGTCGCTTGGCAGGACGCCTCCGATCGCCGCCGTGCCCCGCTCCGGCATCCTCATGACGATCAGCAGTTCCTGTTCGATTTCCTGCCGTTCGAGGAGCGCAGCATCCGCCGGGACGGCCTGCATCTCTTCGGCTTGCGCTATTGGGACGACGTC
>Ga0007871_1000140_pt1 | contig 19713 bp, 18 predicted proteins | sample CryBogCBH08Jun09_FD_71208 | JGI IMG/M metagenome (GOLD analysis project Ga0007871, IMG submission 71208) | Freshwater microbial communities from Crystal Bog, Wisconsin, USA - CBH08Jun09 | ecosystem: Environmental > Aquatic > Freshwater > Lake | place: Crystal Bog, Wisconsin, USA | collected...
GGCAGCACGCAGGGCGACAGGAAACTGATAAGGCCGGCCAGCAGCGCGGCAGGCAAGGTGACATCGTGCAACATACGGGTAGATGCACCGGTCCGGCGACCGGATGCAAGGCCCATGCTCACGGCCTGCAGAGTTGTGAACGGCGTGTGATCGGTTGACCCCGGTGCGCGCGCAGGTCATCTGTGCAAATCATCTGTGGCGGACGGAGGCACAGCCGATGAAGAATCTTCTCACCGACATTGCCGGCGTTCGCGTCGGGCATGCCCATGACGCATCGATCGCAACCGGCGTCACCGCCATCGTATTCGACAAGCCGGCCGTCGCCTCGCTGGATATTCGCGGCGGCGGACCGGGAACGCGGGACAGTGCCCTGCTCGATCCGGTCAACACGGTCGACGGCATCGACGGCCTCGCATTGTCCGGCGGCTCCGCCTTCGGCATCGATGCGGGCGGCGGCGTGCAGGCATGGCTCGCGGAACAGGGGCGCGGTTTCAGGATTGCCAATGCGGTGATTCCCATCGTGCCGGGCGCCGTCGTGTTCGACATGCTGAACGGCGGCGACAAGAACTGGGGCCGCTTCGCGCCGCATCGCGATCTCGGCTATGTAGCCGCGGCGGCGGCCAGCGACAATTTCGCGCTCGGCAGCGTCGGCGCGGGTTACGGCGCGACGACGGCGAATTTCAAGGGCGGCCTCGGCTCCGCTTCGGCGACAACCGCAGGCGGCGTGAGCGTGGCGGCGCTCGCGGTCGTCAATGCGGTCGGCAGCGTCACCGTCGGCAACGGGCCGTGGTTCTGGTCCGCGCCGTTCGAAGTCGATGGCGAGTTCGGCGGTTACGGCATGCCGGCCTCGTTCACGCCGGACATGCTGGCGATGCGCATCAAAGGCGCCGCGGCGGCCACCGCGATCGAGAACACCACGCTGGTCGCGGTCGTCACCGACGCCATCCTCACCAAGGCGCAGGCACAACGGCTGGCGATGCTGGCGCAGACCGGTTTCGCACGCGCGATCTATCCGGTGCACGCGCCACTCGACGGCGATGTCGTGTTCGCCGCAGCGACCGGCGTGAAGCCGATCGATCCGCTGGTTGGCCTCACCGAACTCGGCACGGTTGCCGCCAACACGGTGGCACGCGCGATCGCTCGCGGGGTCTACGAGGCCAAGGCGTTGCCATTTCCCGGCGCCCTGCCCGCGTGGAAGGACCGCTTCGCCACGCGCCGGGGTAACTGATTTGTCATTCCGCATCTACATGGCCGCGACACATTCCGGTCCGAGCATCCATCCGGCGTAGAAATGATCCGAATAGGAGGCGCAGCAAACATGACGGGCGACACGAACGTTCGGGCTGGCAAGTGCCACTGCGGGGCGGTGCGTTTCGAGGCGACGCTTAGCGACGGCTTCAATTCAATCCGCCGCTGCACTTGCTCCTACTGCCGAATGCGCGGCGCCGTCGTTGTCATGGCGGAAATGGGCGGGATCAAGATCCTGCAGGGCGAGGATGCGTTGACAAGCTACCGCTTCCATACCGGATCGGCGCAGCACTTCTTCTGTTCTCGCTGCGGAATATACACACACCATCAACGACGATCCGACCAGAGTCTGTATGCCGTGAACGTGGCTTGCCTGAACGGCGTCAGCCCGTTCGATTTCACCGAGGTGCCTGTCATGGATGGCATCAATCATACGAACGACACCGGCAAACCAACGCGCCGTGCAGGCACACTCCGCTTCATCCCGGCTGATTGACTATCGCCATCAGCCGACGGCTGCGCGGCAATGCGTTCGTCTGGAGCCAAGCTAACGGTCTCCAATCAACGTCAGCATCTCAGACCGTGCGAACGGCGAGACGACGGCCTCAGCCCCAAGCAGCTATCGATCACTACCTTGCGCCGGCAGTTCTCGATCGTTCCGGTGCCAGCAGCTTGGCGATCTGGGCGCTGATGATTGTGCCGAACAGTGCGGGATCGCCGAAAGCCCTTGCCGAGAGCATGGCGCCATGAACCGACGCCATCAGCATTTGCGCCTCGTCGGCCGGCCGTTTATTCAACCGGAACACGTCCTGCTCTACGCCGGCCTGTAGCACCGATGTGAGCCATTTCGCGAGATTATCGAAATGGGCGCGGACGCGCGATGCGACCTCTTCCGGCAGCATCTGCATCTCACCGGCGAGTATCGCGCAGACGCAGAAGGACTGCGAGGCGTCGCGGATACATGTCTGCCAGAACTCCGAATAGGATTGCAGCTGTTCGGCAGGGCTTGAGAACTGCTCCCGGAGAGATTTCAGGCCTGCCTCAGCCTGCCGCCTGTAACGGTCCACCAGCACCGCAACCAGTTCGGCCTTGGTCGGAAAGTGATGGTGGATGCTCGCCTTCCGGATGCCGATCGCGGCCGAGATATCGGCATAGCTGAATCCGTTATAGCCCCCCGCGACGATGAGGGACTGCGCGACGTCGAGAATTTTCTCCGAGGTCGAAGTCTTTGATTTCATGTCATGACCTACCTTCTGGTAGGCAAATAGTCAAGACAGCCGATCACGCCTCGCTTCATAGCAGGCTCAACTTCTCACAAGCTCTGCTTCTCACAAGGAGGTGTTCGAGCGGTGGATTGACTGACGGCCCTTACCTTCCTACTGGTAGGTAGATAAAACAAGGAGCCACCAGATGCAAAACCGATCTTCGACCCCGTCCAACTGGCTGCGATCCTACTATTTCGTTCGCGCCATCTTCTCCGTCGCCTGGATTGCCGCCGCCATCCTGTTCAGAGGGCAACCCTATTCCACCATAGCTCTGCTCGTGATCTACCCGGCATGGGATGCCCTCGCCAATCTGGTCGACGCCAGGGTAAGCGGCGGCCTGAAAGCCAACCCGTCCCAGGCGCTGAATGTCGCGGTCAGCACGGCAACGGCGCTCGCCGTCATCGCAGCGATCAACAACGGCATGTATGTCGTTCTGGCGGTGTTCGGGGCGTGGGCGATCCTCTCGGGTCTGCTGCAACTGTACACGGCGGCAAGGCGCTGGCGTTACTTCGGCGCGCAATGGGCGATGATCCTGAGCGGCGCGCAATCGGCCCTCGCCGGCGGCTTCATGATCAGCCGGTCCTTCGGCACCAGTGCGCCGACGATTCTGGATATCGCGCCTTATGCGGCGTTCGGCGCGTTTTACTTTCTGCTCTCCGCAATTTGGCTTACGGTCACGGCCTATCGCAGAGCGGCGGCGTAGGCACAGCTTGCCAGGAATCGCCACCGATCGGTCACCGACACGCAACGAGATGGCGGGAATGGCGTTGTCGTGCGGAATATCCCGGACGACACGCCATGCCATCCACGGTGATCCAACACTTCGGTTACGATCCAACGACACGCGACCTCCGCGTCACGTTCATCAGCGGTCGGACCTACGTCTATCTCGGTGTACCGCCGGCCGTCGTCGCCGATTTCAACGCGGCCGGGTCCAAGGGGCAGTTTTTCAATCTTGCGATCCGCGACCATTACCGGTTTCGCGAGCTTCCGCGACCGCCGCAGCGGAAGCGGCGGCGCGAAACCTCGCCATCCGGCTGAGCCAAGCAACGTTTGAAGCTGCCACAATGCCGCCGCCGGTTTGCCGCAGCCTCAACGCAGGATCTTGTCGCGCCCAAACGGCACCCTGATGCACAGTATACGTAAGTATTAATACGGAAATTCGCCGCCTATTTAAGGTTACATTCGAGTATAGATTGCCTTTAATGCAATTGCCGTGATGCTCTCCCCTGCACGCAATCAGCGTGCATCACAACAGTGGAGAAACGTCATGAAGAAAATCATCGTACTCGCTGCACTCGCCACCGCCCTCGTCAGCGCCCCCGCCTTAGCCCGCGGTGGACATGGCATCGGCGGCATCGGTGTCGGAGCCAACGTGCTCACCGGCAAGGGTGGCGTGCTTGGCCTGCTCGATGGGCGCAGCGCGCTGGTGACCAACGTCTCGGTGACAACCGGCAAGGGCGGCGTGCTCGGCGCGGTGCTCGGCAAGGGCAGCCTGCTCGGCGGATTGCTGGGCGGCGGCCACGGTGGCGGCTGCGGCTGCTACTGAGCCGACAAAGGCGGACGGGGTTGCTCCCCGCCCGCTCTACTTGCCGAATTGGTTCTTTAAGGTCTGCAATGCGGCCTGTTTGCCCAACGGCGAAAAGCGTTTCGTGAGCGACGTCGCGACGATGAATGCATCGGCGCGATCGCCCGAGATCAGCACACCTTGGGCGCGCATGAGATCCACACCCCACGTCAGATCATCTCCGAGATCGCGCGTGACACCGACGCCGTAAGTCAGCGCTCGCGACCGGAACGGCGAGTCGAGATATTCGCAGTCGGCGTAGCCGACGGATGCCAGAAGCGTCAGCTTCGGGTCGACCGCCCACGACGCCTTGGCGGAATAAATGGTATCGATGGTGATCGGCGAAATCGGGAACGTCGTCTCCGATGCGCGGCGCGCTGCGACCAGGTCGAGCGTGAAAGGCGCTGCGCGCCAGCTCAAACTTGCATCGAACAGCATGCGATCGACATTGCTGAAATCGACGTCGTGCCAGCGGCCGTACAGCTTCGACACCGATGCGAATGCGGTAATCGACTTGTCCTGATATCTCGCAAACACGAACGGTTGTACCCGCTCGTTGTCGCGATGATAGCCGAAGTCGTCGAACTCATCGAGATAACGCCGAATCGAAAGATTGGCCGACACGCCGACTTCCACCTTGTCGCGCACGATGCTGACGCCGGGCACCAGCGCTCCGCGTAGATACTGCTGCGGGCTCGGCAGGAAATCCTGGAAGATCGCGTTGGTCTGGTTCAGGCTCGAGCGACCGCCTTCCGCGGTCATGAAGAACTTCAGCGAATCGACCTTGGCTTCCGCCTTCACCGACTGGATCAGATCGGTCGATCGCAGATTGTAGCTGCTGACGTCCGCGAGCGTTGTGGTCGAACTGAGCTTGAAATCGTCGTCGCCGATCGCACCGCGCAGGATCACCTTGCCGCCCAGCGTCGGCGTCACCAGCGGATTGGCGTAGTGAATGGAGTTTGCTTCCGCGGCCACGCCGTACGTGGTGTTGCCGTCCCGCGTCCCCGCCGCAAGCGCGGTGTTCGTGCCGATGAAGGCGCTGCCGCCGACGCCGTTTCCCGACGAGAATTCCGGATTGGTGTCGTAACCGCCACGCAACTGAAACGATGCGGCGAACTCGTTTTCGGCGGTGGTATGATCGCCGTCACCCGCCATTGCCGCCCCCGCAAGACCTAACGCAGCGACAACCACGAATACTTGAGGTAGATACATCCGACACCCCGTAAACCTTGATACGGGGATCGATTACTTGCCGATAAGGTTATCAAGCTGTGAAAACGCGCGCTCTGTGCGTATTGCTGCATAGGCCGCGCGCCAACTGATACCGAAACGCCAATGATATCAGGCGCTAAGCGACACCGACGAGGCGGTCGACGCGGAAAGTGCCTGCGCCTGGCGCTGAATCGCCTGCTCGACGAAATTGTACGACGTGGTTGCGCTGTTCGTAGCGGTCGACGCTGCCGGAGTCGTCAGCGTCACCTTGGTGCCATCGGCGTAGGTCATGGACGTGGTAGTGGACCCGTCGCTGTTCGTCGTCGTCGTGCTGCTGGCGCCATCGAGCGCCTGCATCAACGGGTCGGACGATCCGCCGGAGCCTCCCGCACCACCTGCGTGATGGTGGCCATGGCCGTGATGACCGCCCGCGCCCTTCAGCGACGAGCCCATTTCATCGAGGCTGACGGAGCCATCGCCATTCTTGTCCATCTTGCTAAAAACGTCGTCGGCCTGCGCGACATTGGTCCCGCCGGCGCCAAGCGCATTCTCGAATTCGGACTTGCTGATCTGGCCGTTGCCGTCGGCATCGAGCTGCGAGAACAGATCCTTGAGTGCATCTTGCGGACTCATCGATGAAGTGGAAGCCGGCTGCTGGCCTTGCGCTGCCAGCAATGCACTCAGCATATCCGATGACAGGCCGCCGCTTTGCGGCGCCCCGCTGCCTGAAGACGAACCTGCCCCGGTCGATGTCGACGTGATCGACGAAAAGTCGAACGGCGTCGATGCGGATTGAGTCAGGCCCGTCGTACTTTGCGAAGAGGACGCTCCCGACGACGTAAGCGATTTCAGCGTGTCGAAAATCGACGACGCGGCCCCGATGGCCATCAGCATGGAAAACTCCCAACATTTGCCGCACGACGCGCGGCCCCAATTCCCACACGCGGATCGCAGAGCAAGTCCCGTGCCGGAACCGAAACCGCTGTAAAGCTGCGACAATCCGACTCAGCCACGTCGCGGAGCCCGGCAAATGATGCCTGATCGGCGGCCCGCGGCGGCAATTCTTGCCGCCCGCAAGGTGGCCTCTAGATGGGCTCAGAACGGCTGGCCGGGATCGGCGGTGGACCGCGCGAAATACCCGTTTGCCCCCGTCCGGCGCGCGTGTTACCGGGGCGCTTTCCAGCGTCACGGACACCCTCGGGAACTCGCTCATGTCCCAGCAATTTGCGCCACGGCCGCTCATCATCGCGCCGTCGATTCTGGCTTCCGATTTCGCCCGGCTCGGCGACGAGGTCCGCGCCGTCGATCAGGCCGGGGCAGACTGGCTGCATCTGGACGTGATGGATGGCCATTTCGTTCCCAACATTTCGTTCGGCCCGGACGTCATCAAGGCGATCCGGCCGTATTCGAAGAAGATCTTCGACGCCCATCTGATGATCGCGCCCTGCGATCCCTATCTGGAAGCCTTCGCCAAGGCCGGCTGCGATCACATCACCGTCCACGCCGAAGCCGGGCCGCATCTGCATCGTTCGCTGCAGGCGATCCGCGCGCTCGGCAAGAAGGCCGGCGTCTCGCTCAATCCGGCGACGCCGCTCAGCGCCATCGAATATGTGTTGGACCTGGTCGACCTGGTGCTGGTGATGTCGGTCAATCCCGGCTTCGGCGGCCAGGCATTCATTCCGGCGATGGTCAACAAGGTGACCGATTTGCGCGCCATGCTTGCCGGTCGCCCGATCGATATCGAAGTCGACGGCGGTGTGGTGCCGGATGTTGCTGCCAGGCTCGCTGCCGCCGGCGCCAACGCGCTGGTCGCAGGCTCGGCGGTGTTCAAGGGCGGCACCGAGGCGAGCTACAAGACCAATATCGACGCCATCCGCCAAGCCGCGGCGGCGGCGCGCGGCGAGATGGTTTAGTTTGGACAGCGGTTCTTGCGGTCGTCGTGGCCGGGCATAGCCGTTCGAAGAACGGCGTTCTATAGAACGCCTATGACCCAGCCATCCACGTCTTGCTTGGGTCGGATGACATAAGACGTGGATGCCCGGCACAAGGCCGGGCATGACGTTTCACTTGGTAGGACATTTTCGATGATCCCTCGTTACACCCGGCCGGAAATGGCTTCGATCTGGGAGCCGCAGACCCGCTTCAAGATCTGGTTCGAGATCGAGGCGCATGCGGCGGACGCGCTGGCCGATCTGGGCGTGATTCCGAAGGACGCGGCGAAGACGATCTGGGCCAAGGCCAAGGACGTCGAGTTCAACGTCGCACGCATCGACGAGATCGAGCGCGAGACCAAGCACGACGTCATCGCTTTCCTCACGCATCTGGCTGAAATCGTCGGCCCCGAAGCGCGTTTCGTGCATCAGGGCATGACGTCGTCGGACGTGCTCGACACCTGCCTCAACGTGCAGCTCACCCGCGCCGCCGATATCCTGATCACCGACATCGACAAGGTGCTGGCGGCTCTCAAGGCCCGCGCCTTCGAGCACAAGATGACGCCGACCATCGGCCGCTCGCATGGCATCCACGCCGAACCGGTCACCTTCGGCCTCAAAATGGCTTACGCCTATGCGGAATTCTCACGCGCGAAAGAGCGCCTGATCGCGGCGCGCAAGGATATCGCCACCTGCGCCATCTCCGGCGCGGTCGGCACCTTCGCGCAGATCGATCCGCGCGTGGAGGAGCACGTTGCCAAGGCGATGGACCTCACGCCTGAACCGATCTCGACGCAGGTGATCCCGCGCGATCGTCACGCGATGTATTTCGCGACGCTCGGCGTCATCGCGTCGTCGATGGAGCGGCTGGCGATCGAAATCCGTCATATGCAGCGCACCGAAGTGCTGGAAGCAGAGGAATTCTTCTCCGAGGGCCAGAAGGGTTCGTCGGCGATGCCGCACAAGCGCAACCCGGTGTTGACCGAGAACATCACCGGCCTCGCCCGCATGGTGCGCGCCTATGTGACGCCCGCGCTCGAGAACGTCGCGCTGTGGCACGAGCGCGATATCTCGCATTCCTCCGCCGAGCGCATGTTCGGCCCCGACGCCACCGTGACGCTCGACTTCGCGCTGAATCGTTTGGCAGGCGTGATCGAGAAGCTCTTGGTCTATCCCGCCAACATGCAGAAGAATCTCGACCGCCTCGGCGGCCTCGTTCATTCGCAGCGCGTGCTGATCGCGCTGACGCAGAAGGGTGCGAGCCGCGAAGACTCCTACAAGATGGTCCAGCGTAACGCGATGCCGGTGTGGCGCGGCGAAGGCGATTTCCGCACGTTGCTGAAAGCGGATGCCGAGGTGAAGAAATATCTGAGCGACGACGAGATCGACGAGAAGTTCGACCTCGGCTATCACCTCAAGCATGTCGATACGATCTTCAAGCGGGTGTTCGGAAGCGCATGATCCGAAAAAGCGGGGACCAGTTTTTCGTCAGGATCATGCGCAAACAAAAACAGGACTCATGACGCGATGAGCATCGTCACTGCCGTCAGCCTGAGCAAAGGCCATCACTTCAGCAAGCCCAACGCGCTGGAGATACGGCTGCTCACCGGCCTCGGCGTTGCCGGCGATGCGCATATGGGCGAGACGGTGAAGCATCGTTCGCGGGTAGCGAGAGATCCGACGCAGCCGAACCTGCGCCAGGTGCATCTGCTGCATGAAGAACTGTTCGACGAGTTGCGCGGGCGGAATTTCACCGTGAAGCCGGGCGACATGGGCGAGAACGTCACCACGCGCGGCGTCGATCTGCTCGGACTGCCGACCGGTACGCGGCTGCATATCGGCAGCAGCGCCGTCGTCGAGGTCACGGGCCTGCGTAACCCGTGCATTCAGATCGACCGGTTCCAGAAGGGATTGATGGCGGCAACGCTGGACAAGGATGCGAGCGGCAACCTGATCCGCAAGGCTGGCGTGATGAGCGTGGTGCTCGCCGGCGGCGACGTGCGCGCCGGCGATGCGATCGAGGTCATCTTGCCCGATGGTCCGCACCGGCCGTTGCAGCCGGTGTAGTCACGCGCATCGCGTTGCGAGTGTGCGTTGAAGCGCTGCGTCGCTTCACCCACACCGTCGTCCCTGCGCAGGCAGGGACCCATATCCCAGAGCGTGAATGATTGAGGGCGTGAGTTTCCACGGCGCAGTTCGCTGCCTGCATCGTCGCTCTGTAATGCGCGTCCCGCACAACATAGACCACACGGCGTATGGGTCCCTGCCTTCGCAGGGACGACGCTGGGGATGCGGCGGGGCCGTGCGTCAGTCATCGTATTCGAATGTCAAACAGCGGCGGCGATTGGATATGGCTTCGCATTCTCGCGGCGTGTTTCCACGCCCGAGGTGTGGTTCACGTCCCGCCCTCTTCCTTGAGAGGGCGCGCGGAACGCCGGACGCGCGATGCGTCCGCAGCCTCGTGTGCAAAAGTGAAAGCACACGAGTTAGTCGCCACGAAAGCACCGGACGCATCCGGCGTTCCGCACGCAGTGGGCTTCCGGCTTGCTTCGTGCTCTCCCCGGTGAACGGTCGAAACCTGTCACCGCCGCTCGCCGACTGGAATGTGTCCGCCTCCGGTTGAAGGCGAACTCCGTCGGGCTCGGTGCCCCTTCGGCACCAGGACCGCACGACTTGGGCCGGCGCAACAACATCGGTCGTCTGCGCGTCGTCGAATGGCTCACGGCCCCTCGTCAAAAGGTGGCCCGCCCTGCCATCTCCTCCGCGCCCGACGCTGCCGCGTCCACCGCATCCGACCCCGCGAACCTGACGATCGCGCTCGCCCCTCTCATCGGGACCGGACAAAGGAATTAAATCCTATAATGGCGATTTAGTCAAGAGGGTCGTGCCGTGGCGCCGTCGTCGTGAAGTACACGCCGCATCGTCATGCGGGACAAGCCCGGTGATGACGGGCGAGTTTGCGGAAGCGTTGCCGTTTGTTACCAGCGTCGCCCCTGCGAAGGCAGGGACCCATACTCCGTGTCGCCTATTGTTGCGGAAGACGCTCGTTCCACGGTGACGAATGCGGGGCGAGCGGGAGTGTTGTTGAAGCGCGCACCATCATCATAACCCTCAGGGGTTATGGGTCCCTGCCTTCGCAGGGACGACGCTGGTTATGCGGCGATGCGCGTGCGCTTCATCATTCTTCGAGGCCTACGCACATGCGCAGACACTCAGGAAGGTTGCTGTGCCGCGCGCCGTCCGGCCGTGGTTCCGGCGATCTTGCCGAACACCGAACCTGCCATCAGGCCGGTGCCGCCCGGATAATTGAAGTAGAACAATCCGCCGACCAGTTCGCCGGCGGCATGCAGGCCCGGAATGGCGAGGCCGTCGGTGTCCATCACGCGCCCTTCGGTGTCGATCTTCAAGCCGCCGAAGGTGAAGGTGACGCCGCATGTTACGGCATAGGCCTCGAACGGCCCCTCGTCGACGGTGTTGGCCCAGTTCGACTTGTTGATCGCGAGGCCCTCGGTGCGGCGGCCATCCTTGACGTTGGGATCGAACGGCACATCGGTGCGCACCGCCTTGTTGTAGGCCTTGATCGTCGCCAGCGCGCGGACCGGATCGACGTCGTCGAGTTTCTTCACCAGTTCTTCCAGCGTATCGGCGCGAACCTTCGTCACCTGCTTGATGCGATATTCGTCGCGCAGCATCGGAATGATTTTCTTGTCGAACACCTGCCACGCGAACTGGCCCGGCTGCATCAGAATGACGCGACCGTACTTGGCATAGGTGTAGTTGCGGAAGTCCGCGCCTTCGTCGACGAAGCGTTCGCCGTTGGCGTTGAGCATGATGCCCCAGGGGTAGGAATGCTTCTGGAAACCATCGCCGACCGCGAGATCGCCGAAGTCAGGCGCATTGCGATCCCATCCGACGGCGTGGCAGCCCGACCAGTTGCCGGTCGGCATCGCGCCGATGTCCAGCGCCATCTTGATGCCATCGCCGGTGTTGAAGCGGGTGCCGCGAATCTTCGCAAGCTCCCAGCCCGGGCCGAGATAGCGCGTACGCATTTCCGTATTGGCCTGGAATCCGCCGGCGGCAAGCACAACGCATTTCGCCTTTACTTCGACGGTGCGGCCTTCGTGCTTGACGCGTACGCCCTTGATGCCGTCGTCATCGGAGATCAGCGCCAGTGCGCGTGCATTATAGGCGACGGTGATGCCGTTCTTCTTGGCGATCGCGGTGTGGGCCTCGACCAGCCCCGGACCGCCGCCCCAGGCTTCCACGGTGAGACCGCCCCAGAATTTGAACTTGCCGTCGATCTTGTAGGCCTGCCGGCCATAGATCGGGATGAAGCGGATACCTTTCTGCTGCATCCAGCGCATTGTGTCCCTGCTGCGTGTCACCAGCAGTTCGCACAGGTCGGGATCGGTGCGGTACTCGGTCACGCGGGCCATGTCGTCGAAGAATTTGTCCTGCGTATAGGTGCCGAAATCGGTATTGGCGATTTCTTCCTCGGTAAGATCGGGCATCAGAGTCTTGAGATCGTCGACGCCGTCATAGACGCAACGGAACGCACCGGCGGTGAAGCGACTGTTGCCACCAGACTCATCCTGCGGCGCACGTTCGAGCACCAGTACGGAAACCCCGTGTTCGGCAGCGGCCAGTGCCGCACAGAACGCAGCGTTACCCCCACCGATGACAATCACGTCGCTTGAAGACGGCAGCATATTCAGTTCATCCGTTCTGTTGAATTTCGAAGTCGGCGAAGCGAGCCCGCGATGATCGGGCCGGCGTGGACTGCACAGTGCGAGGCTTCGTCACGATGTTGCAAGTCGAGAAAGCGCATGGAGCCCTGCACATCGATGACGTCGCCTTTGTTCCGGAATCGCGCCTTAGCACGATGTCGAATTGCGTTATTTTGTCGCATTCTCTATTAGACACAAAACATTGCGTCAAAAAAGGACGATTCCGATGCCTAACACCATGATCCTAAAGAGAAATATCCGTTCTCTCTCGCTGTTCGCCGCGGCTGCCGCGCTCCTCATGTCGGCTGGTTCGGCGATGGCGAAGGACATTGTGTTCGGCGCGTCGGTGCAATTGACCGGCCCGGTGGCCAACACGGGCCGCTACTATCGCGATGCCTATGAACTGGCGATCGACAAGATCAACGCGGCCGGCGGAATCAAGGTCGGCAACGAGAAGCAGAAGATCGTCCTCAAGCTTTATGACAACCAGTCCGACGTCAATTTGAGCGTGCGCCAGTACACGCAGCTGGTGTCGCAGGACAAGGTCAACTTCCTGCTCGGCCCGTTCGCCAGCAACTTCGCGCTGGCGGATTCGGCAGTGTCGGAGAAATACCGGATCCCGATGGTGCAGGGCGGCGGCGCGTCCGACCAGATCTTCTCGCGCAAGTTCAAATACATCTTCGGTACGCTGGCGCCGGCCAGCAATTACTTCGGCTCCACCATCGATATGATGAAAGGGCTCAACCCTGCACCGAAGTCCGTCGCACTATTGTATGCGGACGACGCCTTCGACGTGTCGGTGGCGGAAGGTACGCGGCCCAAGCTGAAGGAAGCCGGCCTCAACGTTGCGATGGACGAGCGCTACAGCACCAACGCCACCGATTTCAATTCGCTGCTCTCCCAGATTCGCAGCAAGAATATCGAGGCAGTGCTGGTGGCAGGCCATGAGACCGAAATTCTCAATTTCGTGCGCCAAGCCAAGAGCCTCGCCGTTGCACCGAAAATGTATTCGTTCACCGTCGGCGTACCGAGCGAGGATTTCCGCAAGGCGCTCGGCAAGGATGCCGACTATGCCTTCGGCATGACCGCATGGCTGCCGTCCGCAGACCAGAAGGATCGCTGGTTCGGCGATGCTGCCCAGTTCGCCGCCGCCTACAAGGCGAAGTTCAACTATGAGCCGGACTACCATGCCGCTTCCGGCGCGGCCGATGTCGAAGCGCTGGCGCAGGCCATCGAAGATGCCGGCACCACCGATCCCGCGAAGGTGCGTGACGCATTGGCCAAGGTGAAGTTCGAAAGCCTCTACGGGACGATTGCGTTTGCCGCCAATGGCCAGATCGATCTGCCGCAGACCGTGATCCAGGTGCAGGGCGACCAACTGGAAGCGATCTACGGCATCCACGGTGCGATCAAGCCGCCGAAGTATCCGATGCCGGCCTGGAACGCGCGCTGAGACGCACTGACGGCACCGTGAAACGGGGAAGGGGGACCGGGTGGATCTGCTCGCGCAAATCCTGATCAATGGCATCCTGCTGGGCGGGCTGTACGCTGTCATGGCGCTCGGCCTTGCCCTGGTGTGGGGCGTGCTGAATATCGTCAATCTGGCGCATGGCGCATTCATCATGCTCGGCGCCTATGTGTCGTGGCACCTTTACACCTATGCCCATATCGACCCGTTCCTCGGTCTGCCGATCACCGCCGTGGTGATGTTTATCCTCGGTTACGCTCTGCAACGCGGACTGCTCAATCTCGTCGTTCGTGCGCCGATGTTCAACACGTTGTTGATCACCTTCGGCCTCGAGGTCGTGCTGACGTATCTTGCGCAACTGGCGTTCTCGGCCGATTTCCGCACCATCAACCCGTCCTATGCTGGCAACAGCATCCAGTTCGGAGCGATCGTGTTGCCGTTGGCACGCTTGATGGCGTTCGGCGTCGCCATCGTGCTGACAGTGGCGATGTGGCTGTTCCTGCTGCACACCAGGCTCGGCCGAGCCATTCGTGCGACGGCGCAGAATCTGGTGGCGGCGCGGCTCTATGGTGTCGAGCCGCGGCATCTTTACGCCGTCACGTTTGGTATCGGCATTGGGCTGGCGGGTGCGGCCGGTGGGCTTTACGGCACCGTGTCGCAGATCAATCCCTATATCGGGGCGACGCTGACGGCGAAGTCATTCGCCATCGCGATCATCGGCGGTCTCGATAACCCGCTTGGCGTCATCGTCGGCGGCCTGTTCCTCGGAATCGTTGAATCGCTCACGGCGCTCTACATTGGCCCGACCTTTGCGGACGTCGCGAGCTTCGGTGTACTGGTGCTGGTGTTGATCGTGCGGCCGAGCGGCCTGTTGGGGAAGACGGCATGAAGGCGCTGCAAATCCCCGCTGTCGTGATTGCGCTGATCGTTCTGGCCGCGGTGCCGTGGTTCGGCTCCGATGTGCTGGTGCAGTTCGGCATCAATGCGTTGCTGCTGGGCGTGCTGGCGCAGGGCTGGAATATCATCGGCGGTTACACCGGCTATGCGTCGTTCGGCAATTCCGTGTTCTATGGGCTCGGAAGCTATGGCGTCGGCATTGCCATGGTGCAGTGGGAATTGCCGTTCGCGGTCGGCCTCGCCTTTGGCGTGGTGCTGTCGGTTGCGTTCGCGATCCTGCTCGGCATTCCGGTGCTGCGATTGAAGGGGCATTACTTCGCGATCGCGACATTGGCGCTGGCGCAGGTGATGACGGCAATCGTCTCCAACGTGAAGCTCGCCGGCCAAAACATCGGTCTCGTTCTGCCGCCGCTCAACAACGATCTGCTGTTCTATGAATTGGCGCTGGGCTTGCTGGTCGTGGCAACGCTGACGATCTATTGGCTGTCGCGCAGCCGCTTCGGGTTCGGCCTGATCGCGATCCGTGAGAACGAAGAGGGCGCCGCAGTGATGGGCGTCAACACCACGCTCTACAAGGTGCTGGCGTTCGCGCTGTCGGGCGTGTTCAGCGCATTGGCTGGCGGCATCCATGCCTATTGGGTGACGTTCATCGATCCGGAAAGCGCGTTCGATATCAGTCTCAACGTCAAGATGATCATCATGGCGGTATTCGGCGGCCCGGGCACTGTGTTCGGCCCGATCATCGGCGCGCTGTCGCTGTCGGCCGTATCGGAATTCCTGTCGAGCGAGATCACCAGCATCGCGGGATTGTTCTTCGGCGTTGTCGTCGTCGCCGCGGTCGTGCTGATGCCGCGTGGCCTTGCCGACATGCTGCGGCGTTTCCGCACCACCGGATGGCGATATTTCGCCGAAAACATCAAGGCGACCCGGCTGTGAGCGCGATCCTCGAAATCAAGAACGTGACGCGGCGCTTTTCCGGGCTGGTCGCGGTCAACGATGTCAGCTTCGACCTGCAGCCGAAGGAGATCCTCGGCATCATTGGCCCCAACGGCGCCGGCAAGACCACGCTGATCAGCCTGATCAGCGGAACGCTGCCGCCGAGTTCGGGCGATATCCTGTTCGAAGGCAAGTCGATCGCGAACATGCCGGCCTACCAGCGGGCGCGTCTCGGCATCGGCCGCACCTTCCAGATCATGCGCCCGTTCCCCGGCCTCTCGGTGCTGGACAACGTCGCGGTCGGCGCGCTGTTCGGGCGTGGCGGCGGCAATGCGGAACTGGCGCGGGCCCGCGAACTGGCGCGCGCGCAACTCGATTTCGTCGGGCTTGGCAAGAACGTCGATCAGCGCGCCGATGAGCTCGGCGGCCCCGGGCGCAAGCGGCTCGAACTCGCCAAGGCGCTGGCGATGCAGCCGAAGGTGCTGCTCTGCGATGAGGTAATGGCAGGACTCAATCTGGTGGAAATCGACGAAGTCATCGACGTGATCCGCAAGGTGCGGAACGAAGGCATCAGCGTGCTGGTGATCGAACACGTCATCAAGGCCATCAAGAGCCTGTCGGATCGGTTGCTGGTCCTGCATCACGGCGAGAAGATCGCGGACGGCGACCCGGAGACGGTACTTGCCAACCAGGCCGTGGTGGAAGCCTATCTTGGCAAGAGGCGGGCATGAGCGCGGTAACGGCAGAGCGGAAGGAGCCGCTTCTTCAGATCAGCGGATTGAGCGCGGGCTATGGCGGCATGCCGGTGTTGCATGACGTTGCGCTCGAGATTTTCCCCGCCGAGATCGTGGCGCTGGTCGGCAGCAATGGCGCCGGCAAGACGACGCTGTTGCGGGCCTTGTCGCGGGTTCTCGCCGGCAGCGGCAAGATCGTTCTCGATCGCAAGGACCTGATGCCGCTCACGCCGGACCAGGCGTTCCAGGCCGGTCTGGTGCAGGTGCCGGAAGGCCGTCAGTTGTTCGACCGGATGACCGTGCAGGACAACCTGCTGATGGGTGCATTCCGGCGCAACGACAAGGCGGCGGTGGCCCGCGACCTGGAGAAAATGTACACGCTGTTTCCGCGGATGGCGGAACGGCGGCGTCAATTGGCGGGCAGCATGTCCGGTGGCGAGCAGCAGATGTGCGCGATGGCGCGCGGGCTGATGGCTGCGCCGCTGCTGCTGATGATCGACGAAATGAGCCTCGGCCTTGCGCCGATCATCGCCGAGCAGTTGATGGACGTGCTGGCGGAAATCCGCAAGGAAGGTGTCACCGTGCTGCTCGTGGAGCAGGACATCCATCTCGCGCTGTCGGGCGCCGACCGTGGCTATGTCATGGAAACCGGCCGTATCGTCCATAGCGGCCTCGCGAAGGACCTGATCGACGATCCGGAAGTGCAGCGCGCCTATCTCGGGCTTTGAGCGCTTTCCGCCGTTTCATCGGAGCGTGCTGGTACCAAACGCCGGTGGATGCCATATATGGCATCTGTCACCGCAATTCGTTTGGGATCCGCATTCATGGCCACACCGCAGCACAACACGATCGATCCGGTTAAACTCGACAAGCTCGCCGAAGTGGCGATCAAGGTCGGGCTGCAACTGCAGCCGGGGCAGGACGTGTTCCTCACCGCGCCGGTATCGGCGCTGCCGCTGGTGCGTCGCATCACCGAACATGCCTACAAGGCCGGCGCCGGCCTCGTGACGCCGATCCTGTCCGACGAGGAGATCACGCTGTCGCGCTATCGTTTCGGGCACGATGCAAGCTTCGACCGTGCCGCAGGCTGGCTCTATGACGGCGTCGCCAAGGCGTTCGACGCCAACACCGCACGGCTCGCCATCGTCGGCGACAATCCGATGCTGCTGGCCGGCGAAGATGCCGCGAAGGTTGCGCGCGCCAGCAAGGCCAATTCCATGGCCTATCGTCCGGCGATGGAGAAGATCACCGGCTTCGACATCAACTGGAACATCGTGGCCTATCCGGGCGCGTCATGGGCGAAGCTGGTGTTTCCGGACGACGAGGAGGACACCGCGGTCGGTAAACTTGCCGAGGCGATCTTCGCCGCTTCGCGGGCCAACGTTGCCGACCCGATCGCGGCGTGGACCGCACACAACGCGGCATTGAGCACGCGCACCGACTGGCTGAACGGCCAGCGTTTCCATGCGCTGCATTATTCCGGCCCCGGCACCGATCTGACGATCGGACTTGCCGACGGGCACGAATGGGTCGGCGGTGCGTCGATCGCCAAGAACGGCATCGTCTGCAACCCGAACATTCCGACCGAAGAGGTGTTCACCACGCCGCACGCGCTGCGCGTGGAGGGCCACGTTCGCAGCACCAAGCCGCTGTCCTATCAGGGCACGCTGATCGACGACATCGCGGTGCGCTTCGAAGCGGGCCGTATCGTCGAGGCGACCGCATCGCGCGGCGCGGATGTGCTCAACAAGGTGCTCGATACCGACGAAGGCGCACGCCGTCTCGGCGAAGTGGCGCTGGTGCCGCACTCGTCGCCGATCTCGGCCAGCGGGCTGTTGTTCTACAACACGTTGTTCGACGAGAACGCGTCGTGCCACATCGCGCTCGGCCAGTGCTATTCGAAATGTTTCGTCGGCGGCGCCGACCTGACGCCGGATCAGATCAAGGCGCAGGGCGGCAACTCCAGCTTCATCCACATCGACTGGATGATCGGTTCGGATCAGATCGACATCGATGGCGTTCACGCCGACGGCCGTCGCGTGCCGGTGTTCCGCAAGGGCGAATGGGCGGCGTGAGGTTGGCGCTCGCCGCAGGTCGTCGATAAACGGGCGAGCTATAAAATGGACGAGCCGCAAGGCATATGAAGCGTCATGGCCGGATTTATTCCGGCCATCCACGACTAAGCTCTTGCAGGAAGAAAGACGTGGATGGCCGGGACAAGCCCGGCCATGACGTAATCAGCAGCCGCGGTCGCTGTTCTCCGCGCTGTATTATCACACGATCCTGCTCTTGCGATCGCCCCAGTAGCGGTCGCGCAGCAGGCGCTTGTAGAGCTTGCCGGTCGGTAGCCGCGGCAGTTCGTCCATGAAATCGATGGAGCGCGGGCACTTCTGTCGCGACAGGTTTTTCGCGCAGAACTCGATCAGCTCGTCCGCCAGCGCGGCATCGGCCTTGATGCCCGGCATCGGCTGCACCACCGCCTTGACCTCCTCGCCGAGGTCTTCATTGGGCACGCCGAACACCGCAGCGTCCGCGACCTTGGGGTGCGTGATGAGCAGGTTCTCGCATTCCTGCGGATAGATGTTGACGCCTCCCGACACGATCATGAACGTGGCGCGATCCGTCAGATAGAGGAAGCCGTCGTCGTCGACATAGCCGATATCGCCGACGGTGCTCATGCTGCCGTCTTCCGAGCGGGTTTCCGCAGTGCGCTTCTGATCGTTGAAATATTCGAACGGGGTTGCGGTCTTAAACCACAGCGTGCCGGGCGTTTCCCTGGCACACGGCTTCATGTCGTCGTCCAGTACGTGCAGTTCGCCGAGCAGCACCTTGCCGACGGTGCCGCGATGCGCCAGCCATTGCGGGCTGTCGCAGGCCGTGAAGCCGAGCCCTTCGGTGGCGCCGTAATATTCGTGGATGATCGGTCCCCACCATTCGATCATCTGCTCCTTCACCTGCGGCGGGCAGGGGGCAGCAGCGTGGATCGCCACTTCCAGCGATGATACGTCGTATTTGTTGCGCACCTCGTCTGGCAGCTTGAGCATGCGGGAGAACATGGTCGGCACCAGCTGGCTGTGGGTCGGGCGATGTTTCTCGATCAGTTGCAGATAGTGCTCCGGATCGAACCGCTCCATGATGATGGCGGTGCCGCCGTTGCGGATCACCAGATTGACCGCCGCTTGCGGCGCGGAATGATAGAGCGGTGCGGGCGAGAGATAGGTCAGTCCCTCGCGATAGCGCCACATCATGTTCAGGAAGTCGAACAGCGGCAACTGTTTCGACGGCGGTTGCTCCGGAAGCGGGCGGACAATGCCTTTCGGCCGGCCGGTGGTGCCGGACGAATACAGCATCGCCGTGCCGACGCTTTCGTCCGCAATCGGGGTTGCGGGAAAACCGGCCACAGCTTCATCCAGATTGAGAACCGATTTTCCGTCACCCGGGCCGTCGACGACGAGGCTGACTTCGACCTTCGGACATTGTTTCAGCGCTTCCGTCGCGACGGCACGCTTCTCCTCGGAGAAGATCAACACCCGCGACTCGCTGTTGTTGACGATGTAGGCGAGTTCGTCCGCTTTCAGGAACGAGTTGATGCAGGTGAAGTATAGTCCGGCGCGCTCGCCTGCGCCGCAGGCTTCGAGATAGCGCGCGTTGTTCTCCATAAAGATCGCGTAATGATCGAGCCGATTGAGGCCGCGGCTGCGCAGGAAATGCGCCAGGCGATTGGTGCG
>Ga0007871_1000148_pt1 | contig 19170 bp, 18 predicted proteins | sample CryBogCBH08Jun09_FD_71208 | JGI IMG/M metagenome (GOLD analysis project Ga0007871, IMG submission 71208) | Freshwater microbial communities from Crystal Bog, Wisconsin, USA - CBH08Jun09 | ecosystem: Environmental > Aquatic > Freshwater > Lake | place: Crystal Bog, Wisconsin, USA | collected...
CGCGACAACGTGATGAAGCAGGCCGCGAGCCTGCGGAATCTGTCACACGGGCTGCTGCTGCCTGGCATCGCCATCAACACCAGCGCGACCGATTATTTTCCGGTCGAGCAGCTGCAGATGATCCGTTTCAACGGCGAACGCTATGAGCGTTTCGGCGAGGTGATCGACGTTTCGCAGAGGTAATGACGCGACGTCGGTCTATTATTCCGTCATGCCCGGAATAAATCCGGCCATGACGATGGTGCGTGCATTCTCGATCAGGCTTCAAGCCACCTTGTTCGCCAGGTGCTTGAACATGGTGGCGCGCGCAGCGTCGTCCATCTCGGCCTTGAACTTGAAGTTGTCCTTCAGCGCGATGGCTTTTGCCGCTGCCGGACGGGCGTTGACCTCGTCGACCAGCCGCTTGAGGTTCGGCAATTTGGCAAAGGCCTCTTCGCCGGCGACGAACGGGATCATCCGCGCCCAGCCCCACACGTCCATGTCGACGATGGAGTAGGTGTCACCCACCATGTATTTCCGTCCGGCCAACCGGTCGTTGAGGATGCCGGCGTGGCGCTGCGCCTCGTATTGATAGCGGTTGTGGGCGTAGTCGACCTTCTCCGGCGCGAAGTGCTTGAAGTGCACGGCCTGGCCGAAGAACGGGCCGACGCCGGTGGCGACGAACATCAGCCATGACAGCAGTTCGCCCCGGTGCGCGCTTGCGGGCAGGAATTTTCCGGTCTTCTCGGCGAGGTAGAGCAGGATGGCGTTGCTGTCGAACACGACCGGGCCGTCATCGACGATCGCCGGCACCTTGCCGTTCGGATTGATCGCGAGATAGTCCGGCTTGAACTGGTCGCCAATGCGGGTGTCGACGGCGATCGGCTCGTAGGCGAGGCCGGCTTCTTCGAGGAACAGCGCGACCTTGGTCGGGTTGGGCGAGCCGTTGAAATAGAATTTCAGCATGGAACACTCCGGCAGAACGGAAACAGGCCGACGACGCGGCGGCGGGGAGCGGCGGTTATAACCGGATGCGGGAACTCGAGGCATGCGAATTCCGGTGCCGGGTCCCGCTTCCAGGTCATTTCGGGCGGACGGCGATGCTGCGCAGGCTCGGCTGCGGCTTCATGCCCAGCAATTGTGCACTGCTCCGGTGAAACCGGTTCCCTATGTCGCGGGTTATGTCGCCAGAGATGGTTGCGCCGTGTTCCGGCCCGGCCGAAGAGGGAGAACGACATGCGAGCGATGGAAATCCACGACTACGCGCGGAAGCTGCTTCAGACCCGCGGTGCGGACGCGATTGCGGAAGCTGCGCAGAAGGCGGCCAGCCTAGAGAAGGAAGGCAATGCCGAAGACGCCGCAAACTGGCGTCAGATCACCGACGCCATGAAGCAGATGCGCGGGCCGCATCAGAGCTAGTATAGCGAAAGCAGCAGTTCAGCTCGCGGCCGCCATCTCGGAGCGGATTTTGGCGCGCAGTTCGTCGATCAGCTTGAGGCCCTTCCTGGTCTCGACGTGCCAATAGGTCCAGCCGTTGCACGCGCCCGCGCCCTGCGCCACCGCACCGATGCGGTGGATCGAGCCGACCTTGTCGCCGAGCATGATGGCGCCGTCGGCGCGAACCAGTGCGTTGTGCTTCTTCTTGGCATCGAACAGCGTCGAACCGGGCATGATCATGCCGCGCTCGATCAGTTCGGAGAACGGTACGCGCGGTGCCTCGCGCGCGGTCATGAATGGCGCTAGCGTCGCGCCCGGCAGCGGCAGGATCGAGGCGATGCGGGCTTCTGCGGCGGCCGCATAGGTGCGATCGCGTTCGAAGCCGATATAGCGGCGGCCGAGACGCTTGGCGACGGCACCGGTAGTGCCGGTGCCGTTGAACGGATCGACCACCAGATCCCCGGGCTTCGATGACGACAGCAGTACCCGCGCCAGCAGGCCTTCCGGCTTCTGCGTCGGATGTACCTTTTTACCGTCGTTGCCTTTGAGGCGCTCGTCGCCGGTGCATAGCGGGATCAGCCAGTCGGAACGCGCCTGCACATCCTCGTTGGCCGCCTTCAGCGCTTCATAATTGAACGTGTAACCCTTGGCGTTCTCGTCACGCGCCGCCCAGATCATGGTCTCGTGCGCGTTGGTGAACCGGCGGCCGCGGAAATTCGGCATCGGATTGGTCTTGCGCCAAACGATATCGTTGAGGACCCAGAAGCCGAGATCCTGCATGATCGCGCCGACGCGGAAAATGTTGTGATACGAGCCGATCACCCACAATGTCGCCGACGGCTTCATGATGCGGCGGCACGCCAGAAGCCACGCGCGCGTGAAATCGTCATAGGCCGCGAACGACGAGAACTTGTCCCAGTCGTTGTTGACGGCATCGACATGCGATTCGTCGGGACGCTTGAGATCACCCTTGAGCTGCAGATTGTAGGGCGGATCGGCAAACACCAGATCCACCGAACCTGCGGCCATCTTCGACATCTCGGCGACGCAATCGCCAACGATGACCTGGGCACTCGGTACAGACTCAAATTTGGTGCGGGGCGCCCTTGCAGACGCCCCGCGACGCGACACAACCATGACTCAATGACTCTGACTCAGGCGACGCTGTCGGCGACGCGGGACTAAACAACCGACTGGCGCTACACTGACGTGGCAAAGTAAAAATCGACTTAACCGCAGAGTGCTTCGCACTAGGCAATATTTGCCGGGCAGGTTATTGAAAGAGCGCCTGGAAATTTTACGTCTGTGCGGCGTTGTGCGATGGCTGGCTTGCCGAGCGCCTACCGAAATGAAGGATTTTCACCATGCGTTATGATGACTTCCGCCGCAGCGACAATATCGACGACCGCCGCGACGACGACGGTGGTGGCGGATTTGGCGGTGGCGGCGGTGGTTTCGGACTGCCGATGGGCGGCGGTGGCCTCGGTATCGGCACCATCATCGTGCTGGGCATCGTCGGCTATGCGCTCGGTATCGACCCGCGTGTTTTGATCGGCGGCGCCGAAATCCTCACCGGCGGACAGCAACAGGCACCCAGCTATCAGACCGACCGGCGTTCCGGGCCCGCCAAGAGCGGCGCGCCGAGCGACGAGATGGGCAACATGATTTCCGGTGTGCTCGGCGAGATCGACGATCGCTGGAGCGAGATTTTCAAGGAAGCAGGGCAGCAGTATCACGGCCCGCGCATCGTGCTGTTCCGCAACGCTACCAACGGCGGCCGTTGCGGCATGGCGCAGGCGGCGATGGGGCCGTTCTATTGTCCGCCGGACCAGCAGATATTTCTCGATACGTCGTTCTTCCGTCAGGTCGAGACGCGCTTCCACGGCTGCTCGGGCAACGCCTGTAAATTCACGGCCGCCTATATCATCGCGCATGAAGCCGGACATCACATCCAGAACCTGCTCGGCATCCTGCCGCGCGTGACACGTCTGCAACAGCAGGCCGGCAGCAAAGCCGAAGCCAATGCGTTGCAGGTGAAGGTCGAACTGCAGGCGGACTGCCTCTCCGGCGTCTGGGTCAATCGCGAAGAAAAGAAACGCCCGGGCTTCCTCGAAGCCGGCGATATCGACGCGGCACTGACCACGGCATCGGCGATCGGCGACGACACCTTGCAGAAGCAGGCCACCGGCCGCGTGGTGCCGGACTCGTTCACGCACGGCTCTGCGGCACAACGCAAGCGCTGGTTCATGACCGGCTATCAGCAGGGCACGGTGCAGGCCTGCAATACGTTCGGGTCGGATAACTTGTGAGGATGACGGCATCGGGCGAGGCGAGAGGGTTTAGGTCATGTCCTCCATCGACGAATCCAAACAATTCATCCCGCTCAACATCGCGGTGCTGACGATTTCGGATACGCGCTCGCTCGATGATGACAAGTCCGGCACCACGCTGGTCGATCGCCTCACCAATGCCGGGCATCGTCTCGCAGCACGCGAGATCGTCACCGACGATGTCGAAGCGATCCGTGCCATCGTGCGCAAGTGGATCGCCGATCCGGGCGTCGACGCCGTCATCACCACGGGTGGTACCGGCTTCACCGGCCGCGACGTCACGCCGGAAGCGATCGAGCCATTGTTCGAAAAGCGGATGGATGGATTCTCGATCGCGTTCCACATGCTGAGCCACGCCAAGATCGGCGCCTCGACGATCCAGAGCCGCGCCACCGCCGGCGTCACCGGCGCGACCTATATCTTCTGTCTGCCGGGCTCGCCGGGCGCCTGCAAGGATGGCTGGGACGGCATCCTCGCGCATCAGCTCGATTACCGCACGCGACCGTGCAACTTCGTCGAGATCATGCCGCGGCTCGACGAGCATTTGCGGCGGCCAAAGGCCAAAGGCGCGACGGCGTGACGCTTGCAAGCGTCACCGCTGCAAGAGCCGTACAAGCCACTTCCACAGCAGGCCCCACGCATCGCGCATTGCCTGCTCGCGTAACCGCCGCGCGTTGCTTTTATGAAGTTCGATCAATTCCGGTGTGACATGGCGGGTGCTATCGCGACGCGGAGTCGTCACAGCGTCAATTCCCAGGTCTCGCCAAGGAGATCGACGCCAAAACTATGATGGTCCTCCTCTTTGACCAGGCGAAAGCCGGCTTGTTGATAGATGCCGCGCGCGGCGAGCAGGATGCTTTGCGTCCATAGTGTGATCGATGAATAGCCAGCCTCACGGGCAAAGCGGATACATTCGTCTACAAGCGCGCGTCCGACGCCGAGGCCTCGCGCTTTGCTTTCGACCAGCAGCAGTCGTATTTTTGCGACCTTATCCGATCCCCTGACGAGAAAGATGCTGCCGACCGGCTCGCCATTTTCTTCGGCAATCCAGCAGCTTTCGCGTGCAGGTTCGTAGTTTCTGATAAACTGAGCGCCGATCTCGGCCACCAGCGCCTCGAAGCTGCTGTCCCAGCCATACTCCTGCGCATACACCGCGCCATGCCGTGCGATGACCCAACCGATATCGCCGGGGCGATGGTTGCGCAGCCGGTAGCTGAGCGGCGGCTCCGGTGAAGGCTCCAGCGTCTGCTCGATTTTTGCCATCGCCTGAACGACCGCGGCGCGATCAGCTTCATCGAGCAGGTCGAGCAGTTTCCCGACCTCGTCGCGCGACCTGCCGTCGAGTTCAGTGAAGGCCGCGCGGCCCTTTGCCGTCAGGGAAATTTCGGTCGCGCGCCGATCCGTCTTCAGCGGCTTGCGCGAGACGATCTGGCGTCGCTGCAGCATCTGCAGGGTCCGGCTGACATATCCGGCATCGAGGCCGAGTGCGCGCACCAGATCGGTCGCGGTGCAGGTCTGTCGTTGCCCGATCTCATAAATAAGCCGGGCTTCCTGCAGCGACCATGCGCTGTGCAGAAGCTTGGGTTCGATGATGCCGAGCTTGCGTGTGTAGAAGCGGTTGAATTCGCGGATCGCTGCGATCTGGCCTTCCAGTTCAGGCGACATGGGTCGTATCCATATATTTGACTCAGTCAAACAATTATTTGACAGAATCAAATAATATGCAATACCTCATCTCACCAGAATCCGGCTATGCAGAACGAGGCGTGCGCGGCCAAGTTTGCGTAACAACTTTGCCTCCGCATCGCGTGCGTTCTCGTCATGCCCGCCGAGCTTTTCGTAGTGGCTGCGTGCGATGACGAGGCCCTGGTCCGGCGAGGGGCCGGACATCATCCGGATGAGATGCGAAAGGCCTGCGCGGACCCCGGTGGCGGCGTAGGGCGAGCGCGCATAACGGAAGATCGCGGCGCGGGGCTGCGTGTGCAGATCGATGTTCTGCATGAATTGCCCGACTTCGTCGGTCCAGGTCGCATCCGGCACCGTGCCGGCGTGCAGGAACATCAGCCAGTGCGAGCGCGCCTGCCTAGCCCCGGCTGCCAGCATGGCGCCGCGCGATCCGTCGTGCGCGAGAAAATCGCAGCCCGCGACGTCGGCGACGCGGGCGATGGTGTCCGATTTCGCGCGGTCGACCAGCAACACCTCCCGCACCACGCCGGTGGCGGCGCCGGGCACCAGTGCGGCAAGGGTTGCGACCACCGGCGGTTCGGCACCCTCTGTCGCGATGATGACGCTGAGCATTCTGCTGAAGTTCCCAAAGACTGACGGTGCATCTCTACCATTCCGGTTGCCGCGATGCAGCAGCTGGAATTGCTGCTTTTGGCGGCAGGAGAGTGAAGGGGCCGGCTAAGAATTTTCCACATATGCGTCACGCTAATGTTCTTGTTTTGTTCTTATTCGATGTTATGTTGGCGCCATGAGCAAGGCTTCCATTGCCCTCAAGCACCCGCCGGTCACGGCGCCCTCCGAGCCGGTGGGTGCGACCCCCTCGTTTTCCGAAATCGCCATCGCGATCGACCGCGAGCGGCGGCGCGGCCGGGGCGCGCAATCCAACGAGAGCGGCCGCTTCGAGGCCGAGGCGCGGGTTACCTTCGACGACGGCTGGCAGAGCCTCGACGAACTGCCGCCGTTCAAGACCACGGTGGGGCTCGATACCGCGCGCAAGGTCATCACTCGCAACGACTCGCCCGACATCGGTTTCGACCGTTCGATCAATCCCTATCGCGGCTGCGAGCACGGCTGCGTCTATTGCTTCGCGCGGCCAACCCACGCCTATCTCGGCCTGTCGCCGGGGCTGGATTTCGAGTCGAAACTCTTCGCCAAGCCCGACGCGCCGGCGTTGCTGGAGAAGGAACTGGCTTCGCCGGACTACGAGCCGAAGATGATCGCCATCGGCACCAACACCGATCCGTACCAGCCGATCGAGCGCGAGCGCAAAATCATGCGCGGCATCCTCGAAGTGCTGGAGCGGGTCGGTCACCCGGTCGGCATCGTCACCAAGTCGGCGCTGGTGACGCGGGACATCGACATCCTGTCGCGGATGGCGCAACGCAATCTTGCCAAGGTGGCGATCTCGATCACCTCGCTCGATCCGAAACTGGCTCGCACCATGGAGCCGCGCGCGTCGACGCCGCCGAAACGGCTGGAAGCGCTGCGGCAGTTGTCCGCGGCCGGCATTCCGACCACCGTGATGGTGGCGCCGGTGATCCCGGCGTTGAACGATGCCGAGATCGAACGCATTCTTGATTCCGCCGCCCATGCCGGTGTCAAGGAGGCGAGCTACGTGCTGCTGCGCCTGCCGCTCGAGGTACGCGACCTGTTCCGCGAATGGCTGATGGCGAATTATCCGGATCGTTATCGTCACGTCTTCACGCTGATCCGCGAGATGCGCGGCGGCCGCGATTACGATTCGCAGTGGGGCACACGCATGAAGGGCACCGGGCCAATGGCGTGGATGATCGGCCGCCGCTTCGAGATCGCCTGCGAGAAGCTCGGCCTCAACAAGCGGCGCTCGAAGCTCACCACCGATCATTTCGCACGGCCGAAGCGCAATGGCGAGCAGTTGAGCTTGTTCTAGGGGTATCGCATGGCGAACGAATTGCCCGCACCGGTGGCGCGGCTCACGGTGGTGACGCTGGGCGTCGGCGACATGCGCACGAGTATCGCATTTTACGCGTCGCTAGGTTTTGCGCGGAAGATGTCCGCTACCGGCGAGGAGGTGGCTTTCTTCGATACCGGCGGCGCGGTGCTGGCACTCTATCCGTGGTCGAAACTGGCGCAGGATGCCGCGTTGCCGGATCGGCCGCGGCCGAACGGATTTCGCGGCATGACGCTGGCGTGGAATTGCCGCTCGCCGCAAGAAGTCGATGAGGTGCTGGCGTTTGCGGCGGCCAGGGGTGCCGTGCTGCTGAAACCCGGACATCGCACCGATTACGGCGGCTATTCTGGGTATTTTGCCGATCCCGATGGTCATCCGTGGGAAGTCGTCGTCGCTCCCGGCATAGAGGTGGGGGACGACCGCCGGGTTCACTTGCCGGACTAGGTCTGGATAACGGGCATGACGCCTGGTTCCCGGTTGCGCTGACGGGTCTGGTTTCGCACCATCCCGCCATGATTCGGGAAAAGCCACAGCCGGGCGCGGAGAAGCCGAAGAGGGGCGTTGCCGCTATTGTGCCGCCGTCCTTCAAGCGGGAGCGCGCGCTGTTCAAGCGTGGCGTCTGGCCGGTGGCCGGCTGCGATGAGGCCGGTCGGGGACCGCTGGCCGGTCCGGTGGTCGCGGCCGCCGTGGTGCTCGATCCCAAGCGGATTCCAAAAGGCCTCGACGATTCCAAGCGCCTGACACCCGAGAAACGCGAGGCGCTATTCGAGGAGATCTGTGCGACGTCGCAGTTTGCGGTGGCGTTTGCGTCACCGGCGCGGATCGAGCGCGACAATATCCTGCGCGCTTCCCTTTGGGCGCTGGCCCGCGCGGTGCATGCGTTACCGGAAATGCCGAAGCATGTCTTGGTCGACGGGCGCGATAAGCTCGATACGCCGTGCGATTGCGAGGCTGTGATCGGTGGCGACGGGTTGGTACTATCGATCGCGGCGGCGTCGATCCTCGCCAAGGTCTCGCGCGACCGGCTGATGTGCCGGCTGGCGCAGGATCATCCTGGTTACGGTTTCGAGCAGCACAAGGGTTATGGTGTGCCGGAGCATCTCGATGCGCTGAACCGGCTCGGTCCCACGGTGCACCATCGCCGCCTGTTCGCGCCCGTCGCTGCCGCGTGGCAGAAGCATCAGGCTGAGACCGCGGCCGTCGAGGTCACGATCGAACAGACGCAGGTGATCGCCGAGATCGCGGCAAGCTGACGTGGGACGCGCGAAGCGGATTGCGCTTCGCTGCCGGTTGCCTCAATCGCCGTCGGGCTCTATCACATCGATGCGTGACGCGTGGGCCCACGGGCTTCGCAGCAGGCTCTGGACGAATCACGCCCTTGAAAGCGACCCTGACGGTTCATGCGGTTCACATCCCTGATCGTTGAGTTGATCCGCGCCCGGCCGCGTCTCGTGGTCTGGATCGTGGTGTTGATACAGGCGCTGCTGTGGCTCGTGGTGCCGATGCTGTTCTATGGCAGCCCGCCCGGCGATCTCGCCACCGTGTTGGTTTATGGTCACCAATATCAGGTCGGCAGCGATCTCGGTCCGCCGCTGGCATTCTGGCTGGCCGATGTCGCGTTCCGGCTCGCGGGCGGTCATATCTTCGGTGTCTATCTGCTGGCGCAGCTTTGCTTTGTCGTGACCTTCGCGGCGCTCTACGGGCTCGCGCGCCGCATCGTCGGTAATTCGCACGCAGCGCTGGCGGTGTTGCTGACGATGACGGTGACAGCGTTCAGCTTTCCCGGCGTCGAGTTCGGCCCACTGGTGCTGGCGTGCCCGCTGTGGGCGCTGGTTCTGCTGCATGGCTGGCAGGTGATCGGGCAGGGCAGCCGCAGCGCGTGGTTTGCATTGTCGATCGAAGCCGGCTTGCTGCTGTTGACGACATATGCCGCGGGCGGTCTGCTGTTGCTGCTGGCAATCTTTGCGCTGGCTACTGCGCGCGGTCGCAGGACGCTGCTGTCGTTTGATGCAATGTTCGCGCTGCTGGTGATCGCCGTGCTGGTCCTCCCGTATCAGGTGTGGCTATTGCGTGCCGACACGATCGCGCTGCCGCATTGGCCGCAGATGGCCGATGTAGAAGCGCTGGTGATCGGCTGGGGCCGGTTGCTGGGATGGCTGATATTTGCGCTGGCAGGCATCGTGCTGCTGATCGTTCTGAATTCGTCGGTGATGCATCGCACGATCCTGCGCAACCGCGAGACGTCGCCGACCGTGTTCCGGCCGCCGGTCCAGAATCTGGCGCGGCAGTTCGTATTGTTTTTCGCATTGGCGCCGGCACTGCTGGGAAGTCTCATCGGCGCGCTATTCGGCTACGATCACGTCGCCGGCGGAGCCGGCATCGCGCTGTTGCTTTCCGGCCTCGTGGTGATCGTGTTCAGCGGCGATCTGATTCACTTGCGTCGGCAGCGCGTCTTGCGCACGGCCTGGGCGGCGGTGATCGTCGCGCCGGCAGTGGCGATTGCAGGAATGACGTTGCTGCAGCCGTGGTTCGGCGGTGCCGAGATCGCCACGACGACGCCTGCGAATGCGATCGCGCATTTTTTCGGCGACAGTTTCCAGCGCCGCACCAATCGGCCGCTTCCCGCCGTCGCAGGGGATGCACGGCTTGCCGAATTGATCGCGCTTGGCGCGTCGCGACCGCAGCCGTTGCTCGCCGCGCCGCCTGCGCTGGGGCCGTGGCTGAGACCTGAACAATTTAACGAAACCGGTGGCGTCGTGGTGTGGCGTGCTGGAGATACAGCCGGCACGCCGCCCGCCACCATCGCCAAGGAATTTCCCGGCCTGGTGCCGGAAGTGCCGAAGACATTCGACCGGCTGGTCGACGGCCGCTACGCGCCGCTGCGGGTCGGCTGGGCCATCGTGCGGCCGAAGACGCCGTAGCTACGTCACCAACTATGTTTGGGTTTGCGCCAGCGCTTTCGAAATCGAGCGCAAGTCCTGCCATGCCAGCCGTTTGTAGATCGGCTGCCGCAGCAGATAGGCGGGATGGAAGGTCGCCATGGCGCGGATGCTGCGCGTGCCGGTGTCGTAGGTGTGCCAGCGCCCGCGCGAGCGCATGATGCCGTCCTTCAATTCCAGCACCGCCTGCGACGACGGTTTGCCGAGGCATACCAGCACGTCGGGATCGACCAGTTCGATCTGCCGCTTGATGAAGGGCAGGCAGATCTGGGTTTCCTGCGGCGAAGGATCGCGGTTGCCGGGCGGCCGCCACGGAATCACATTGGCGATGTAAGCCGTGGTGCGATCGAGGCCGATGGCACGCAGCATCAGGTCGAGCAATTTGCCGGAACGGCCGACGAACGGCAGGCCGGTGAGGTCTTCGTCGCGGCCGGGTGCTTCGCCGACGAACATCACGCGCGCTTCCGGATTGCCGTCGGCGAATACCAGCCGCGTCGCGGTCGCCTTCAATGCGCAGCCATCGAAGTTGTCGAGCAGCGTGCGCAGTTCATCGAGCGTGGGCGCGGTTCGCGCCGCCTCGCGCGCCGATGCGATGGCGATCTCGGGGGCCGGTGGCGGTATCGGCGTGCCGCGTGGAACCGCCTTCTGTTCCATCACCAGCGGCTTGCGCTCGACCGGTGCATCCATCGTCCGTGGAGCAGCCGCTTCCGGCTCCGACAGCCGGTTGACCGGTTCGTCGTGCAACGCGCAATCCACTCCGGCTTCGAGATAAAACGCCAGCAATTCGCGGGCGGTCGGCGGTCGGTCGGGGATGGTCGGGTGCGGGGAGGCCATGCGGCAATTTACGACGGATCGGACCCGGGCGAAACGCCTTCGGTTGCATTTCCGTAGTTGTTCTTCCGGGAAAAATCGGAAACAAAGGCGGTTAGAAGCATTCTTGTTAGTCTGTCTGGGGTCAGAATATGAGCACCGAAGAGTTGCCGCCGCGCGAGTCCATGGAATTCGATGTCGTGATCGTCGGCGCCGGACCGTCGGGCCTCAGTGCGGCGATCCGTCTCAAGCAGCTCAATCCCGATCTCGCGATCGTCGTGGTGGAGAAGGGTTCGGAAGTCGGCGCGCATATTCTATCGGGCGCGGTGATCGATCCGGCGGGTCTCGACAAGCTGGTTCCCGATTGGCGTGACGATCCCGATTGCCCGCTCAAGACCCAGGTCAAGGACGACCGGTTCTACTGGATGACGGCGGGCGGTGCGATCCGGCTGCCGAATTTCCTGATGCCGCCGCTGATGAACAATCACCATTGCTACATCGGCTCGCTCGGCATGGTGTGCCGCTGGCTCGGCGCCAAGGCCGAAGCGCTCGGCGTCGAAATCTATCCCGGCTTCGCCGCGGCGGAAGTGATCTACGGCGAGAACGGCGAGGTGCGCGGCATCGCCACCGGCGACATGGGCATCGCCAAGGACGGTTCGCACAAGGCGTCCTATACGCGCGGGATGGAATTGCTCGGCAAGTACACGCTGTTCGCCGAAGGCGCGCGCGGCAGCCTGACCAAGGAGCTCATCGCGAAATATCAGCTCGACAAGAACAGCGAGCCACCGAAGTTCGGCATCGGGCTGAAGGAAGTCTGGCAGATCGATCCGGCCAAGCACCAGAAGGGCCTGATCCAGCATTCGTTCGGCTGGCCGTTGGGTAATTCCACCGGTGGCGGCTCGTTCCTCTATCACTACGACGACAATCGCGTCGCGGTCGGCTTCGTCGTGCATCTGAACTACGACGATCCGTATCTGTCGCCGTTCGACGAATTCCAGCGCTTCAAGACGCATCCCTCGATCCGTGACGTGTTCGAAGGAGGCAAGCGTCTCGCCTATGGTGCGCGCGCCATCACCGAGGGTGGCTATCAATCGGTGCCGCGACTGACCTTCCCGGGCGGCGCGCTGATCGGTTGTGCGGCCGGCTTCGTCAACGTGCCGCGCATCAAGGGCGTACATAACGCGATGGGCACCGGCATGCTGGCGGCCGAACACGTCGCAGCCGCGCTGGCGGCCGAGCGTGCCAACGACGAACTGGTCGAATACGAGAATGCCTGGCGCGATTCCGCGGTCGGCAAAGATCTGTTCCGCGTGCGCAACGTCAAGCCGCTGTGGTCGAAATTCGGCACCATCATCGGCGTCGGGCTCGGCGGCATCGACATGTGGACGAACACGCTATTCGGCTTCTCGCTGTTCGGCACGCAATCGCATGCCAAGCCCGACCGCAAGACGCTCGATCCCGCCAAGACGCATCAGCCCAAGCCCGCAGTGAAGCCGGACGGCAAGCTGACCTTCGATCGGCTGTCGTCGGTGTTCCTGTCGAACACCAATCACGAGGAAGACCAGCCGGTACATCTCAAGGTTGCCGATATGGCCTTGCAGAAGTCGTCCGAGCACGATGTGTTCGCCGGGCCGTCGAATCGCTATTGCCCGGCCGGCGTGTACGAGTGGGTGGAGGACGGATCCAGCGTGCGTTACCAGATCAACGCGCAGAATTGCGTCCATTGCAAAACCTGCGACGTGAAGGACCCCAACGGCAACATCACCTGGGTCCCTCCGGAAGGTGGCGGCGGTCCGAACTACGAAGCCATGTAATAAAGACCCGCTGACACAAACGCGTGAGCGGGATGGTTCCGTTAGTGCGGCCGGTCACGATCCCGCCACACTGAAAGCGTCTTCAGGCCGGAAGATGGGGCGGTTGGGAGAACGAAAGAGTCCGGTCAGAGCCGGATTCCAAGGGGCTGACCGTCAGCTTGCGGTTGACCACCAAACACTGCATTGTCCGCCTTAATGCGCGTGTCTTGATGTCTTATGTCCCGATGCGGCCGGCATGCCGCGCCTTTCGGATATTTTGCAATCTAGCTGCCAATTCTGGAGCCAGGCGAACCGTGATGCTTTCTCGTTTGAATTCCCTGACGATCGCCACTCTCGCCGTCGCCACGCTGGCGCTGCAAGGACCTGCCGCTGCGCAGACGCCGGATCGTCCCGCCGAGTCCTCGAAGGCGTTTCCGACGCGCGAAGATCTTCGCGAGATGACGGTGTCCGGCAGCTATCTCGCCGCGCGTCACGCCAGCATCGAACGCGATGCAGGATCTGCCGCGGAGTTCTATCGCTCGGCGCTGAGCAAGGACCCGAAGAACAACGAACTGCTGGATCGTGCCTTCATCTCGTCGCTGGCCGACGGCAACATCGACGAGGCGGTGAAACTCGCCAATCGCGTCATCAAGATCGACAAGTCGAATCGCGTCGCCCGGCTGGTGCTCGGCGTGCAGGATCTCAAGCTGAAGCACTACGACGCCGCCCGCCGCAACATCAATCAGTCGGTGCGTGGACCAATCACCGATCTGGTGGCGGTGCTGCTGTCGGGCTGGGCGCAGTATGGTGCGGGCGATGCGCGGGGCGCGGTCGCGAGCATCGACAAGCTGACCGGTCCGGAATGGTATCCGATCTTCAAGGACCTGCATTCGGGCCTGATCATGCAGCTGGCCGGCAATGACAAGGAAGCAGGTATCCGGCTGGAGCGCGCCTACAAGATGGACGAAACCGCGCTGCGGATGAGCGACGCCTATGCGCGCTTCCTGTCGCGCAAGGATCCGGCGGCGGCGCTTGCCGTCTATCAGGCGTTCGACAAGAAGCTGTCGCGGCACCCGCTGGTCGAGGAAGGGATTCGCGAGACCAAGGCCGGCAAGAAGTTGCCGCCGCTGGTGGATTCGCCGCAGGCCGGCGCCGCGGAAGCGCTGTACGGCATCGGCGCGTCGTTGACGCGACGCGGTGGCGAGGACCTGGCACTCGTTTATCTGCAGCTCGCGCTGCATCTCAATCCCAATCACGCACTCGCACTGCTGTCGCTCGGCGACCTGTATGAATCGGTCAAGAAGCCGCAGATGGCGATCAAGGTCTACGAGCGCGTTCCCGCCAATTCGCCGCTTCATCGCAATGCGCAGGTGCAGATGGCGACCGATCTCGACGCCGCCGACCGCAGCGATGAGGCGATCAAGATCCTCAAGTCGGTAACTCAGGACGACCCGAAAGACATCGAAGCGATGATGGCGCTCGGCAACATCGAGCGCGGCCGCAAGAAGTTCGCTGACTGCGTCGGCACCTACAGCAATGCGATCGGCCAGCTCACGGGCACCGAAAGCAACACCTGGGTGTATTATTATTTCCGCGGTATCTGCGAGGAACGCTCCAAGCAGTGGGACAAGGCCGAACTGGACATGAAGAAGGCGCTCGAACTGAAGCCCGAGCAGCCGCATGTGCTCAACTATCTCGGCTATTCCTGGATCGACCGCGGCATCCATCTCGACGAAGCCATGACGATGATCAAGCGCGCCGTCGATCAGCGCCCGGATGACGGCTACATCGTCGACTCGCTCGGCTGGGCCTATTACCGCACCGGCAACTACGAGGAAGCGGTGAAAACCCTCGAGCGCGCCATCGACCTGAAGCCGGAAGACCCGACGGTCAACGATCACCTTGGCGATGCCTACTGGCGCGTCGGCCGGACGCTCGAGGCACGGTTCCAGTGGGCGCATGCGCGCGACCTGAAGCCGGATCCGGAAGAACTGCCGAAGATCGAGGCCAAGATCGAAAACGGCCTGCCGGCCGATGCGACGCCGGCTGCGGCCTCGGCTGACAAGAAAAAAGACGACGACAAAGGCGGCTGATCGGGGTAGCTGGGGGCGATGTCCGAGTTGTTTGAAGACGCGCGCGCGAAGGTCAACCTGACGCTTCGGGTGCTGGGGCGCCGCGTTGATGGCTATCACGACCTGGCAAGCTTGGTGGCGTTCGCCGATTGCGCGGACCGCCTGACGCTGCAGCCGGGACCCGAATTATCACTGACCACAGCAGGACCACGCGCATCCGAATGCGGCGAGGTGGAAGATAATCTCGTCATCAAGGCGGCGCGCCTGCTCGCAGAACGCGTGCCGGGTCTTACGGTCGGGCGCTTCGCGCTCGACAAGCAGTTACCGGTTGCGGCGGGAATTGGCGGTGGCTCGGCCGACGCTGCCGCGGCACTGCGGCTGCTGGCGCGGCTCAACGGCATCGGGCTGGACGATCCGCGTGTGATCGAAGCGGCCCGGCTCACCGGCGCCGACGTGCCGGTTTGTCTCGCCTCGCAGTCCTGCCTGATGACCGGGGTCGGCGAGCAACTGACGCCGCTCAGTTTTCCGAAGCTGTCCTGCGTAATGGTCAATCCGCGGATCGCCGTCGCGACCGTCGATGTGTTCAAGGCGCTGAACCTCAAGCACGGCGAGATTCTCGTCGGCGTCACCGATGTGGTGCGTTCACTGGCATGGCCGAAGCCGGATGCTCCTGCCGGGGACATGCTCAAGGCGCTGGAGCGTGGCCGCAACGACCTCGAGGCGCCGGCGATCAAATTGCAGCCGGTGATCGGAGATGTGCTTGCCGCGCTGCGCGAGACGCAGGGCGTGCGGCTGGCGCGGATGTCTGGCTCCGGCGCAACGTGCTTCGCCATCTATGACGACGTCTGCAGCGCCCGCGAAGCCGCGCAACAGCTTCAGTCGCAACAGCCGCAGTGGTGGATTCACGCCGGCACACTCGGCTAATCCAAAGCGGTTTCGCGTTGCAATCATGGCGGGAAACTGCCAATCCTGCACGTCAGGTGTTTTTCCTGGCGGCAAAACCATGGCTCGCTCGCGCGTTTCCTTTGACGACGCTTCCCAGTCGCTGCTCGACGCCGCGATCGATCCGGCGCGGTGGAATGATGCGATGGAGGCCGTCTCGCAATATTCCGGCGCCACCGGCGTCGTCCTGCTGCAAATCAGAGGGCGCGGGCCGGGAACGCCACATACGCGATCGATGGAAGAAGGCCTCGCTGCCTATTTCCGCGACGGATGGCATCTGCGGGACGAACGTATTCGCGGCATTCCGTATATGCGCAGCAAAGGCATCAGCGTCGATCAGGATTTTGCCAGCCCCGAGGAACTGACGTCATCCGACTACTATGAGTTCCTCCGGAAGTTCGGCTTCAACTGGTCAGCGGCCGTCGGCGTCAACAGCGTGGACGACGAATGGGCCATGGTGATTGAGCGTAGCGACAGGCATGGCCCTGTTACCCCGCGTGAGCAGTCGGATTTCGTTCGCTTCGGCGCGCATCTCAACCGAGCGGCGTTAGTGGCGCGTAGCCTCGGCTATACCAACGCGACCGGCATGCTCGACGCCTATCAATCGCTCGGTTGCGCAAGCATTCTGCTCGATCGCTTCGGGCGCGCGATCCGCCACAACGCCTTGGCCGAAACCCTGCTCGGCGATGGGCTGGAATTGTCTCATGGCACGCTGCGTTGTGCCCATGCTGGCGACAGCATGGCGCTCGAGAATCTGATTGCGGGGCTGGGGCGCAGCCCCGGGCTCAACGATTCCGATGTGCTGCCTCCCGTCGTGGTGCGTCGTCAGTTGAAACGGCCGCTGGTCGTGCATGGCATCCATCTGAAAGGCATGGCGAGTGCTGTTTTCTCTCCCGCCAAATCGATTCTGCTGATTTCCGATACCGGGGTGCCGGCTGCGGGCGCGCCGGTCGATGTGATCCGCCAGGCATTCGGGCTGACGCCGGCCGAGGCTGCGCTGGTCGCCCATCTCGAACGCGAACTGCCGCTGTCGGCCGCCGCCGAGTTGATGGGCATTTCGGTTGAAACAGCGCGATCGCATCTCAAGCGCGTGTTCGGCAAGACCGACACCAACCGGCAAACGTCTCTCCTGAGACTGATCGGGCGATTGCATCCGTCGCGATAATGCCCCTCTCCCGTTGCGGGGCGAGGGCATATGAAATCGGCGCGCTCTCACGGTCGTCGCGATGCGATCTGAGGGGGTTGGCTATTTGCCCTGCAACCGCGCGGCCATCGCCTTGCGCGTCGCTTCGGGCAAGCCGCTCGGGTCGAGCAGCATGTCGAAGACCTTCAGGTTGTGCGTATGCGCGAGCTGATGCAGGTGGAAGGCGTTGCGCAGCGCGACCTGCCGCCCCTGCGCGTCCTGCACGCCGTTGGCGGCGAGTTTGGTCAGCTTCAGCGCGAAGCGCGATTTCGCGGCGATCTTGCGCGCCATCGCCAGCGTCGCGTCCATCAGCTCGGCGCGCGGCACCACCTGATTGACCATGCCGAGCCGCAGCGCGTCGTCGGCCTTGATCTCGTCGGAGGTGAACAGCATCTCCTTGGCCTTGCGGATGCCGACTTCCCACACATGGGTGAAATATTCGTGGCCGCAGACCCCGAAGCTGACGGTCGGATCGGCGAAGGCGGCGTCATCGGCGGCGATGATGATGTCGCACGGCCACGCCAGCATCAGGCCGCCGGCGATGCATTTGCCCTGCACGGCGGCGATGGTCGGCTTCGGAATGTTGCGCCAGCGGTCGGAGAAGCCGAGATAGATTTCCTCTTCGCGCGCCATCTGCGCCTCGGCGCCGGCGCAGCCGAAGCCGCACACTGGCGCGACCGTCTCATGCGTCCGCATCGCGCCGTGGCCGTCGGTCTCCGACAGGTCATGTCCGGCGGAGAAATGCTTGCCGTTCGCCGCGAGAATGATGACGCGGATGTCGTCGTCATGCGCAGCGTGATTGAACGCATCGTTCAACTCGTAGAGCAGCGCGGTATCCTGCGCATTGGCCATGTTCGGCTTGTTGAGCGTGATGCGCGCGATGCCGGCCTCAGGCACGTCATAGATCAACGATTTGAATTCGGGCATTTCCACTACTGCCGATGTCGTTACGAGATTTGTCGGTCGGTGTTTTCAGTGCGAGCGGGCGAGGCAGAACGCGACGACCTGTTCCAGCGCCGCCTTCATGGGCGAAGGCGGAAACAGCGCTAGTGCATCGACCGCCATCGCGCCGTAATGATGGGCGCGGCTCAGCGTATCCTCGAGCGCGCGATGCTTGGTCATCAGCCCGATGGCGTGATCGAGATCGCCGTCGCCGATCTCGCCTTGCTCCAGCGCACGCACCCAGAATTCACGTTCGACATCGTTGCCGCGGCGGAAGGCCAGCACTACCGGCAGCGTGATCTTGCCCTCGCGGAAATCGTCGCCGACATTCTTGCCGAGCTTGGCGGACTTGCCGCCGTAGTCGAGCACGTCATCGACCAGCTGGAAGGCGATGCCGAGATTCATGCCGTAACTTGCGGCGGCGGCTTCCTCGGCCTTCGGGCGGTTGGCGATCACCGGGCCGACCTCGCAGGCCGCGGCGAACAGCTCGGCGGTCTTGCCGCGGATCACGGCGAGGTATTCGTCCTCGGTGGTCGCGGTGTTCTTGGCGGCGGCGAGCTGCATCACCTCGCCCTCGGCGATGGTCGCGGCTGCCGAGGACAGGATGTCGAGCGCGCGCAGCGATCCGACCTCGACCATCATGCGGAATGCCTGGCCGAGCAGAAAATCGCCGACCAGCACGCTGGCCTCGTTGCCCCACACCATGCGGGCGGACAATTTGCCGCGGCGCAGTTCGCTTTCGTCGACTACGTCGTCGTGCAGCAGTGTCGCGGTGTGCATGAATTCCACCGAGGCGGCGAGCTTGATGTGGCCGTCGCCCGAATAGCCGGTGAGGCCGGCCATCGCCAGCGTCAGCATCGGCCGCAGGCGTTTGCCGCCGGACGAGATCAGATGATTGGCGACTTCGGGGATCATCGTCACTTCCGACCCGGTCCGGGACAGGATGGTGGCGTTGACCCGCTCCATGTCGGCGGCAACGAGTTCGACGAGTTGATCGATCGACGCGCTCGAAGGACTCTCGAAAGGAACAATTACCGCCACGCAATCTCTCCGAGCTGCAAAACAATCAAATCTGACCGGTTGGACCC
>Ga0007871_1000150_pt1 | contig 19043 bp, 12 predicted proteins | sample CryBogCBH08Jun09_FD_71208 | JGI IMG/M metagenome (GOLD analysis project Ga0007871, IMG submission 71208) | Freshwater microbial communities from Crystal Bog, Wisconsin, USA - CBH08Jun09 | ecosystem: Environmental > Aquatic > Freshwater > Lake | place: Crystal Bog, Wisconsin, USA | collected...
TTTAAGAAATTGGATGATAGAGACCAAAGAGTCATTGAAGAGATGATGAAAGCCTTGAGTGCGCCCAAAGGCTCAGAGGAAGACCCTCTTTGAAATGACAAAACATCCCTCAACTCCTGATGGCTGGGCTACCAAAATCACGGCAGCCTTAACCGCCATTCATCGCCTTCCCTTTTTTGAGGAAATATCCCAATACCCTGTGGATGCAAAAGCCATTGCTTTGGAATTTTCAAAAAAGTACTTTGAAACGTCTTATATCAGTGACGTGCAAGACACGGCTTTCGGCATTGATGGCGCTTTGATACCTTTTCAAAATAGCAAGCAGTGGGCAATTCTCTACAACCCGGATATTGGCTCAAGCGGGCGCATTAATTTTACCATTGGCCATGAGTTTGGACACTTCCTTCTGCACAGGGCTTTAGCTCCTGAAGGGGGGTTTCAGTGTTCAAAAGAAAAAATAGAAAACTGGACTTTCCCAATGATCATTGAAAAAGAAGCCAACGCCTTTGCGGCCTCTCTTCTCATGCCCAACCAAGACTTTCGCCGTCAAACTGGCAAGGAATTCCCCTCGTTAGAGTTGGTTGATTTCCTATCGGATCTCTACCAGGTATCGAGAACAGCCATCCTGCTCAGGTGGATATCTTTGTGTGCCAAGAGAGCAAAGCTTGTTTGTAGTATTGATGGGTATATCGACTGGATTTATTCAAGTCAGGACTTGAGAAAATCAGAAGCTTACATAAACCCAAAAAAACAAACCCTTCCGATTCCAGAATCCTCTTTGGTTCTTACGAGAAGGGAGGCTTTTCTGTCCTATGATTTTAATGCCCCGGCTTTTTTTCAGTCTCATCCAAAGGGAATTTGGTCACAAGAGGAGGATGTTGATGAGTTGGCTTTCTCTTATTCTCACAATGGCTCCACCATCGGAATTAGTCTTCTTGTCTATCCTGATGAGGCTCCGCCCAGAAAAAAAGAAGGGATTGATCACTCCCCCCATTTTAGGATTTCTGAAACGTATCGAGGCGAATCCTTATCTTTTACGGAAGAAGAGGATTATCAATCAACCAAGCAAGGGTTTCCTTAAAACCACATTTTACTGTATTTAGAAAAAAGAAAGCGTGTCTTCAACAATAGCGATGAGTTTGGAAAAATGGGAAGTCCTGTTTTTCGTTGAGACATCAAAAATTGATCTTTGATTGTGAGAATGATAGTATCGGTCAAGAAATTATAAAATAAGACAAAATAAAATGAAAAAAATATTATTCCAAATAAGTATCATTTCATTGTTTTTAACAGATCCTTCTTCTTCCATGACAAAGCTCTTTGAAGAATTTCCAAAAGTTTTAATAAAACAAAAAATGATATCAAGGATGAGATTCATGTCTAATTTTATTCCTGAAGCAGAGAAGCCCTCCCCAGAAAAAAAAGGTTATGTCGGAAAATATCCAACAAAGAAACCTAAAATTACAGAAATCAACAAAGATTCTTTTATAGAAGATTTTAAAAAACCATCGAGAATTATAAGAGAGCATTATGAGCTTATAAAAATTAAAAAAATCCAAGAAAAATATCATGAATTCAGCAAAGAGAGCGGGGAGAGTCTAAGACAAAAAGCAGTTTTGCTTAAACGTGACGGAACCTTAGACGATAGAAGAGAAGCTAAGGACGAAGGTGCTTACCCCTACTCAGCTATTGCTTTTATGAAAATACTATATCAGGTCAAAAAAGATGCATCAGAACGTGACTATTTACGTTATTCAGGAACCTGTTTTTTGATAGATAACAATACATTTCTAACAGCTGGCCACAATCTTCACTTAGACGATGGGATATTAGAGGAAGCAGAAGCTGACCATAAAAAATTCGACATCCATAGATTAAGTTTACATGTGTATCTGAACTACAAAAGCTTAAAAGGAAAAGAATATTTTTCTAGATTTTTTGAAATATCTGGACTGAATAGTCACAGGAATAACTCAAGAGATTTTGGGGTGTTAACAATACCAGATTCCTTTGATACTACGGAAATATTAGAGACAAATGGTTCTATAGGACTGCGTAAATATCCAAGAGAGAACTTAGAACTTCTCACAAAATATAGAATTGAAGTTGCTGGATATCCTGGCGATAAGAATCCAACTTCTTTGTACTCCGCCCAAGGAAAAATCATGCGTTTGGGCATTGATGGACAAATGTTCTACGATAATACGACCTACTATGGAAATAGTGGTTCTCCAATTATAGATTTGGAAAGATTCGCAGAAGGAGAACCTTGTTATTCTCTAGGCATTCATACGGAGTATTCTCCTGAATACAAGTTAAATGCAGGAGTTGGTTATGATGATTATATGGAACGAACAATTGCAGAAGCAGTTAAAAAAATATCTAGGTCATAAAAAGGTTATTAGAAACCTCCTCACCCTTAGAGAAGAATTTGAACAATTCTATGATGGTTGCAAGCCCTTCTTAATTTTTTAATTCCATACACAAAAATGCGTGTTTGACTTGTTTGGTTGTTTGATTCTCTCAAGAGCCGCAGTTTACTTGGTGTTTTATCAAACAAGTTTTTAGATAAATCACTTGTTTGATGATTTCATTTTACCTGTTTGAAATGTCTCTTCTTCATACTTGATCAAACATGTGTTTTAAAGTTCAAACAGGTAACCTGTTTGATAAAAACAATTATCAAACCCTTATATATAAAGGAATTTTCTAAGTTTCAAACAACCAAATAATCAAACATGTAAAAATTTTTTTCCTGGCAAAAATTAAAATTTATCCCCCTCTTTTGGTGAGGATGGCCCGCTTGACAACACCTTCTTTGTGATAATATTGTAATTACAGTCTGTTTGGATGAAGGAGTAAAAATAATGCGTATAGATATTATAACAATCGGACACTCTCAGGGGATTAGACTACCTAAGTCTTTGTTAACGCATTGTGGGTTTCACAAATCTGTAGAACTGGAGATCAAAAACGGCGAGATGATCTTAAGAAAACCGCTTCATCCTCGTATGGGTTGGAAAGATGCCTTTGCCGCTGAGTCTCCCGTGATAGATCAAGACTGGTTAAGGGTTTCTTCCAACCACAGTGATGAGGAATGGGTATGGTAGAACCCAACCCAAAGATATGTTCTGACCCGTGTCGGTTTGATATCTTTTTAGTCGCCCTTGATCCAACCAAAGGATCAGAGATTAAGAAAACCCGTCCTTGTGTTATTATTTCTCCCGATGAGATGAACCACAGCTTATCAACAATCCTTGTTGCTCCGATGACAACGACCCTTCGGTCTTACCCAACCCGTGTGTTCTTAACCTTCAATGACAAAAAGGGACAGATTGCTCTTGATCAGATGAGAACCCTTGATAAAAGTCGGCTTATCAAAAAATTAGGAAGAGTTTCAAAGTCTATCCAAAAAAAGATTTTACAAACACTTCTCTGTGTGTTTTCAGAATAACAACAAAATCCCTTTTCTTTTGTGTCTGGGTTTTAAATGATTTGTCCCCAATTTCTGTGAATAACTTGTTTGGGCTGGGGTGGTTTTAAATATCAGACCCCAGGTTCTTTTGGGAGGGGATACCCTTTGCTTAAAAAATGAGCAACCCTTGTTCTGTTGAGAAAGTCAGAGAGGGGAAAGATAACAGAGGTTATACCCCATAACATTGACACCTGAACGCTTCTGTTTCTTTTGTTTTACGCTGAATGAATATAGATACTCAGCTTTTTTATCTAGGGATTATAAACCTCTAAGATACGTTTAGCCAAGCTTTGTGATAGTTTTCATCCACTCCTAAAAGTCTTAACCTCTCAATAAATTCATTTTTCTTTTCTTCCCAGTTAGAATTATCCTCTTTAATTTCACGATGAATCTCATTAAGGTTTCCAGCCACGATCAGAAACTGCTCAAAGTCTTTTGCCAAAGGATGAATCTGGTCATCTTGAGGGTTATAAATATCATAACCCTCTTCGACAAAAAGAATCTCTCCTTCTTTAAATTGGCCCGTTCCAGCTGTAACACAAACAAGGTCTGTGTTGTATGAACCAATCTGATACATCCGATGTTTTTCCATAAATTCTTTCGGGAAAAATGAGTCCTGAATATTTGCTTCTGTCAATTCTTTAATAAGAGTTTTGCATAAAATATCAGGACTACAAACAAAATATCCAATTGTTAGGCCGAGTAATTTGTATTTTCTCGCAACCTCTATATACTTTTCAGAAATACCTTGGAACTTTTCTTGAATCAATCTTGCTTCTTCATTATTAATTCCTGGAAGATACATATCGTATCCATTCCTGTGTATAGAATCTTCAAAGACCTCTCCTAAAAGCTTCAAGTAAGAACCAAGCTCATCCAGGTTGTTAATCATTTTTTCCCACCTAAATTACTATGAAACGTAGATCTACCAGGTGCTTTTGAATGCAGCGTATATGGCAATCCAGTAACTAAATTTCCATGATCAATATGATGATGTACAAGCACTTGCCCCAAATATGATTGATGCTCAGGAAAATGCTTAACCCATTGAGCATCAACAATTGGAGCTCTCGCGCTTTTTCCTGAAATTTTTACTAAATTCTCAGCACTTATAGTCTCCGGATATTTTTCCGACCATAGTTTCCAGAATTGATCTTTGTTTCTGGGAGCACCTGTCACTGTATATGAATCTGCACTTGTAAATAGATTGGAATCAACATGCATTGGCCCTTTGCCCGTAAGAGGATCGACCCGTAAGGAATAGGGGGCTTCTGGCGTTGAATAGTCAACATGAGGAACTTTTGTTGTGCCTTTCCCCAAACCCTTACTAACGCCCCTCACAGTGTTTTTTACAGCCGCTTTTCCAGCTACACCCACTCCCGTTGCAGCAAAAGCATCGTTAACTATATGTCCAGCAGCTCTGGCCGTTCCTTTATCGGTAAGCCCTGTGTAGCGTAAAAACCAATCCACACACTTTCCAGGGATTTGGGTAATAATACCCGCCCCTTCCATCATATGAAGAGCTGTAGACTCATCACGATAAGCTTCAGTAAATGCTTCGCTAAGCATCGTACGTTCTGCTGACGTTAAGGGCTTTCCTGACAATCTTTCCGCTTCCGCTAATTTGGCCTCAACGTAACCAGATTCCCCACCTTCAAAACTTTTAGCATAGGTACCGGCTAACTCAGCCGCTTTATCAAGTCCAATCGCTTTGGCCCCTGCATTGAGGGGATCTTTATAGACTTTTCTGGCCTTTCCAAGGGTTGATTGGTCAGCTTCATCATCGGTATCATAAGCGGATTCATCGATAGGAGCATCACCTGCATAAGCTGCCCAAGCTAAGTCAGCAGCCATCACGCCAAAGTAAGCAAAAACGACAAAATTGTTTTCAAGGGCATTAGTTGCTGTGTGCAGTCCTGTCTGAATATCTTTTTGAGCCAGAAGAAGGCTTGTCGCTGCGACGATCTTTGACCAATCGGCTGTATCTTTGATCTTTTTCCCGTATGCTTTTAGTTCCGCTGCGTAGAGCTCTTGATGCTCTTCTTTGGTGAGGCGACGGCCTCTTTCTTTTTCAAGCGCTTTGATTTTGTCATTCGGCTTATCCGGCTGGCTGATATCAGCAAACGTTTCCGCAACAAAAGCGCCCATAGCCCCGGCAATGATTCCTTGCTTTAAGTCAGGATTGAGAATCGCTCCGCTCATTCCCCCTAAGAAAGCATGAGCCAGTTTATGCGTCACAGGATCGATTGTTTGGTCTTTGTAGAAGAGGCCAATTTGATTGGCCATCATTCCAGACAAACTGTTGGCAGCTGTGGCTCTGGTTAGCATCGCTAAAGCGTTTTCAAACCCTTCGCCTGTCGCAAGGTTAAAGCCCGTTTCCACTGTCCCTGTAACAAGCGCTTTTCTAAAGTGATCAACAAAGGTCGGATCACGGCCAAGAGACGCCTTGTCAAGATCAAGCGGCACCCCAAGATGATTGGCAATACCTGCGGTAACGCCGGCTGCAGCTACATTGAGGGCGATCGCCTTAAGCGTTTTGCTATTGGCTAAGTGCTGAGCCGCCTGTCCAATATCGCCTTTCGAACAAACCAAAGCGACAGCTGCCTGGGAAGATAAAGAAGCCACAAGCGCAAGAGACATCTTGGAAACAACCGCCGCCGTCATGCCTGTGGCTCCTGTTGCGGTTAGCATCGTGCCGGAGAGCCAGCTCCCTGCTCCATAAGTGGCAATGCTAGCCGAAAGGGCAATAACCGCACATAAAGCTTGCGTCGGCCCTTCTGCACTTTGTTTATCGTATTTGTGAATCTCTTGTCTCAGAACAGACTCAATCCCTTTCTTCTTCGCTTCTCCCTTTAGTTCAAGCCGATCAAGCCATTCAAGGGTGGTCTGCTTCATAACGGTTGCAGTTAAACTATCTTTAAAACGTGCCGCAAAACTTGAATCGCCTGAATCTTGTCTGACCTCTTTAGCGCCAACCTGTTCGACAACAACTCGTTTCGCCTCAGCAATCACCTTCCCAGAAAACTGAGACGGATTGAAGGTACTGTGCTCTTCCGTAACCGAAGAGAATCTCTGCCACCATAAGTCTTCAATCTGCTCTGACCTTGAAAACCCCCTGAAGGTCGTCCCCAGTGCAAAGGTGATGGTGCCGTTTTCAGCTTTGGTATAGAAGGTTGGCGTTAAGGCATTGATATTGACAAGCGTAAGATCCTCTTGATAAGAGATGGCTTTTATCTCCCCTGCCAAAGCCCCCAATTGAGCGCCTTGCCCTTGAACCTCATAACCTTTCTTTTGAACCGTGCCGCTTGTTGTGCACAAAGAACCTTTTTTCTTTGTTTCAAGGGTTTCCTCAAAGGTATGAGAATCATGCGCTTCAAGAATCCGAAGCGCATGAACCGACTCAAACAAAATATCACCCAGCAAAACCCTGATATGAGGCGCTACTTGGATTTGATTCCCCTCTGTAAAGAAGCGGTATAGATGTTTATGAACATGATGCGAGGAGCTATTGTGCACATGTGTCTTGATCGTCTTTCTTCCAGGTCCCTGTTCTTTTTCTCTTGAATGCAGTTCAAGCGGACGATCAATGCCGTTGCCTTTGGCATAGACAGTCATCATGTCTGCGTAGGTTTCAATCCCAACAAACTCCGTATCGCGGCCTGAATAGGTATTGATAAAGCCTTTGGAGCCTAAAATAGCCGCCAACTTCTCTTCGCGGTAGGTCTCAAGCCCGCCTCTGCGCTGGGCAATTGAGCGAACGGTTAAATCTTGAAGGGCTTTCAGAGAAGTGCTGATTGTTGAGTAAACCGCTCCGCCTTCAATATCAATGGTATTGCTGGCCTTAATCGTTAAAAGATCACCAACAACAGAGCCCCCATCTTCAGTATAAGGCATGATGTCCTCATAAGAGGCTAACAGATGCAGCACCGAGTAAAGCTGGCCGCCCATCTCTTCTATGCTTTGCACCAAACAGCTTTTGTTAAAAGACTTTAAATCCTCCCATGTCAGCGGTCTTCCGGCTTTGGCTAGTCTCCTTTCAACCTCAAGGCCATTATCAACAAACTGATCAAACAGACGATCGCCTGAATCGCCCTTAACGTTTAAGCTGCCAAGGGTTTTGATCAGAGCCTCCATAAAGACAAGGCGGGTGACTTCAGGACTCATAACAAAACGAGGCGATTTATGAAGAGGGGTTCCTCCCATCCTTACAACGTCATGATAGCGCGCCAAACCCCTCTCTTTGCCAATGCCGTCCAGGCTCACGCCCTTTCCTGCTTGAATATCATCTTTAAAAAGTGGATGACCGGGTAATAAGTTGGCTAAGACCTCACTCAGGTGAATAAGAATGGTGTGGCTTGGAAGATCCGCTCTTTTCTTGCCGTTTTTGTTGTGTAACAAGAAATTATTAACAGAAAAGCTGACAATCGGCGCACCCATAGTGCCTGTAATCAGCATATCATCGATCTCAACGTTTAACTGCTGACCGCCAAAGCCAAGGGCTTTATAGGTCTGGTGAACCCGCTCGTCTTTTCCGCTGACAACCAGATAGTTCAAACCAAATGCCCAGGCGTTACGGGTGGTTTTAAGCGCCACATCTTCATGGTCAAAAGAGGATTCATAACCATAACGGTCGTAGAGAGGTGGCACTTGGTGGACAAAACTGCCGTTGCAGGTGACATGACCGGTCGATGAGTCATAGCTAAAGGAATTGTAGCCAATTTTCTGGCGAATTGCCTCGATCTCACTGCTCATAACGGTAAGCAGATTTGGATAGACCGGAAGCCATTTCTTAGGACCTTTATGGGTGATTGTTAGCGTGTTTGCAGCTAACATCACACTGCCTCTGTTGACTCCCTTATTAACCTTCACTTCAATTGTGCTGCCGGTTGTTTTGATCTCAGCCGGATCAGACCGGACGCCCTCAACGTATTCTGTATCGCTATAACAAGGGGTGTGATCTCTTCCCCCTTGACGCCATCTATGACTGACCGTGTGGGTAACCCCTGGCACGACATAAACATCGCCAATCAGATTCTCCAGCTCCTCGGCTTCAAAGACCATCTTTGAGCTTCCATAGATTTTGCCGGATTGGTTTTTAATCTTTTGAAGCGCTTTAAACAAGGCAAGCCCTTCGGAATAAACCCCGCCAAAGCTGGTGGTGATGTTTTGCGACAAAATCTCAAGGCCTCCTCTTTGGACAGCGATCTTAGCCCCATTCCTCATCAGCTTATGAGGCCCGCCTTGAACCGCAGCGCCTCCATAAAAGTCACCAAGAGTTTTAAACTGTGTTTGGCCGAGCGTTCTGATCACCCCCCACCCGTTATCAATATCCCAAGGAACATCAACCGTTAAAGGGCCATAGACATTCAGCTCGCCCAACTTTCCCGTAACCCCAACCCGAAAGCCGCCGCCAGACTCTCTGCCAAAGACAGAGAGCGGGCCTGTCTCCATTGTGCTCTGGTTATCAAACAGGGCTTTGAGTCTCAGTATCCAAGCGCCTAAAAGAGTTAAGGGGCTATGATTGGTAAATCGGTTGCCTTCAACCGTAACGCCGTGTTCTGCTAAGAGATCATGAGCGTGCAAAACATCGGCTACATCCTGGTCATCGCTGAGCTTTAGCAAAAGCTCTCCCTTGACTCTGACGCTACCAAGATGAGCCGCTCCACCCTCTTGACGATGGTCAAGCTGATGAGGGCCCGTTGATTGAATCTCTCCTCTATTGTTTAGATCAGCATACCAAAGGTTCTGACCGGCAAGCGCTCTTTGAATGCCATGATTTTCAAAAAGCTGCTTGATGTGATAGGTGCCGCTGCCAAAGGCAATTGTACCATAATTGACAAAGCCGCCAAAAGCAAAGCCGTCTTTCTTGGGGCTTCGTCCAAGCTTGGCCCAAGAAGACCCATCGGTTGTGCCGGTGTTTTCAAACAAAAGAATCGCCTTCGCGTTCTCTTTGTCTTTCTGTTTACCTTTTTGGCCGTTGATAACCCGTCGCTGCTCTTGTCCTAAAGACTGCAGATTGGATAGCCTTAAGCGTCCTTCATTCACAAACGGCTCAAAGGCGCTGCCCTCTAAAGGCTTAATAAGGGGCGAAGGGGATTCTTCAAGCGTCAAGCCGCTTAAATCAGCGTCGCCCTCAGAAGTGTTATGAAACCGCCCGCGAATCCAGGTTGTCTCGGTGCTCACAATCTGGCCGCGATTGATCAGAGCAAAAGAAGCAGGAGAGAACTGAGAACCCATTGGGGTTTTATAAATCAACTTTTTGGCCCGGATCAAACCTTGGTGGATATAGTCGTTTTTGCTGAAAAGGTAAAACGCACTGTCTGCTATCATCTCTGCCTTTTGACCGGAGGTGATCTCATCGACATCAAGCAGCAAAACCCCCGCTCCGATAAAATCCTGATGATTTAAAAAAGAAGAGCGTATATCAAGAGAGGCGCTGAAGGCTTTTTCTGCTCTATCAATTGTGCCTAAGTTAAAAAGTTTCAGAGCCTCTAAAGTGGTTTGCGAGTCTTTACCATCTGTTCCATGGCGAAGAATTCCCTCATGCTGCATCTCTTTGGTTTTAAGATGAAGGCTATGAACGTATAAGTGGCTGTCCTTACCGGTGGTGATTGTTTCAGAGATGTCTAAAACGCTCTCTTGACCGAGCGTGCTGCCAATAAGCTTGCCTTGGTTATCAAGATGTTTTGCCGAGAGGGCAAACCCTGCTTCTGCTTGAACGTGACCTCTATTATCAATCCTCTCCTTAAAGCCAAGCTTTAAGCGATCTGAAGTGAGGACTTTACCTGTATTAGCAAAGTCTTGCCCCTTTAAATTAACCTCCTGATTGGCCTGAAGGAAATGCTGATTATCAAAGGAGTGTGCCTCTCCTGTTACAGAACCAAGAACCTTCATTGTGTCTGTATTAACAAAAGACTCAGCGCCCAAACACATCTCTTGAAGAGTCATCTGCCGATGATTGACCCAATGCTTGAATTCCTTAAACAGAGGCTGATCTGAAACAGTCATTTGGGGGACATAAGAGATAACCGTATTTACAATGCCTCGGTTTTCAAGGGTGTCTTGTTGAAAGGTTTCTCTTCTATCATAGCAAAAAGGCAGAGCTCCTTTCTTTTCTAAGGCATCGGTTCTCTCCATCAGACCCATGTTGAGCAGATGAGAGGCTTTGTGGACATTGTGTGTCCACAAAAACAAGGCATGGTTAATCAGTTGGCTTTGAGCCTCGATTTGATTATCAAACACAGTGAAGGTACCGCGGTTATGCAGTCTATCCCCTCTCCAATCAAAAACACTTCCCCCTCTCAAGACGCTTTTGACGGCATTGACTAAGGTTTCACCTTTGAGCCAGACGTCGCCTTCAAGACTAAAAAAATTGCTGTTAAACAGGCGTTGAACAGAGCCTGTGGTTTGACCTTTGATTGTGACACTGCCGTCATTCAAAAAATCATACAAGTTAAGATCAGCATCCCCCAAAACCTCAAGCGTGGCTTGCTTCCTATTAAAAAAAGAAGAGTCAGGGTTTTGAGTGTTCAGTTGGCTTTGAACCGTCAGCGTGCCGTTGTTAGAAAAAGCGCTGTCTTTAGCGCCTTGAAGGGTGAGGGTATGAACGTCCCACACAGACTCTGTGTCGTCTTCACTCATCGTTTCCGGGTCTTTGCTGAGGTTCCAGGTTTCAAGATGAGGGCCCAGAACAACATCTTGATACCGGTGGAACCTACCTGAGGTTTCTTGAAAGGACTTGTTATCAAGGATTAAGTGCTTGGCTTGTAAAACGGCTTCTTGCAGAAACGTCCCTGTCCCTTTGGTATGAAGCTCCTCCATAATCTCAAACAGGCCGGGGGGTTTTAAGACGCGTCCCTCGATATCCATCAGGCCGGCTTGATTGATAAACCTCTCAGAAAGACTGAAGGTTAAGCGCTTTGATTGAATCAGACCCGCGTTATAGCCCTTTTGTATACGCAAGGTCCGAAGGCCCTGAATCCTGCCGCGGTTTTCTAAGGTTTGGGCATCAATTGTATAAGCGTCCTCCCCCCTTAGACCGCCTATCAGCCCATCATATCTGTTGTCTAGGGTCTGGACGTTTTTTAAGGCTGCTCCCCCGCCAAGAGCAATGTCTTGGTAATTGATCAAAGCATGATCCCTACAGTCCAAAAAGCCTTTTTCTGCAACCAAGAGGTGTCCTCTGTTTTCAAGGGAGCCTTGATGAAGAATGATCTGTGCAGAAGAGAGAGTTTTGCCGCTTTCATTAAACAAGTGACCGGCCCTGCCATCTTTTCCTGTCGCCCAAACCTCAAGCTTATCAATCGAGGTGACCGCTCCCGTATGGATCAGGCTATCGGCTTTTGCTAAGAGATGGGTGATTGTTAAATCCTGATCAAGATTCAAAAACCCATTCGGGTTGTAAATCCGAAGGGTCCCCCTCTTTAAAGCAATGAGGGCAGGATCGCCCGTAACCGACAGCTCACCATTGTCTTTGAGGGTGAAGTGAAAGCCATAGGACGACCACAAAAGCGCATCAACGCCGCCTGAGGTTCCTCTCGATAAATCGGCATACAAATCAGCATACAGTTTATGACCCCGCAAATCGTGTTTCAGCCTTTGAAAGGCTGTTTCTTCTTTGAGGTCTCTTAAGGCGGGAAGGCTAGGCAAGCTTAAGCGAAACGAGCTAAAGTCTTCGGGGGTCTCATCGATAAAGGGCAGAGACAAGCGCCCCAGTTTTAAGTCTTCTTCCTCGGCAAGCAAAGCCGCTTGACGCAAAGATAAGCTGAGACCCTCCTGTTTTTTATAAATAACCTGAGTTAAGACGTCACTGGACCAGCTATAACTCGGCCATAAGGTTTGAAACAAAAAGCTGAAGAGAATCAGAGAGCTGCAGAGTTTTTGATAACCCTTTTGAAAAACAGAGGACTCTGGAGAAGAGGTAGAGTCAGTGTCTTTGTCAGGAGAGGAAGGGGAAGAGTTAGAAGGTAGCTTTGAACGCTGAGAAGAGGGCTTTAAAGGGGGTATGGAGACCATGGCACGTACCTTTTTAGGACATTGCTAAGCTAAGGCCTTCGTCAATTGAATGCCGGTTTAAAGGCACACCATTCATAAAAAACAACCTGATTTTCTCAACTGTCTACCCCCCCCCTCAACTTTTTCAAGGGGAAAAAGGAGGGGGATTTCTCCTGAAAAGAAAAGAGGAAGCAGGGTCGCCTCATTCTCATTATAAAGAATGTTGAAAAGTATGTTAGAATGGCTGCCCAAAGGACATTTATGAATAATCCTACCTTATGCAAGAAGATACAGTTTCGGCGCTCAGAGAAACCTTTTTAGATTTTTTTAGCACAATAGAAGACCCGCGAATTGAGCGCTGCAAACTTCATCCCATCTCAGAGATTTTAGTGTTAACATTAGCTGCTGTGATTAGTGGTGCTGAAGGTTGGATCGATATCGAAAGATATGGCCATTTAAAGCTCGATTTTTTACGACGATTTTTTCCTTATGAAAATGGCATTCCTTCTGATGATACGTTGAGGCGATTTTTTCGTCGGGTTGATCCTAAAACTTTTCAAAAACGTTTCGTAGAATGGGTTCAATGCTTAAGTTCTAAAGAAGAAGAGACATTAATTTCCATTGATGGTAAGGTTTCTCGCCGAAGTTTTGATACCAATCAAAAAGCCCTCCACATGGTGAGTGCTTTTGCAAGTGAATGTGGTTTGGTATTAGCTCAAACAAAGGTTTCTGGTAAATCCAACGAAATAACAGCCATTCCTGAACTGTTAGAACTATTAGATTTGCAAGGATCAATTGTAACAATTGATGCAATGGGATGCCAAAAAGAAATAGCCAAGCAGATTGTTGAGAAAGAGGGCGATTATGTTTTCTCTCTTAAAGGCAACCAAGGCACTCTTCATGATGATGTCAGAGCTCTGTTTAGGTCATTCCCTGATTTGAGAAACCTTGGAGTAGAAGAGTATAAAACGGTTGATGGCGATCATGGGCGCATTGAAGAAAGAACCTATAGGGTTATCAATACTCCTCGGCTTTTTACCAAAAAACATGATTGGGTTGGTTTATCAACTCTGGTTGAGGTTTCAAGCAAAAGAGAGATTAAAGGAGATATTCAAACAGAAAAGCGATATTACATCTCTTCACTTCCTAAAGACGCTAAAAAAGTGGGAAAGGTCATTCGGAGCCATTGGGCGGTAGAGAATACCTTGCATTGGGTTATGGATATTAGCTTTCATGATGATGAATCCCGTATTCGAAAAGGATTTGCTCCAGAAAATATGGCTGTGATCAAACATGCTGCTCTTAATCTTTTGCAAAAAAACAAAGGAAAACGAGACTCCATCAAGCAGCTAAGAAAGATTGCTGGATGGGATAATGAGCGGCTTTATCAAATCCTTCAGCAAAAATTTTAAAAGCTTTTTGCAGAAAAAATCAGCATAAGAAAGATGAACAAAGATTCATCTGAAGTGCAAAAATTGCAATTCTAGGCAACTTAAGCAGCGCGAATCTGAAGCCAAAATAGATTTTATTACATATTCGTTTATTGGCTTAAACCCTGATTTTATCTTGTAAAATTCAAACAAACTATAACTCTCGTGTCGGCTATTTTAGCATAATAATATTACAAAAAACATAATGAGGTAACCCTGAACCTGTTAGAGATACGTTGTCGTCAATATTGCTGATACGGCTGAAAGAGCTCTTAGAAACTCATCCTCTGTTTGAGTGTTGCTTAACTGCAAAGGACCGATAAAGAGTCCGGTTCCCCCCTTCATAACAGAACCAGGCCCTAAGTTCATCCCACCAAAAGAAACGTTTCGTGTGGGCGTCAAAGTTGTCGCTCCCGTTGCGCTTCTTTCAATAATAAGTCCATTTTCGAGAAGGACTTTCATGGGTCTATGCGACGGAATAGGGGCTCTAGGTTTTGAATTGAGTTGTTTGAAAGAAAAAGAGTTTTCATCAGCCCGACAAGAGGTCTGAATATATTTTTGGAACTGCAAAACTTTTTGAGGCGTAACGGGTTATATCAGTCCAAAGAAGCGTCCAGGGTCACTAAATTCGAACCCTGAGTCTTGAAACGACTTTTTGCCCTTACCGTCAAGATTTTTGCTTATTGTTTGACTAAAGTCGGCAACAAAACGATCCCATTCAGTCGCCGATAGATTTCTATTCAACGAGAGGGCAAAAACAACAGGAAAATATTCAAATTCATAGAGCTCTTTCAGGAGACCTTCTGGAGCATCCCCCCCTGCATGGATGAGCATACGCGTTGCAGTCAAAACTTTTTGAACAGCGATCAGATGTTTTTTTTCTGCAGCAGAGTCATGCTCTCTGCCATAAGTTCTTCTGAGCTGCAGAACATTAAAAATTTTATCAGGTGCAAGGCAATCGCTGATGACTGCCGTAAACGCCAAAACTCTGGTTATGATTTCTTTTTCCTGGGCTGTCAGGGGCGTTTTTCTAAAACCATTTTTTCCGCCTGTTGCAAAAAAGTAAGCAAGGGCCTGCTTTTTATAGTCGAGATTTTGCAGGGTATCTGATTCTGTTTTTGTGGCTAACTTATCGACATAGTCGACAGCGTTTTTAACTTTTCCCTGAGAACGCGCTTTTGTAAAATCCCCCCAATATTTTTCTTCGTTAGCAATTGAGTTTTGTAAACCCAGAGCCAAAACAAAGCAAATCAGGAAAATGATTTTAGTAAGATTCATCAGTTCATAGCTTCTTTCTTCAAAGCTGTTAAGAAGTCTTAGATTTTTCTTTTGTATAGAAATTAATTCCGTTTGTCTACTTGGATTTTATCAATGCGCTGCAAACCCACTTCCACCTAAAATCATGCTTTTGGATTTTTCCTGCAAGGTGGATTAAACATCATAACTTTTGAAAAAATACCAAATGATCTTTAAACCCTAAGGATTGTAAAAACGATAACAGGTAAGGGTATTTATCCATCCCGAATAACTACATAAAAAAAATTTGTAAAACAAAAAACAAACTTTATTTTATTCCTTTTGCCGAGAAAGGGGGTAACAAAGTCCGAAGGACTGCGTGAGGGGCGAAGCCCCTTAGGACAAGAAACTTAAAACAAAGTTTTTCCGGTTAAGTTATCCCCAGGACTTATCAACAGAAAAACCGGTTTAAAATACAGTTTAAATTAGTTTAATACAGTTTAAGGGGTAAATTTATGCCTTGTAAGCCCCAGAAAATAAGGGTTTTTAAAAATTAATGGTCCGTAATGTACTCCCCAATGGTCCGTAATGTACTCCCCAATGGTCCGTAATGTACTCCCCAATGGTCCGTAATGTACTCCCCTAGAAGAAATGACTCACAGACTTACTAACAGAAATTTTTGTGCGTGATATACCCCCTAGAAGAAACTGCTAAAAGATTTGAAAATAAGCTATTTTGTGGGTGAGCCCCCCAAAAAAAATGTCGGTAATCCACACCCCTAAATTTGCGTTCTGTATAACATTATTTTGGTTAATATCTGACTACTGTGGTGATAGATTTTCTCCATTAACTTCACAAGGAATAGACATCAAAAGGGATGACTTTCTTAAATTTTTAAAAGAGATAAATGTTTTACGATCTTTCTCAATCCATTCTAAAAAGAAACCAGGAATATCATTTTCTAATACAGCTTCTTTTAGATCACTTTTAAATTTTTTAAATTCCCTTTCACTGCCTGATTTTTCATAAAGAGTTTCAATTAAAAATTCCCAAGATTTCCCGTGTCCACCAACGTGTTTCCTGGCTGTTCTATAAAGAAATCTTTTAAGAGCTGAGGTAATACTAAAATAATCAGAGTCTACCATAAGCAAGGAACCCTTGGCACAAATACCATCATAGAGCCATTCAGAGAGGGTTATTTTAATTTCCTTCATATCCTTTCTTTTTGTATAACTCCAGCTCTCTAAAAATCCAAATCCAGCATCGTAACGACCATCTTCATTACGAATGGTTGTCTCAATTCCTGTGAGTTGTAATCTTGATAGAGATGTTTTTAAATCTAGTTTTTGTTTATTTCCGTCGCATCTTCTAAGAGCCTTAAAAAGTTCATGACGCGGAAAAATCATCGTTCTTGGCGGTATATCGGAACCAGAATTGAGAATTTCCTGCATTTTTCCAGCAACAAACAAAACAATATCCCAGTCATAAATACTAGCTAGAAAATGACCTCTATGAGCAGAAACCTTCACCCTAATCATGTTTGAGCCATTGTGCTTTTCATAAATGATTGGGGTGATGCGTTTTTTAGAAAGAGCTAGGAATGGTACTTCCATCATTTCTGTTATATCGCGTACTGCTTTTTCTTCAGGACTCAGGGTCTTAAGTTTTGGGCCTTTTACTTTTTTTGGTTTTAATTCCCTAGGCTCAGCTTGATCAGCAATGTGCCACTTCTCAATGGTTGAGATTGCAACCTGATCCGTCGATTTAATCTTCTCTATCGCTAGAGAATCAATGTCTGGTTCCTTATGAAGTTTTCTTGCTAACTTCATAAGGAGAGAAGCAATAAACTTCTTCATCAGTCTATTTCTTTTTTGGTTTTGAGGCTGAAGGTTTCAACGGAGCCTTTTGCTCTCCCTGGCTTTGAGCCTTGGACACTTTGCCATTCACATAATCTTTTAATTCTTTTCCAACCCGAAAGCTTACTCGCTTGGAAGCCGGAATGGTAATCGTCTCCCCTGTTCTTGGATTTCTCCCTTCTCTCTCACTGGAGTCTTGAACTAAAAAACTGCCAAAGCCAATCAACCTTATTTCTTGACCGTTTTGCAGGTTTGTTTTAATCATCTCAAGGGTTGATTCAAAAACCTTTTGAACAATGACTCTTTCAAGATGGGAAGCGTTAGCGATTTGTTTAATAAACTCTGGTTTGCCGATGACTGTCATAAAATCTCCTGAATCAATAGGGTGAATGGGTTAGTGTGAATCAGCTAAAAGCTGTATTCATTATTTTTTTGTAGCCAATATCCAGATGTCTGGCAAGAAGATCAAGGACTTTCAGGACAAATGCCCCCTCTCCCTTCATGATCATGAGGTGATCATTAAAAATCACCCTAGACAATCGGATAAGCATAAGATGATCATAATCAACACCCCCAAAAATCAGGGCCCAAAGCCCCCCTATGAGTCCCTAGCCAATCCTGGGATAAAAGTGCGGCGTTACAATCGGATTGCCGTTTTCATCAAAGGGTTGCTTGAGATAGGTGGTCAGCACTTCGGTAATCACAGAGGTGAGGGTGTGACACCGGCCCTTCTTTTGGGCATGGGCTTTGAGGTTTTGATGTAGGCTTAAAGGAATCAGGGTGTTGAGGCGTTTGGTTGCTTCTTTGGCGGTTGCTTGTTCTGTTTCGATCATAGGCCGTCTCCTTTCGGTTGGGGGGGGGTGTTGATTATGATCATACTATGCTCATCAAAACCTCTCGGTTCATTTGCAATGATCATACTATGCTCATGATGAGAGAGGGGCTTATTTTTTATGAGCATAAGATGCTCATAACGATTGATCGACGGATTGACAATGAGCATAAGATGCTCATATTAAGGGATGAGCATGGAGGCGGCCATCAAGGAGGCGGGCCGGTGTCTCAACCCCCCTCTTCAAGCCTTTGTTTCTGCGGGGTTTGCTGCTCTCTTCCAGGCAGGCTGGCTCTATCCCGATGCCTTTATCCATACCAGAGGACGGGGTGTTTGAGCGGAGAGGATCCCCTACCGCCGCCGCCGCCCCGGGTTGGTTTTTGCTTTGAGGCGGGGGCGGGATTTCCGGGGAAGAAGATTACTTATCTTCTGGTCTTATGGGTATAAGCCAATTAAATGCTTAATAACAATCTCCAACTTTCATCAAGTTTACCGCAATCCTACCAGTTGACCGCTCCAGACCTCTCAAAACAACCTCTCATTTGCCTGATCAAAACAGAAAGAACAGGAGCCCCCGCGGCCTCTTTCCCCTCTGTTTTGCAAAGAGGATGCACCTCTATGGTTATCCATGTTAAATAACCATCATAATCATAGCCCCGCGGGGTATTCGATTCTGTTTTAGACCCATACACTGGGTTTCTAGGGTTAGAGTCCTCCAAAAATCATTGGAATCATCCCCATCGCGGGGATTTTGACGGAGAATCGATGAAAAAACCAGTCTTTATGCCAATGACCGGCACTCATCAAAACTGTATGCGTCATGGTTGCCTGGACTGGTTTGATTATGAATCTAGATCCTCAGCCTTTATGTCATCAATCTCAGCTGCAGATAATCCCGTGGCTTTTACAATCTGATCCGTTGGTATCTTAAGTTTCTTCATCCCAAGGGCAGCCACTAAAAGACCTTCCTTTTTTCCTTTTTCTACGGCTTTTTCTTCAATATCCACGATGGTTGTATTGTAATAATGGATGGAGCGCATATAACGATCCCTAACCTCATGTGGTAAATTCTTTACATCAATGCGTTCAATAAATTCCCTAATACCAGGGTTTCTATTCGCGATCAATTCTATATCTTCAAGTTCTTTTGTTTCTGGTATTTTTTCTACACCCGATCTCAAAGCCCGATCCTTAAAAACATAAGCCCAATCTTCAATAG
>Ga0007871_1000152_pt1 | contig 19015 bp, 24 predicted proteins | sample CryBogCBH08Jun09_FD_71208 | JGI IMG/M metagenome (GOLD analysis project Ga0007871, IMG submission 71208) | Freshwater microbial communities from Crystal Bog, Wisconsin, USA - CBH08Jun09 | ecosystem: Environmental > Aquatic > Freshwater > Lake | place: Crystal Bog, Wisconsin, USA | collected...
AAGACCGAGACCGCGGCGCGCGATTACCTGTATCAGGGGATTTCGGCGCGTCATTTCAGGCGCACGTTCAATCTGGCGGACTATGTCAAGGTCGAAGGCGCGTCGTTCGACAACGGTCTGTTGCGCATCAAGCTGGTGCGGGAGATTCCGGAGGCGATGAAGCCCCGGCGCATTCCGATCACCCCGGGCGCGAGCCTGCAGATCGAAAACAAGCACGCCAAACAGGCCGCTTAACTGCGGTAAATCTCTTCGTCCGGACGGCTACGGCCGTCCGGCGCCTCACCGTCTGCAATCCCCATTGAAAGGAGCTTGAGGGGGTACGCCATGAACCGCGTGAATCATCTGCAAACCAATTCTGTTCAGTTTCATGTCGATGGCCATCACGGCTCGGTGGATGCTGTGATGACCGATCGCAACCTATCCGGCGAGGAAAAACGGGCCATCCTGTCTGCGTGGGCATCCGACATGTACGCCGTGGAATCCTCGCCAGAAATGCGAATGATTCCCGGCCACGCCGAGCCTGTTCGGCTGCGAGACATACTCCACGCACTGCGGAGCTTGGATCATGACGATCCTCCGCCGGGCGGCGCAGTGAGTATGAAGCCGCCGCGACCAGCAATCATCGAGGCGAGAGCAGGGCGTGCGGATTCTCCTCCGCGGCGGCCCATCAAGTATTGCACCGGTCATCGTGGCGACAGCGCCGAGCTGCGAGCGGCATCCATGCGGGCGCGTCGCGGTAACATCCGCCGTTACAACAGACTGCTCGAGACCGAATTGACCGATCTCGAGCGAGACTTCATCCGTCGCCGCATCGCCGAGGAGAAAGACGCCCTGCGGCGACTGGCCGCCTCGAAAGACTGAGGTGACGCCATGAATATCCATCGCTTGCCGGCCGCACTCGAAATCGCTCGCTTGCAGCGGCTGAAAGAAACTTTCCTTGGTGGCGAAAACCGTAAGTGGCCTGCCTCCATCGTTGCTGAGGAAGACTGGCTTGCAGAACTCGATGCAAGACTTCGACATTTACGTGCAACGCTGCTGGGCGGCCCAGCCCAGCCGGGAAGCTCGCTTTCAAAGAGTTCGCGGTCGTTATCGCGGTGATCTGGCGGCGTATCTAAGCTAGCAATTCAGTACACGAACGCGACCCTCACCGCGGTGATCGTGGAGTCGCATGAAAAAGTCTCTCGCGGTGGTCGAACAACCGTACTTAAGATTTAGAGTGCTAAATTGTTCCGTAGCTCGCCAATAAATTGACAGCAACTTTAGGCGAAGGCCTTCACACATTAAGTGGATTCCGCTTCCGCGTTGACCACGCTCTTTGCCAGACCGCTCAAGGCTTCATTCATGAGCCGCCGTGCCTAGCTTATAGTTTTGCGCCCGCTGAAGGCTGACGACACGGTGTTCGATCCTTTGCCATTCACGGGGTTTCCGTCCGAACGATCGTCCCGCGGGAGAACTCGGCCTTCTCCTTTTCTTTTTGCAGATACCTATTTTGCGAGCATCTTCCCATCGCTCGTGAGTTGTACTTGTGAGTCGCGATGAGACCTGCAACATTTGAATTAGTCGGCTGGGTGTTGCGATATGCGCTTTTGGATCATTCTTTCGCTTCTTTGCCTAACCTGCGCTCCTGGCGTCGCACAGCAGGACAAGAAGACTGACGACCTCAAACCTGCCGACCCTGACACCGGTGAGAGCACAGTAGAAGAGCGGATGCTCGGCCTGCTGCCCAATCCCCTTGAGAAGCAAGGCATCAAGTTTGCGGTGACCTATATCGGCGAGGTTCTTGGGAACTTGACGGGCGGTGCGAAACAATGCGCGGTTTACGAAGACCGCATCAACTTTGCCGTCGATGCCGATCTTGAGAAACTTCTCAACCTCAAACAGATCAGCTTTCACGCCAACGCGTTCCAGATCGATGGCGGCGGCCTCACGCGCGGTACGCTCCTCAATTTCATGGATGTGAGTGGCATCGAGGCGCAGCCGACGACGCGGCTCTATGAAATCTGGCTTGAAAAGAAGTGGGGCGACAAGATTGCGCTGCGTGCCGGTCAGCTGGCCGCCGACACTGAGTTCATCAATTCAAAATATACCGACGTGTTCAGCAATGCGTCCCTGGGGTGGCCTGCAGGCGTGTCGGTTAACTTGCCGAGCGGAGGGCCTTCACCGCCGCTGGCTGCGATGGGCGCGCGTATCCGTGCCGATGTTACCGACAACATGACGATGATCGGTGCGATATTCGATGGCAATGCTGCGGGGCCGGGGCCCGGCGATCCGCAATTGCGTGATCGCTACGGCGTGAACTTCCGCGTCAACGATCCGCCGCTGTTGCTGTACGAGGCCCAATTCCAGTGGAACTCAAAGAAGGGCGATCCCGGCCTTGCTGGCAAATTCAAACTGGGCGGCTGGCGACATTTCGGAGCGTTCACCGATGAACGGTTCGACACGGCCGGCTTATCGCTCGCAACCCCGGGGACCACCGGGACGCCTGCGACGTTCACCGGGGATTATGGGATCTACGCGGTATTTGAGCAGAAGCTTTTTCGGGTTGGCAATGACGACGATCGCGGGGTCGGCGTCTTCACGCGGACCAGCTACAGCCCGCCGGATCGGAATCTGATTGATGTTTACGCTGATGCCGGTGTTGAATTGGTCGGTTTGGCAGACAAGCGTCCGCATGACAAATTCGGTATTGCCGTAGCTTATGCGCATGTTTCGCCAAGCGCACAAGCGCTCGACCGGGACTTCCGGTCAGTCTACGGACCGGCGTGGCCTTTGCGTTCATCCGAAACAATGGCGACGGCGGTCTATCAGTACGAGGTTAAGGCCGGCCTGACGTTGCAGCCAAATGTGCAATACATTCGCCATCCCGGAGGCGGCGCTACCGATCCCCTGACGACTGTGCGGGGCCAACATCTGAAGGATGCGACGGTGCTCGGCCTGCGGACGGTGATCAAGTTTTGACCGTCAAGCTGCGACTGACTCCAGTCACAGCGCCGGTGACCTCTGACATTGCCTGATCAGAGCGATCCCTCGCATATTGTCGTGAGCGAGATTACGACTCATTGGGGGCTTGGCAACCTTCGCCACCTCCAATTACTCTGTCTTTTCGACGGCCGTGGGCATTTTCGCGACCGACATCAGCGATCGTGAGACCTGGTTTAAAAGTTGGTCAGCATTCTCCTCCTCGGCTAACGACGCATTGAGAAGAGCGACGACCGCGCTGTGGCGCAGCTGCTGGGCGAGATTACGGGCGGTGGAATATCCCGATATCTCATAGTGCTCGACGCGCTGCGCTGCCCCGATCAGAGCCAGATCGGCGGCCGCGTCAAGTTTTTTCTCGCCTTCCGCGATGACCTCCTGTCCTTCTTCAACAAGACCCATCATGCCCTTGCATTGCTTTGCTCGCGCGGTTTCGCCTAGTAGCGAAAAACATTCTCCCAGCCTTTCAATCTGGCTTTCGGTCTCTATCAGGTGCTGTTCGAAAAGCTCTCGCAATTGGTCAAAGCGCGCAGCTTTCGCCATTTTTGGTAGCGCTTTTGTCAGCTGTTTCTCGGCGTGGAGGATATCGCGCAACTCATCAATGAGCAGTTCCGATATTGCCTCATTGCCTTCGGTCGAGCTGCTTTCTGCTATGATGGAGGAGGAGGCGCCTGGTTCGCTCGAATGGATTGCAGGAGAGTCAGTATAGACCCAGTCCTCGCCCTCGTTCCAAGGGCCGCGTGTATCGATTTCGCCGTGATCGCCGACTCCGGTGGAATCGTTGAAATATTGATTGACCAGGCCAGGGGTCGGCGCGAGCCGACCGATACTGAGTGACGGCTTCTTCATACTTTCCAGCGCCAGTGCGAAGGCCTTCATGTGTGTTATTTCACGCGTCATCAAAAATTGCAGGGCATCTTTAGTCCCGGCGTCGTCGCAGAAGTTGATCAAACGCTCATAAACGATCTTGGCGCGGGCTTCGGCGGCAATGTTGCTCCGCAGATCGACGTCGATCTCGCCCGTGATTTTCAGATAGTCTGCTGTCCAAGGATTGCCTTGAGAGTTGAACAAATTGACACCTCCGCCGCCAGCTATTGCGATCAGCGGGTCCGCCTCGGCAGCTTCGCGGTCAAATTTCGAAGGTTTGAGGTGCATGCGGGCAAGACATCCCACCACTTCCAGGTGGCTCAACTCTTCCGTGCCGATATCCATCAAAAGATCTTTCCGATCGGGATCTTCACAGTTCAGCCCCTGGATCGAATACTGCATTGCCGCAGCTAGTTCACCGTTGGCACCCCCGAACTGCTCAAGCAGCATATTCCCAAAACGGGGATCCGGTTCGTCGACACGGACCGTAAACATTAGTTTCTTGACGTGATGATACATCTGGGGGGCCTCCGTCGGATAAAACGACTTAAGCGGCGATGGACGAAGATGTTCCAGCCCGGAGTCACAATCGACACGGCTTCGTTAGCTCGTGGTCAGGCGTCGAAGGCTGACGCAAATGCCGGCGATAGAACCCGCGCGCGTGGTTCCCATCGTCTCGGGGCGATGTTCGGGAAAACGGCCCCACGGGAACAAGGTCTCTGATCCGCCGTTGGTTGCGCAGCATAGTTGATTGCGCCGCATAACAGGAGAGATACATGAAACGAACAACCTTAATGGTACTTGCTGTTTGCCTCTTGCCGTCCGCCATATTTGCTCAATCCGTCGGCGAAAAAACTGGAGTCAATTCCACGCTCGGCATTTCGCCTTCCACCGCAGACTTCGTCAAAGAAGCCGCTATCAGTGACTTGACAGAAATTTCGGCCGCAAAGATCGCGCTGGAAAAGGGCAATGCAGAGGAGAAGAAATTCGCTGATCGAATGGTCACTGATCATACGAAGACGAGCGCTGAATTAAAGGCACTCGTCGCTAGCGGAGACGTCAAAGCTGAATTACCGTCATCACTCGACAGTTCGTCTCAAAAGAAAATTGATCGATTGAAGGAGGCCAAGCCGGAGTCCTTCGCGTCCCAGTATGATCCGATGCAAGTTAGCGCCCATAAGGATGCGGTTTCACTATTTGAGCGCTACGCCAAAGGTGGTGATAACGCGAAACTGAAAGACTGGGCCGGCAAGACGTTGCCCCATCTTCAACATCATCTCGAGATGGCGCAAAATCTCAACAAGAAGCGGTAAGTTATCCTGAACTACATAGATCTGCAGGACGTTCATGTTTGCCGCGATCGCAAGGAAGTCCTTACCCGTCAAGGTGCGCCCAGAAAAGCTTGACGTCGCAATCGCTCGATCTATGGCACGCAATACCAAACGCGTCCCCGAAGAAGTCGCTCGCATCCTTACGTGGGGCGCCGACGAGAAGATATTACTCATGCTGGCGACGGCAGGCTGGCTCGCCTCGCGCTCTTGCGACGAGCCGCTGCGGCGAGCCGGCAACCACGCTTTGCTTGTGACGGTCGCTGCATCTTTGCTACCGCACGGGTTGAAGGCCGGTTTCAGCCAGACAAGGCCCGACCGTTTGACCGTGATTGGCCATCTCCACGGCATTCCCTTGTCAGGAAAGCGCGACGATGCCTTTCCGTCCGGACATGCGCTTCACATGGGCGCCCTCGCTTCCGCCGCATCAGTCTTGCCAGCGGGGCCGCGACGAACCCTCCAAGCGCTGGCCGTCGGTCTCTCAATAACACGAATTGTCGTGCTGGCGCATTGGGCAAGTGATGTGGCCGCTGGGTTTGCACTTGGAGCGGGGCTCGAACGATTGCTGCGCCTCTGGACGGGCTATGCGTCGGCCGGTTGCCCTGGTGATGAGGGATAAAAGTGACAGAATACGTCGTCCGCTTCCTAGTGGGAGGTTTGGTGGTGTCGGCATTTGCCATTCTGGCCGATGTGTTACGACCTAAAAGTTTTGCGGGCCTGTTTGGAGCCGCGCCTTCTGTAGCGTTAGCTACGCTAGGCGTCGCGACATACGGCCATGGGGCAGAATATGCGTCTCTGCAAAGCCGTGCGATGATAGCTGGCGCTGTGGCGCTGGTTGTCTACAGTATCGTTGTGTGTCGATTATTGATGCGCGCCCGATTGGATTCGTTACCTGCAACAATCATCTCGCTTGTCGTCTGGCTATTCGTTGCTTTTGGTCTCTTGTTCCTGTCGGGAGAGCGAGCATGACGCCAATCCGATTTTCGGCGTCGTCACTTCGCGAAGGGCGTTGGTACGAATACCTGATCCGTTTCGCGCTTGGGGGAGCAGCTACGGCTTTTACCGGACTGATTAGCAGCTACTACGGCCCAAGCATTGGTGGTCTGTTTCTGGCGCTGCCTGCGATCTTTTGCGCGAGCGCGACGCTAATTGAGAAGCACGAGATCCGCAAAAAGCGGGAAGCTGGATTCGCGGGCGGGCGTCGGGGCCAGAAGGCTGCTGCATTGGAATCGGCCGGCGCCGCGCTCGGCGGACTTGGGATGCTGGTCTTCGCGGTAATTTTTTCCCTGCTCGTGCAACACAAGATGGCCGAGGCATTTTTTGGAGCATTGCTGGGGTGGCTAGTTGTTGCCATTGCGGCCTGGTACGTGCGCCGTCGTTGGCGATCGGTCTCCCCGTCATAAGCGAAACTATTTGGGCGACGCACCCGCCCAACGCGAGGGCTCAGTTGATGTCCAAACGTGATGAATTGCGCCACGGCAGGCTGGGCAGGAGCGCGGTTCATGTGTGCGTCGATATGCAGAGGATGTTTGCTGAAGATACTGAGTGGAAGGTGCCTTGGCTCGAGCGGATCCTGCCGAATATAATCGCCATAACGGCACGTTATCCGGAGCGAACGATCTTTACTCGCTTTATCCCGGCAAGGAGTCGAGGGCAGGGGGTAGGAATGTGGCGACACTACTATGAAAGGTGGGCATCGATGACAATCGATATACTCGGCGCGGAAATGACAGATTTGGTTCCGGATCTCGCCCAGTTTGCTCCACCGGCGCGCGTTTTGGAAAAGCGGGTCTATTCACCATGGACCGGGAGCAATCTTCACCACCAGCTCCGTAGCGCCGGGATCGACACGATCATAGTCACCGGTGGGGAAACGGATGTCTGCGTACTGGCAACAATGTTCGGCGCAATCGATTGGGGGTTCCGAATTGTCCTCGTAACGGACGCGCTATGCAGTTCCGCGGACGAGACCCACGATGCAACGATGGCGCTCTATGCAAACCGGTTCAGTGAGCAAGTGGAAATTGTCTCTACAGGAACGCTTCTAGAAAATTGGCGATGAAATGTTTCACTGTGTGGTTCCTGATTGTCGTAAGCTTCCGTTTGCCCCGTCCCCATATCGGCTCATCGTTTCGATTGAGCGCCCCGCATCGTCCCGGTCCGTGCGATCGCAATAAGCGTCTTGCGCAGCCATGAGTAGCCCGCCGGTGGCGTGCTGCCATTTCGGGTGGTCGTGTTCGGTTCTGGGAAGGGCCATCACGTAATCGGCCGCTTGTCGCAGCGTGCGGGCCGTCTTGCCGTCTGGAAGCTCTATCGGCTCGTCAAAGGGCAGGCTCCACTTAGGCATCAGGCGAGCCCCAGCGTCATCTGCCGCTCGGGGCGCGTGTGTCGTTCCACGAATGCTTCGATGGTCGAGGACACGTCCTCGTTGGCCAGATCTGCTCGCCGCTGGATTTCCCGTGCCACGTCTTCTGAGACATCCTCGGACCAGCGCTCGGCGGTATTGAAGGCGATGACGCGGCGCGGGTCATGATACTGGCCCGACATCAAATCTGCGATGACAGTCTCCAGGTCGGTTGTCTCGCTGTCCGTTTCGCGCCAGACGCAGCCCTTCCGCCCGAAACAATCCTCCACCAGATAAACGTTTTCGTCGTGGCCGCTTGGCACGATCGACGGCGTCCAACCCGACCCACGCATACTCGATACTCCAACGCCATAGAAAGGAGATTCAAGTGGCTCCCAGGTGATTCGTTCCCGACCCGTGGAACCTGGAGCAAAGCTCCGCGCTTTACCTCAAGAACAAACAAGGAGGGAACACGGATGGCAGTCAATAAGCCGGTTGGCGACAATGCTCGAAAAGGCGCGGTGAAAAAGCGGTCGCAGACCAAGACGACGCTTGGCGGCGCGTCGGCATGGACGAAACGCGAGAAGACATCGGGCGAGTTCATGGCCCTCAAACGGCCTGGCAAAAAGAAAAAAGCTGTCAAAAAATTCAAGGGCGTTCGCGTCGAGAAGAAGGCGGCGAAGACGAAGACCAAAAAAGCGAAATCGAAGTCTCATTAGGGTTGGCGGCCTCGGCCGTCGCTAGCGCGCGGTATACCTGCGATCTCTGGAGCAGGGCCCGCGCGTTAGACATTTCACGAACTCGGTGGACGCGAATCCGGCGTCAGGCGTCAACGTCTGCCGGCAGATCGAACTTCTCCGGGCTACGGCGGACGATCTTCAATTCGCCATTGGGCAATTGCCGCTCCTGCAGCGCCTTCGCTTCGTCCCACGGCGCGCGCATCCAGACCTCGCGCTCTTCCTCGGTGGTCAGGATCACCGGCATCGCCTTCGGATGGATCGGCTTGACGAGATCATTCGCGTCGGTCGTCAGGAAGCCATAGACGTCGATCGTCACCATGCCTTCCTTGATCTTGCGGACGCTGGTCCAGTTCGTCCAAATTCCGGCGAAGCACAGCAGCGGCCTTTTCTCGCCGGCAGCAAACCAGACATTGTCCTTCGTGCTGCCGTCGAACTCGGAAAACGATGTGAAGGGCACCAGCACCCGGTTGTCGGTGCCGAGCCATCGGATCCAGTGCTTGCTCTTGGTGTTGCGCACATTGGTAGTGCCCTTGTCGGGCTCCATGCGCAGTAATTCTTTGAAGTCGACCGTCTTGCCCTTGGCCTCGAGCTTCGCGGCGCGATCCTTCGCCTTTCGGAACAACGCGTCGGACGATGACGGCATTCCCCAGCGCATCGTCAGCAGCTCGCGCTCGGCGCCGTTCTGGCGGATCACCGGCGCTTCCTTGTCCGGAAAGATGCCCGGCATCGACGGCAGGTTGCCGGCGCTATCCCTGGTCACCTTGAACAGCCGGCGGATGGCCTCTTGGTTGCGGGTCATCGAATAGAGGTTACACATCGGTGGGGTCAGTCCATCGGTTTCCAGGTGCGGTCGCGGATCGCCAGCATCAGCTGCGCGATTGGCAGTTGGGTGCGGTCGGATTCGGTTGCCTTCAATTGCTCCACGGCGCGCCAGTCGATGTGCACCGTGCCGTCGTCGTCGACCTCATAGAGGTCGCCGGCCCCGGCCGGCGCGGCCTGCACAGGCACGGTCCGGATGGCCTTCGGCTGCTGGGCCGATGCGCTGCTGCCCATAGCAATCGCGGTCATGGCGAAGATCAGTGTTCGCATCGTCATCTCCTCGCAGCTCGTGCGGCGACCGGCGGTTGGGCGTGCGGTTCGGGCATCAATAGCGCAATCAAAGCCGGTCTGAATTTCCGGCCGCCGTCGGGCCGGAAGTTGACGGCCGTCGCCGCGCGGCAGGGTTCGCAGAAGAGGGCGCGGCGCAATGTGTGCACCGGCTTGTCGCGCGGCCAGATCACCTCGCCGAGGTCGATGCGGCGGATGGCGCGGCATTGCCCGCAGCGCACCTCCAGCAGCGTGCAGCCGGCGTCGATCGCGTGCTGGATCTGCGGTGAGGGTTCGATGTCGCCGCCCAGCCACAATCGCGCGTTCCATTCCTCGCAGGCAATCCGGTGCGCCAGCCGCAAGTGCTCGTCCGCTGCGGCGTAGGCCGCGGTGACCTTGCGCTCGAGCTCGGCGTGCAGCTGCTCGACGCGTTTCAGCTCGCGAACATAGGCGCGACGGTCGCCGCCGGATAGCGGCATGTGGATGATGCGGGGTGACATCAGCGTATCAAAGCCCGAGTCCGGCCCTTAGGCAAATCGTCCTATATAGTGTGGAGGGAACCATTCAAGGCCACTTGCTCTTGTTCGGAAATTCCGTCGCATGTTCGGAGTGTCGCGAAGGCCTACCGGAATCCCAGAGACCAAGCGGAGCGAATGGCGGCTCGGCGCCGGGCCGACTTCCGGCGACGATGGCTTCGTGCGGGAAACGTTCACGCTACCGCGGGACGAGGCTCGTGTCCGGGCGAGGGCGATCCTCGACCATTGGCCAGCAGCCGCAAACATGACCGCCGTGGAGACTTGGCGAGAGTTGCCGGGCGGCGAGATCGAGTTCACGATGAGGCGGCTGCGGAGTGCGGATTGAGCCGGTCTTCATCTGAAAAGAAGGGAACGTCCCCCCACCGACATGCATTCCAATTGTATGCGACGGCATCGTGTCGTCGCTGTCGCCCTCCACGGGGCGTTTCCCCCTTAGACTTGGGCCGCTTGCCATTCGGCGAGGGGCCTTCTTTTGTGGACAGCGGAGCATCACACAATCGCGGGCGCCGGGTGGACCGACGCTCGCGAGTTGATCATTGGCAACTGATCAGGCCGCCGCAGCCTTCCTCAAGGCTTCGATCGGCTGTCGGCTCGGCACCTTGAAATCAGGATCAAGGTGGACCTCGCTCTTATCGATGCCGCGCACCATCAGGGACAGCAAGCCGGACTGATATCGCCGCCGCTTCGGATTGTCGTGTTCATTGGCGTGTTTGACGATCAGGTCCAGGACGGCCGGCTGGAAGAACTGGACGACGTTGTCCAGCTTGTTGACGATCGTTTCGCCGCGATTTGCCAATCCGTCGACCTTTGTCCGCAGCCCGGGCAGGGCTGTTCCGAGCTTCTGAGGATCTCCAGCGAAAGTCAGCAACAGGGCTGCCGTTTCAGTCATGAGACGCCCGAACTCCAGCTTGATGTCTGTGTTTTCCGAGCAGAGGTGGCGGGGGACCGTCGGTCCTACCACGCGGGCATCGAGCGCCGACATCGCCGGCAGGTGATCATAGACCCAGGGCATTTGGTGGTTGAGGGTCCCGCGCAACTTCGCAAAGGCGCGAATCGCCCCTGATTCATCAATCTGCTCGACCCACACCTTGAACCGCTCGATGGCCTGCCGCAGGTCCCGGATCCGGACCAGAGCATCGCGCCGATTGACGGCGGCGTCATAGTCCGCGGTGTAGCGGTCGAAGTCCTCGCCGTAGATCGTCTTGCCGCATTGCCAACCGACCATGAAGCGGGCGCCGCCCTTCCTTATGACGAAGCCGGCCTTGTGGCGATGATGGCCGTGAACGCAGGAAAACTCTTCGATTTCTTGGCCGCGCAGGTCGTACTTAAATTCGACGTGGGGCTCTTCCTCTCCCTCCGGGATTTCAAATACGAGGCCGGGGAGGGTTCGCGGATCATCGACCTGAAGTTCGAGATCGAGCAATTGTTCATCGGACAAGCTGTCCCAATGATGGTGCGGCAATGCCGCCTTGGGCTTGAGCATCTAAGCTCCTGTAGCTGTTTCGGATTCGGTCAATTTATCACAAATTGAGGGAACTCGTTCGATATTTGTCCTCGAACGCGAAACATCCACAGCGAGCGGCGGCATGCGCCGTCAGCACAACGGGCAGCGCCGTACCATTTTCGTACCAGATACGGGGAGAAAAAGCGGGACTGGAATGTGAACAGATGAAATCATCTGTATTGAAAATGCTCGTGTTTTTGCAAACGCATCTAACGAGCGGTTAGAGGTTTCTTGAACCCCAACCATCGGCGACCGGATCGCCCGGAAGCCTTATGAACAAAAAACCGATAGCCGCGGCGCGGGCGCCGCGGCCATCGAAAACCTTAGCGGATCACGTAGGGAAGCAGGCCGAGGAAACGCGCGCGCTTGATGGCGCGGGCGAGTTCACGCTGCTTCTTGGCGGAGACGGCGGTGATGCGGCTCGGCACGATCTTGCCGCGCTCGGACACGTAACGCATCAACAGCTTCGAATCCTTGTAGTCGATCTTCGGCGCATTCGCGCCCGTGAACGGGCAGGATTTGCGACGGCGGAAAAACGGACGGCGGGCGCCAGCGTCAGCCATGATGATTACTCCTCGGTCGCTGCTGCGGTTGCGTCGGCGTCTTCACGCGGGCGGCGCGGACCACGATCGCGGTCGCCACGGAAGCCACCGCCTTCACGGTCGCCACGGAAACCGCCGCCACGGTCGTCGCGCTCACGATCGCGATCGGCCTTGCGCATCATTGCGGACGGGCCTTCCTCGTGCTCTTCGACGCGGACGGTGAGATAACGGATGACGTCTTCGTTGATGCGCTCCTGACGCTCGATCTCGGCAACCACTGCCGAGGGACCGTCGATGTTGAGCATCACGAAGTGAGCCTTGCGATTCTTGTTCATGCGGTAGGTGAGGGAGCGCACGCCCCAGTTCTCGGTCTTGGTGACCTTGCCGCCGAGGCCGGTAATGACGCCGGTGATCTGGTTGGTGAGGTCTTCGACCTGCTGGGCGCTCGCATCCTGACGCGCGAGAAAAACATGCTCGTAAAGAGGCATGGGTGTCCTTTCCTGTGTTGGCGCGGTTCCCGGCGACAAGCCCCTCGAACCCTCCGGAAAGGACTCGAACGCTCAGAAGGCGGAAGCACGGGACGACGGACCGATTGGCCCTGTCGCATCAATTCGCCGATAAGGAAGAATTGCTGAGACCGTCCGTTCAGCTCCCGGCCGGGATCCACGGATGGCGCGGGTTATACGGATTTTGGCCGGCTTTGCAAGGGAAAGCCGTGCAGAATGCGGCCTTTGCGGCAGGGTTGGGGCGTCCGCGCAAGGGGAACTGCTTGACATAAAGCCCGGCTGCGGTGTCTTACGGCCGAACTTCAGGATTTTCAGGGGCGCAAATGACCGCAGCATTCACCTTTCCGGGGCAGGGTTCCCAAACGGTCGGTATGGGCAAGGCATTGGCCGATACCTTTCCGGCCGCGTGTGCGGTGTTCGACGAAGTTGATGCCGCGCTCGGGGAAAAGCTGAGTGCCACCATCTGGGAAGGGCCGGCGGAAACCCTGCAACTGACGGAAAACGCCCAGCCCGCGCTGATGGCGGTGTCGCTGGCCACGCTGCGGGTGCTGGAAGCCGAGGCCGGCGTCTCGGTGGCGCGTGACGCGGCGTTCGTCGCCGGTCATTCGCTCGGCGAATATTCGGCGCTGGCGGCGGCGGGCAGCTTCACCATTAGCGATACGGCCCGGCTGCTCCGCACCCGCGGTCTGGCGATGCAGAAGGCGGTTCCTGTGGGCGTCGGCGCCATGGCCGCGCTGCTGGGGCTCGATTACGACGCGGCGGTTGCCGTGGCCGAGGAAGCCGCCCAAGGGCAGGTTTGCCAGGCCGCCAACGACAACGGCGGCGGGCAGGTGGTTGTCTCCGGCGACAAGGCGGCGGTCGAACGCGCCATCGAGATCGCCAAGGGCAAGGGCGCCAAGCGGGCGATGCTGCTGCCGGTCTCCGCGCCGTTCCATTGCCGCCTGATGCAGCCTGCGGCCGATGCCATGGCCAAGGCGCTGGCCGAAGTGACGATCAAGGCTCCGGCGTCGCCGCTGGTTTCCAACGTGCTCGCCGCGCCGATTACCGATCCCGACGAGATTCGCCGCCGCCTGGTCGAACAGGTGACCGGAACCGTTCGCTGGCGTGAATCCGTGGCCTATATGGCAGGCCAGGGCGTAACCCGCTTTCTCGAGATCGGCGCAGGCAAGGTGCTGAGCGGTCTGGTCAAGCGAATCGCCGATGGCGCCGTCGGCGTATCGGTAGGCGGTCCGAACGATATCGCTGCAGCCAAGGATGCAATTGCGGCCGCGAAGTAAGCATCGCCGCGACTTGGATCCGACCTGGGCTATTTCGCGTCTGGCCCGAACAGGCGCGCGCCGTTGCCGCCTCCCACCAGCGCCAGATCACTCTCGTCTTTCAGGTCTACGCCGGTCAGGCCGCGTTGCAGCGCCTCACGCGCCAGCCAAGCCAGCCTGAACGCCGCGGCGGGGTAGCTCAGCCCTTCGGGCCGCACATTGGAAATGCAATTGCGTTCGGCGTCGCTGCGTCCCTTGAATGGCCCGTGCGTGATATAAATGCCGAGGCTGTCGGGCGAACTCAAACCCGGACGTTCGCCGATCAGCATGATCGAAAGCCTGGCATTCAATAGCTCGGCCACCTCATCGGCGAGCGCGACCCGGGCCTGCGTGGCGATGATTACAGGCGAACCGGCGAGTTCGTCTTTCATCAGTGGCCTGAGCGCCGCGAGCAGGAGGGCCGCGTGGCGATCGATCGCGAGCGACGACAGTCCATCGCCGATCACGATGCAGATTCCGCCCGCCGCGACATCCAGCGATCGCAGCTTCGCGCCTTCATGCGGATCGAGTGCCCGGCCGAGATCGGGCCGCTGCAGATAGGTGATGCGATCCTGCGCACGGCTGCGGGTCTGCGCGACGGACCATCCCTGTCCGCGCAGCGCAACTTCCAGCTTGGGCACATCGAGCGCCGCATGAACGGCATCGCGCGCCATCGCGTGCGCCCAGCCGAAGCGCAAAACTTCGTCGGTAGGCATGCCGGCGCCGGTGCGGCCGAGCGCTACCCGCGCCGGCGTCACACGACGCCACTCGGTCCAAATACTCTCTGTGACTGGCGTGCTTTCTGTGACAGGCGCGCTGTCGGTGATAACTTTGTGTATCATGCGACCAGCGATTTAAGCTCGCTCATGCCGCCGAGCAGCGTGTTGGGCGAGGGCGGACGCAACCGTCCGTCCGCGTCAGTGATCTGCATGCGTTGCAGCCACTCCTCAAATTCCGGTGCGCGTTTCAGGCCGAATGTTTCGCGCAGGAAGAGAGCATCGTGGAATGATGTGCTCTGGTAGTTGAGCATCACGTCATCTGCGCCGGGAACGCCCATAATGAAGCTGGTGCCGGCAGCTGCAAGCAGCACCAGCAACGTGTCCATGTCGTCCTGATCGGCTTCGGCATGGTTGGTGTAGCAGATGTCGCAGCCGAGCGGCAGGCCGAGCAGCTTGCCGCAGAAATGATCCTCCAGCCCTGCACGGACAATCTGCTTGCCGTCGTAGAGGTATTCCGGACCGATGAAGCCGACCACGGTGTTCACCAGCAACGGCTTGTAGCGGCGCGCCAGCGCATAAGCGCGTGCCTCGCAGGTTTGCTGATCGACGCCGAAATTCGCGTCGGCCGAGAGCGCGCTGCCTTGCCCGGTTTCGAAATACATCACGTTGTCGCCGACCGTGCCACGCTTCAGCGAGAGCGCCGCCTCCCGCGCCTCGTCCAGAATCTCCGGCGTGACGCCGAAGGAACGGTTGGTTTTCTCGGTACCGCCGATCGACTGGAAGACAAGATCGACCGGTGCCCCGGTCTCAGCCAGTTTGATGGTGTTGGTCACATGGGTCAGCACGCAGCTTTGCGTCGGAATTTCAAATCGTTGGATCACCTCGTCGAGCATACGCAGGAGATTGCCCAGGACGGGCATGCTATCCGACGCGGGATTGACGCCGATCACGGCGTCGCCGGAGCCCATCAACAAACCGTCGAGCGTCGATGCGGCCACCCCTCGCAGGTCGTCGGTGGGATGATTAGGCTGCAGCCGCACCGACAGATGATTTTCAAGCCCGACGGTGTCGCGGAAACGGGTGATGACGCGGACTTTACGTGCCACCGCGATCAGATCCTGATTGCGCATGATCTTGGAAACCGCCGCGACCATTTCCGGCGTCAGGCCCGCCGCCAGCGCGGCAAGCGCCTCGCTGGCCGCCTGCTCGGACAGCAGCCAGTTGCGGAAATCGCCAACGGTCATGTGTGCTACCGGCGCGAACGCTTTGGCGTCGTGGCCGTCGATGACGAGCCGGGTGATGTTGTCGTCCTCATACGGGATCAGCGCCTCGGTGAGGAACTGCTTGAGCGGCACCTCGGCCAGCACATGACGTGCTGCCATCCGTTCTTGAGCGGTGGCGGCGCCGATACCCGCGAGATAATCCCCTGAACGCGCGGGACTGGCAAAGGCCAGCACCTGCTTCAGGTCATCAAAGACGAATAGTTGCTGATCGATGGCGGTGCGATAGCGCAACGGCAGATCGTCTCCTCAGGGGCCACCACCTTAGGATCATATTTTCCCGGTGTCCTTCCGAAATTCCGTCGGCGGGATGGACCGGGACTTGATCCTCCGTTGTAATGCGGACCATGCAAGTGATGTGCCATGGGCCTGGGCCGTGGGGTCGCCTAAACCCGGTTGGCCCGGGTTGTTTTGTGACAAGAGATTGGGCCGGGTCATTGACGCGGGACGTTTTCTTGCGGCAAACGGTGCACTAATTCCGATTTGAACTCAGACTTGGGGTTGTTCCAAGGGGGCGATATGTTCGATTTGACTGGCAGAACCGCACTGGTGACCGGCGCGAGCGGAGGCATCGGCGGTGCCATCGCCAAGGCGCTCCATGCGCAGGGCGCCACCGTGGCGATTTCGGGAACGCGCCGGGAATCCCTGGATGCGCTGGCTGCCTCGCTTGGCGAGCGGACCCATGTGCTGCCGTGCAATCTCGGCGATTCCGCCGAGGTCGAGGCGCTGGTACCGTCTGCCGAAGCGGCCATGGGACAGGTCGACATTCTGGTCGCCAATGCCGGCATCACGCGCGACAATCTGTTTGTGCAGTTGCGTGACGAAGACTGGGACGAAGTCATCAGGATCAATCTGACATCGACGTTTCGTCTCGCGCGCGCCGCAACCAAATTGATGATGCGCAAACGCTTCGGGCGCATCATCGCCATCACCTCGGTGGTCGGCGTTACCGGTAACCCGGGACAGGGCAACTACACTGCTTCGAAGGCGGGATTGATTGGCATGATCAAGACGCTCGGCGCCGAATATGCCAAGCGCGGCGTTACCGCGAACTGTATCGCTCCGGGATTCATTGCAACCCCGATGACCGATGCCCTGAATGAAAAGCAGCGCACAGCGATTCTGGAAAAGGTTCCCGCAGCCCGGCTGGGAACGCCCGATGACATTGCCGCGGCGGCGGTCTATCTGAGTTCGAACGAGGCGGCTTACGTCACCGGTCAAACGATTCACGTCAATGGCGGAATGGCCATGATTTGAAGCAACTGCGGTGTCTTTGGCGAAAGCCGAAGGGCGCGCAGGGACCTTGTCTTGGCTTATAGTCAAGGCTGGGGAAGTATGGTAACCGAACCTCGGCCCGGTGGGCAAAGAACGCCATTGCAGGAATTTGAATCCCTGTATATTGGCGTTGCCAAGCCTGCCGCCGTTGTGCGGGTCATTCGTTAGTCGCGGGGGCGATCAACACAGCTCGCAACTGCGACGGGGATATAACAGGTTTTACGCATCACGACGGCTCGTATCATCTTGCGGTCGAGTCCAAACTGAACAAGCACGAGGTTTAACGATGAGCGAGATTGGCGAGCGGGTTAAGAAGATCGTTGTGGAGCACCTTGGTGTTGAGCCGGAGAAGGTGGTCGACAACGCCAGCTTCATCGATGACCTCGGCGCTGACAGCCTTGACACCGTCGAACTCGTGATGGCGTTCGAGGAAGAATTCGGCTGCGAAATTCCGGACGATGCCGCGGAAACGATTCTGACCGTCGGCGATGCCACCAAGTTTCTTGAAAAGAACGCGAAAAGCTGACGCCCCTGCGCGGACGTGACAAAGCCGGCGGGCCGCCATTCGGTGGTCCTCCGGCTTCTTGTTGTTGATCGCGGAAACGGGCCGGAGGAATAGACATGAGGCGTGTTGTCGTCACAGGCCTTGGCATGGTTTCGCCGCTCGGCTGTGGCGTCGAACCGACCTGGAAGCGCATTCTCAACGGTGAGAGCGGCGCCAGGAGGATCGACACGTTCGACGTTTCCGATCTGCCGAGCCAGATCGCCTGCCTGATTCCGCGCGGCGATGGCAGCAACGGCACCTACAATCCCGATCAATGGATGGAGCCGAAAGACCAGCGCAAGGTCGACGACTTCATCGTGTATGCGATGTGCGCCGCGCGTCAGGCGCTGGACGACGCCAACTGGCATCCTTCCACCGAAGAAGAGCGTTGCGCCACCGGAACCATGATCGGTTCGGGTATCGGCGGCCTGTCGGGTATCGCGGATGCGGCTGTGCTGGTGAAGGAGCGGGGGCCACGCAAGCTGTCGCCGTTCTTCATTCCGGGACGCCTGATCAATCTGGCTTCGGGGTATGTTTCGATCGAGCACGGCCTCAAGGGACCCAACCATGCGGTGGTCACGGCCTGTTCAACCGGTGCGCATGCGATCGGCGATGCAAGCCGCCTGATTGCGCTGGGCGATGCCGACGTGATGGTTGCCGGCGGCTCCGAATCTCCTGTCAGCCGGCTGGGAATGGCCGGCTTCTGCGCGCTGCGCGCGCTTTCCAGCGGCTTCAACGACACGCCGGAGAAGGCGTCGCGTCCTTACGACAAGGACCGTGATGGTTTCGTAATGGGCGAGGGGGCCGGCGTCGTGGTGCTGGAAGAATACGAGCACGCCAAAAAGCGCGGCGCGAAGATCTATGCGGAAGTGATCGGCTACGGCATGTCCGGCGATGCCAATCACATCACCGCCCCTTCGCCCGATGGCGACGGCGCCTATCGCTGCATGTCGGCCGCCATGAAGCGGGCCGGAATCAGCGCGTCCGATATCGACTACATCAACGCGCACGGCACCTCGACGCCGCTGGGCGATGAGATCGAACTCGGTGCGGCGCAGCGCCTGTTGGGCAATGCGGCCTCCAAGGCGGCGATGTCGTCGACAAAATCGTCGATCGGCCATTTGCTTGGTGCGGCTGGCGCGGTCGAGGCAATCTTCTGCGTGCTGGCGATTCGCGACAATGTTGCGCCGCCCACGATCAATCTCGATTCACCGTCGGTGGAAACGTCGATCGATCTCGTTCCCTGGAAGGCCAAGGCTCGTCAGATCGATGTTGCGTTGTCCAATTCGTTTGGATTTGGCGGCACCAACGCTTCCGTGATCATGCGGCGTGTGACCAATTAGCCGTTCGTGCTATTGCTCCACCGTTTCGCCGCATTCGCTGTCGAAATCTGTTAATGTGATGGTTTCGAAAGCAATTTTGGTTTGGCCGCAAGAACGCCGCAAGCCAAAATAAAGATCGCTTTTAATCCAT
>Ga0007871_1000159_pt1 | contig 18612 bp, 15 predicted proteins | sample CryBogCBH08Jun09_FD_71208 | JGI IMG/M metagenome (GOLD analysis project Ga0007871, IMG submission 71208) | Freshwater microbial communities from Crystal Bog, Wisconsin, USA - CBH08Jun09 | ecosystem: Environmental > Aquatic > Freshwater > Lake | place: Crystal Bog, Wisconsin, USA | collected...
TGAGGTGATCACGGCATCCGCAGGCAATTCATGGATGTTCGAGAATCGCGTGCCGCATGTGCTGGAGGGCGACTACACGCCGCGCAGCGCCGTCGATATTTTCGTCAAGGATCTCGGCATCATCCAGGACATGGCGCGCAGCGCGAAATTTCCGGTGCCGGTATCCGCGGCGGCGCTGCAAATGTTCCTGATGGCCGCGGGCGCGGGCATGGGACGCGACGACGACATCGCGGTGGCCAAGGTGTATGCGCAGATCACCGGCGCGCCGCTGCCGGGATCGTAACAGTAGAACGAAGGGGACGCAATGCCTCGCTTTGCCGCCAATCTGTCCATGATGTTCAACGAGGTCCCGTTTCTCGATCGCTTTGCGGCGGCTCGGGATGCGGGTTTCGATGCGGTCGAATTCCTGTTTCCCTACGATCATCCGGCCGACGAGGTCGGCAAGCGGCTGCACGGCAACGGCCTCACACAGGCGTTGTTCAATCTGCCTCCCGGAAACTGGGATGCTGGTGAGAAGGGATTCGCGTCACTGCCGGATCGTTTCGAGGATTTGCAGAAAAGTATTCGCACCGCGCTGCCTTATGCGGATGCGACCGGCGTTAAGCGACTGCACCTGATGGCGGGCATTGCCGACCGGCGCGACGCAAAGGCGGTCGAAGCGTTTCGCAGGTCGGTTATGTGGGCGGCGGATGAACTCGGCAAGCACGGCATCGACACGGTGATCGAACCGATCAATCCGCGCGATGTGCCGGGTTATTTTCTCAACGACTTCACCTTTGCGCGCGATCTGATCGCCGAGTTGAAGCATCCGAACCTGAAACTGCAATTCGACATCTATCACTGCCAGATCGTTCATGGCGACGTGACCATGCGGCTGCGCGAGATGATGCCGGTCGTCGGCCATATCCAGATCGCGAGCGTCCCATCCCGTAACGAGCCGGACGGCGAGGAATTGAATTATCCGTTTCTGTTCGATGAACTGGATCGACTGGGTTACGCGGGTTTCGTCGGCTGCGAGTATCGCCCGCGCGGAAAAACGGTCGATGGTCTCGGCTGGTTCGCGTCTTACGCTAAGCTGCGCAAGGGAGCGGCATCGTGACCCTCGCGCTCGGCTGCATTGCCGATGACTACACCGGCGCGTCCGATCTCGCCAACACGCTGACACGCAACGGCCTTCGCACCGTGCAGACCATCGGCGTGCCGCGCGACGATCTTGCATTGCCGGATGTCGATGCCGTGGTGGTGTCGCTGAAGAGCCGTTCGATTGCGGCCACGGATGCGGTCGCGAAATCGCGCGCCGCCGATCAATGGCTACGCAGCCGCGGCGCGGGGCACGTGCTGTTCAAGATATGCTCGACCTTCGATTCCACCGATGCAGGCAACATCGGCCCGGTGATGGACGCGCTTCAGGCGGATTCCGGCGATGCCATCGTGTTGGTAACCCCGGCGTTTCCGGGAACGGCGCGCACGGTCTATCAGGGCAATCTGTTCGTCGGCGCGGTGCCGCTCAATGAGAGCCCACTGAAGGACCATCCGCTCAACCCGATGCACGACGCCAATCTCATCCGTGTGCTGGGGCGGCAGAGCAAATCGCGCATCGGTCTGGTCGATTTTGCAAGCGTTGCTCAGGGCACCGAGGCAATCCGCGCGCGGCTGGCCAAACTGGTCGCCGATGGCGTTCGTGCGGCGATTATCGACGCGGTGTTCGATCGCGACCTCGAAACGATCGGCCTCGCGGCGCTCGATCATCGGCTGTCGGTCGGCGCGTCCGGCCTCGGCCTTGGACTGGCGCGCGGCCTCGTTGGCTCTGGATTAATTGCCGCAATGACGGGAAGCGAAAACGCGGGAGCGCCGGTCGGCGGACTTGCGGCGTGTCTGGCGGGAAGCTGTTCGCAGGCAACCCTAGGTCAGATCGCGGCGGCGGAGCGGATCATGCCTGTGCTCAAGCTCGATCCGGACAAGATCGTTGCAGGTGCCGACGAGGTGCAGCGAGCCCTCGATTGGGCAGGGGAGCATTTGGCAAAAGGCCCGATCCTGATCGCCAGCAGTTCGACGCCGGAGCAGGTCGCCGCCGTACAGGCGCGGCACGGCCGCGATGCCGCAGGTCACGCTATCGAGCAGGCCATGGCCACGTTGTCGGAGGGCCTGGTTCAGGCCGGGGTCCGGCGGCTGGTGGTCGCCGGCGGCGAGACCTCGGGGGCGGTCGTCGATCGGCTTGGCATTCCGGGCTTCCTGGTTGGCCCTGAAATCGCGCCCGGTGTGCCGGTGTTGCGCGCCGTCGGCGCAGGTGGCGACGGCATGCTGTTAGCCTTGAAATCAGGAAATTTCGGCGGACCAGGCTTTTTTGAGGATGCGTTGCGCCTGATGCGATGACAGGCTGACGGTTTCAGAGTATGGAATTGCAGTGTGTGGCGTGGGGCAAATAGTCGATCCACGCGAGGGATGCGAAATTGCATTCGCATCATGAGTTCCGTGCATGCGTGACGTTCGTTCCGGGGTTTTCCCAGTCGAACGTTCAACACCCTCAACGCATCGTGATGCGGAAGGGACGCTGCTGCGTAAGGCACGAACCGGCTACGTCTGATAAAGAAGCCGCTTCGCCGCCCTGTCTATGATTCAGGCCGAGTTAGGATCGCCGCCGGATGGTTTCGCTTGTACGGATCGCACTGACCCGCCCATACACCTTTGTGGTGTTGGCGCTGCTGCTGCTCATCATCGGGCCGCTGGCGGCGCTGCGGACGCCGACGGATATCTTCCCGAACATCGGCATCCCGGTGATCGGCGTGGTCTGGTCCTATACCGGCTTGCCGCCCGATCAGATGTCCGGGCGCATCACGACGCCGTTCCAGCGCGCGCTGACCACGACTGTCAACGACATCGAGCATATCTCCGCCAATTCCTATAACGGCGTCGGCATCATCAAGATCTTCTTCCAGCCGAACGTCGATATCCGCACCGCCAACGCGCAGGTCACCGCCATCGCGCAGACCATGCTCAAGCAGTTGCCGCCCGGTGCGACGCCGCCGCTGATCCTCAACTACAGCGCCTCCACGGTTCCGATCATCCAGCTTGCGCTGGCCGGGGAGGGGCTGACTGAGCAAAATCTCTTCGATATCGCCACCAACCAGTTGCGCACGCCGCTAGTCACCGTTCCGGGCGCGGCGATCCCGTGGCCGTTCGGCGGCAAGCAGCGCCAGATCCAGATCGACCTCGATCCGTCCGCATTGCAGGCGCGGGGTCTGTCGGGAACGGACGTCGCCAATGCGCTGGCTGCACAAAACCTGATCACGCCGGTAGGCACGCAGAAGATCGGCCAGTTCGAATACAACATCCAGCTCAACAACTCGCCGCTGAAGATCGAGGAACTTGGCGATCTGCCGATCAAGGTCGTCGATGGCGCCACTGTGTACATCCGCGACGTCGCCCAGGTCCGCGACGGCAATCCGCCGCAGACCAATATCGTTCACGTCGATGGCGGCCGTTCGGTGCTCATGATGGTGCTGAAGGCCGGATCGGTGTCGACCCTCGACATCATCAGCGGCGTCAAGAAGAAGATCGCGGAGGTCCGCGACACCTTGCCGGACAATCTCAAGATCGGGCTTCTGGGCGACCAGTCGATCTTCGTGCGCGGTGCGATCACCGGCGTGGCATTCGAAGGTGTCATCGCCGCGTTGCTGACGAGCGTTATGATCCTGCTGTTCCTGGGAAGCTGGCGCTCGACCTTGATCATCGCGATCTCGATCCCGCTGTCGGTGCTCGGCGCCATTATCATGCTGGCGCTGGTGGGCGAGACGCTGAATATCATGACGCTGGGTGGTCTGGCGCTCGCGGTCGGCATTCTCGTCGACGATGCGACGGTGACGATCGAAAACATCAACTGGCATCTCGAACAGGGCAAGGACGTCGAAACCTCGATTCTCGACGGCGCTAACCAGATCGTGACGCCGGCGTTCGTTTCGCTGCTCTGCATCTGCATCGTGTTCGTGCCGATGTTCTTCCTCACCGGCGTGTCGCGCTTCCTGTTCGTGCCGATGGCGCTCTCGGTGATGTTCGCCATGGTCTGGTCGTTCATCCTGTCGCGCACGCTGGTGCCGACCATGGCAAAGTATCTGCTGCATGCGCATGAGCACCATGACAGCGAGAAGCCGGCCTCGCGCAATCCGCTGGTCTGGTTCCAGCGCGGCTTCGAGGCCCGGTTCGAGCGGATGAGGGCGATCTATCATGGGCTGCTGGAACTGGCGTTGGGGCACCGCAAGGTATTCGTGCTCGGCTTTCTGGGCTGCGTGGCGCTGTCGTTCCTGCTGGTGCCGTTCCTCGGCCGCAACTTCTTCCCATCGGTCGATGCCGGCCAGATGCTGATTCATGTGCGTCAGCAAGTGGGTACGCGCGTCGAAGAAGCCGCGAACCGCCTCGCAGACGTGCAGCGGGCGATCCGGCAGGTGATTCCGCCGGAAGAACTCGACACCATGGCGGACAACATCGGCATGCCGGTCAGCGGCATCAACATGACGTACAACAACACCGGCGTGATCGGGCCGCAGGATGGCGACATCCAGATCAAGCTGAAGGAAGGGCACCGCCCGACCGACGAATATGTACGCGAACTGCGCGAAACCCTTCCGCGTGCATTTCCCGGCATGACATTCGCGTTCCTGCCGGCCGATATCGTCAGCCAGATTCTGAACTTCGGCGCGCCAGCGCCGATCGATCTGCAAATACGCGGCGCAAATCTCGAGGCTAACTTCAAATACGCCAACGATCTGCTGCGGCGCGTCCGGCTTATTCCCGGCATTGCCGATGCCCGCATCCAGCAATCGCCCAACAATCCCGGTTTCAATGTCGATGTCGACCGGACGCGTGCGCAGTATGTTGGCCTGACCGCGCGCGACGTGACCAACAGCATGGTCGTCAATCTGGCGGGCAGCTCGCAGGTTGCACCGACTTACTTCCTCAGCCCTGATAACGGGGTGTCTTATTCGATCGTGATGCAGACGCCGCAGTACCAGATCGATTCACTGAACAAGCTGGAGAACATGCCGATCTCCGCAGCCGGCGTCGCGACGCCGCCGATCCTTGGTGGCATCGCCAATATCACGCGCTCCACCTCGAACGCCGTGGTCTCGCAATACGATATCCAGTCGCTGGTGCAGATCTATGCAACGACGCAGGGGCGCGATCTCGGCGCGGTGGCGTCGGATATCCAGAAGATCATCGCCGACACCGCCAAGGACGTGCCGCGCGGCAGTTCGGTGGTTCTGCTCGGGCAGGTCGATACCATGAACAAGGCGTTTGCCGGCCTGCTGTTCGGCCTGCTCGGTGCGGTCGTGCTGATCTATCTTTTGATCGTCGTGAACTTCCAGTCGTGGTCGGACCCGTTCGTGATCGTGATGGCGTTGCCGGCGGCGCTGGCCGGCATCATCTGGATGCTGTTCGCAACGCATACGACGCTCTCGGTGCCGGCGTTGACGGGCGCCATCATGTGCATGGGCGTGGCCACCGCAAACAGTGTGCTGGTCATCAGCTTCGCGCGCGAAGTCTATGAAGCAACCGGCGATCCGGTCCGTGCTGCGCTCGAGGCCGGATTTGTGCGCTTCCGGCCGGTGCTGATGACGGCGCTCGCCATGATCATCGGCATGGCGCCGATGGCGCTGGGCCTCGGCGAGGGCGGCGAACAGAACGCACCGCTCGGCCGCGCCGTGGTCGGTGGCTTGATTTTTGCAACCTTCGCGACGCTCATGTTCGTGCCGGTGGTATTCAGTATGGTTCACAAGAAACGTTCCGCGCAGCCTGCGGGGACTGCGGAGTTGGCACATGCCCATTGATCAGACCGAACCCGTTTCGCGCAAGAAACTGGGGCTCTTTGGCGTGATTGGCATCTGTGCCGCGGCCATTGTCGTGGTCACCGGAATTGCCTCGCGTGAGAAGAGCAATGCCGACCTGCGAACATGGACCGATGAACAGGCCGTTCCGTCTGTCGCCGTGATATTGCCGGAAGCGCGGGCGCAGGCCTCGACGCTGGAACTGCCCGGGCGGCTCGAGGCCTATTCGCGTGCACCGATCTATGCGCGCGTCAACGGCTACGTGAAGAGCTGGAACGTGGACATCGGTGCGTCGGTCAAGTCCGGGCAGTTATTAGCCGAGATCGAGGCCCCCGACCTCGACCAGCAACTGCTGCAGGCGCGTGCCGACCTGACGAGTGCGCAGGCGAGCGCGAAGCTCTCCGAAGCGACGCTGGAGCGGCGCAAGACGCTGCTGAGTTCGAATTTCGTCTCGCACCAGGAAATCGACGAGCGTACCGCCGATCTCGCCAACAAGCGCGCGTCCGTGAATTCCGGCCAGGCCAATGTCGACAGGCTGGAAGCGTTGGCGAGCTACAAGAAGATCGTTGCGCCGTTCGATGGTGTGGTGACTGCACGCAACACCGACGTCGGCGCGCTGATCAATGCCGGCGCATCGACGGGTCCGGCGATGTTCGTGGTGTCCGATATCCGCAAGCTGCGCGTCTATATCAACGTGCCGCAGAACTACGTACCGTTGGTGCGGATGGGCGCATCCGCGGCGATCTCGGTGCCGGAATATCCCGATCAGACGTTCCCGGCCAAGGTTGAATCGTCGTCGCAGTCCGTCGATGTCAGTACCGGAACGACGCGTATCCAGCTTGCCCTCGACAATCCTGATCACAAGCTGATGCCGGGCAGCTATGCCACCGTGAATCTGAACCTGGTTCGCGACAAGGCGCCGCTCTACATTCCGGCCAGCGCTCTGCTGTTCAACAGCAAGGGCTTGCGCGTGGCGACCGTCGGAACCGACGACAAGATCAAGTTCAAGACGGTGACGATCGCGCGCGATCTTGGCAAGGACATCGAGCTCGCCTCCGGTCTCGCCGCCGATGACCGTGTCATCGTTGCGCCGCCGGATGGAATGGTGGATGGCGACAAGGTACGCGTCACCGGCCCGAAGGACGGCAAGCCTGCAACTGCTTCAAGCGCGCAGGACAAGAAGGGCTGATCGGTCGGTCCCGGCTTCTCCACCGGTCATGGCCGGGCTTGACCGGGCCAGCCACGTCTTTCTGTTGACGTGAAGACGTCACGGCAAGAAAATCGAGCGCTGCGCACCGACTTCCGCCGAGATGAAATCGGAGACGGCGCGCACACGGCCGAGCCGGCGCATGTCCACGTGGGTGATAATCCAGTAGCTGCGCGCGAACACAGTATCCGGTAACACCACCTGCAACTGCGGATCGCTGTGCGCCGCATAGTCGTGCAGGATGCCGATGCCGCCGCCGCCGCGAACCGCCTGCAATTGCCCGACGGCGCCGGAACATTCGAGCCGGCTATACGCTGGTCCGTAGAGTTCGGGCATGAAGTTGAGCTGGTCGGCGAAAATCAGATCCTGCACATAGGTCACGAGACAGTGGCGCTCGAGATCGGCGACGCTTTGCGGTGTGCCGTGCTCCGCCAAGTAGGTTTTGGCGGCGTAGAAGTGCAGCGAGTAATCGATCAGCTTGCGGACGGCGAGGCGGCCTTCCTCAGGCCGCTCGATGGTGATGGCGAGGTCGGCTTCGCGTTTCGACAGCGAGAAGGTGCGTGACATCGGCACCATCTGGATCGTCAGCGACGGATATTTCTGCTTCAGCTTGCCGAGCCGCGAGCACAAAAACAGTGCGGTGAAGCCATCCGGAGCAGCGACCCGCACGGTGCCTGACAATTCCACGTCCGATTGCGACAGGTCGCCCTGCGCCCGGAGCAACTGCGCTTCGACTTCTTCCGCCGACGCATAGAGCCGGTCGCCTGCAGCGGTCAGCACGCAGCCGGTGGTCTGCCGGTCGAACAGCCGTACTCCCAGTGATTTCTCCAGCGCACCGATCCGGCGGCTGACGGTGCCGTGGTCGATGCGCAACTGGCGCGCGGCAGCCAGGAATTGCCCAGCCCGCGCGACGCTCAGAAAAACCCGGATATTGTCCCAGTCCATGCTCATATCTGCATTTTTGCACAGAAACCGGCCAACTATCGTACGAGTTGTGCCAAAATGCTAGGGGCGACGGATCAGAAGAACTCCGCCGATCAGAAGGGCGACGCCGATGAGGCGCGGAAGGTCGACAGGTCTTTGCGTGAGTCCGAGCAGGCCGAAATGGTCGAACGCGACCGAGGCGAGCATCTGACCGGCCACCAGCAGGGCGATGAAGGTGGCAGCCCCGATCTTCGGCACCAGCAGGATTCCGAGCGCGATGAAAATGGCCCCGAACAAACCGCCAGACCATGCCCAGAACGGTATGCGTGCCGCCATCGCCGCCGTCGGTACGGGATCGCGAAACGCGGCAATGAGAGCGATCATGCATAGAAGGCCGACGAAATAACTGACGAAGCCCGACCAGGCTGCTGAGTTCAACGCCGTGCGCAGATTCGCGTTCAGCGCCTGCTGCACGACAATGCTGACTCCCGCCGCGAGCGAGAGAAGCGCAGATATCAGGAACGACATGAAATGATCCGGTCTTGATAGGGTGAGGACTCGGCCACTGCGTGTGGACGGCGCGCCATCATGCTGCGGTCCAGTTTAAAATGCCATCTTCCGCCTGCCGGATATCGCCGAGGATGCCGACAGGCGTTCGATCCATGTCGGTGAGACGGGCGAGGGTGCGCGTGTCGCTCGCCGGAACGCGAGCCAGTGCGCGGGCATTGTCCGCCGTGCGCAGCAGCACCACACCATGCTCCACATCGCCCTTGCGGCCATAGATGATGGTAAAGCTTTCCACCTTGCCCGGCCCGTTCGCCTCGGTGACGAAGGATGGCGCCGGGCGGCGATTGCGATCGGCCTCAGTCTGCACGCTGGTTTCCTGTACGAGGGCCGATCGCGGTGCGTTTGGAGACAGGACCAGCGCGTGATGCTTGGTGACGAAGCCGCCTTGACCGTAGAGCAGGCCGAGTTTCGCGCCGGATCGCAGCTTGCGCACCATGGCGCAGGCAGCATGTGCCATGTAGTCGTTGAGCGGCGCGCCGAAGAACGTCAGGCCTCCCGCGACGGTCGGCTGAACATCCGGTCCGAGGCCGAGCGTTCGCCGCGCCATCTTCGGCACGGTGGGGAAGCAGCTATAGAGCTCGATGGCGTCGAAGGCCTTGCCATCGGTCGCGTCCACCAAGTTCATCGCGGACTTCAGCACGGCATTCTGGGCATGGCTCTCATGGAACTGGTCGCGCTCCAGATAGTCGCGCGGCTCCTCCGCCGATGCGCCGCCCCAGACATGGATGATGCGATCCTCGGGAACGCCCGCGGCGCGCGCCTTGGCGAGCGACGTCATCAGGATCGCGGCGCTCTGGTTGACCGACGGATTGGCCACCATGAGCTTGGTATAGGGCCACGCGATCAGGCGGTTGTCCGCCGTCGGCGTCACGATCTCCTCGGCCGGCACATGCCGCTTCAGCCACGCATTCGGATTTTGTGCCGCGACACCGGAATAGCGCGACCACAGCTCACCGGATTCCTGCAACGCTTCGCGCGGGGTCTGGCCCCAATGTGCGGCGGAGGCGGCTTCGTAGATCGGATAGACCGTCACCGGTTTGGCGACACCGAGCGTCGTTGCCATTGGCTTCTGGAAGCTTGCGCTGCGCGGCGACACCGGCGCGTCATGCGCGAACGGCGTCCACGGCAGTTCGATGCCGGCGCGCTCGGCCTTGGTGGCGGTGCTCTGCGATTCCGCGCCGCAAATCGCCGCGACGCTGCATTCGCCGCGGGCGATCCGCTTTGCAGCCTCGTGCAGGTAAAGGATCGGGCTTTCGCCGCCGACCGGCCCATAGACCGCATGTGCCGGCTTGATGCCCAGGCGTTCGCACAGCAGCGCCGCGGGGTTGGTGTAGCGCCAGCTCAAGAAATTAACGATATCGAGGGACCCGATCTCGCCAAGGAACTTGCCGCCGCTGTCTTCCTCGGCCCGCTTCAGCGCATCGACCATCAGCGCCAACGGTTCGCGCCCAGCCGCGATTTCAGCCGGGTGGTCGGATATCTCGCCGACGCCGACGATGACGGGGATGCGATCTTCGGAAAGGGCGGTGGCGTTGGTCATGTCGAAAGCTGTGTCCTTTGCGCCGAGCTGCTGGAGTGATGGTTGAGAGTTTGCTTCATTGTTTCTGCAAACTCTCTCTGTGAACTTCTGAACCTAAATCACACTAGATCGTACTTACCAGTATCGCATCGATTCGATGCGACGCCGGCGAGCGGCTGGTTTGGTCTAACTGGGTGATAGGCGATCGCCTCATGATCGTCTTGTTTCCAGCGTTTGATTATCGATAATATTCATCATAGCTGCCTCGCCAATTCTGCAAGGCTCGATATGAGAAACTGGAACCTGCATCTGGTCGAACAGGCGTTCGCTGAAGCTGCCACCAACTTCGACGCGTGGGGCAGCGCGCTTGGAATTCTGGCCGAGCAGACCGGGAGCCATGGCGCGCTGCTGTTCAACGCTGCCGGCAAGCCGTTTCCAAGTTTGCCGATGTCGGATCGCATGGGCGAACCATCGGAAAACTATTTTCGCGACGGCTGGCATTTGCGGGACGAGCGCTTTCGCGGTCTGCCCGCGATGATGCGTAACGGGGTCTTCGACGACTTCGACATCATGGACGGGGACGCGATCAAGCGTCACCCCTACTATCAGGAATTCCTCGCCAAGAACGGATTGTGCGGCTTTGTCGGCATCAAGATGGCGGCCGGCGAGGAGATATGGTGCGTCTCGCTGCAACGGGCAAAATCGGCCGAACTGTTTTCTCGCGCGGAAAAGCAGGAGCTTGCCTCGCTCTCCGACAGCCTTTCGAGTGCGGCTGCCGTCTCGCGCGCACTGGGATATGCCGCATCCGACGCCGCGCTCGAAGCTTTCGAGATCGCGGGCACCGCGGTGCTGCTCGTCAACGAGCGCGGCGAGGTGGTCCGGGCCAATGGAGCTGCGGAGCGACTCCTCAACAATGGAAGCAGCGTCCGCATCGCGAGGAAGCAACTTGCAGCCGCAGACAGTGACAGCACGGCCGCGCTCGACCGCGCGTTGCACCGATTGCTCTGGATGCGCACCGGTTCCGCGCTTGCTCCGCCGGTCCCGTTGTTGCGCGACGGCGCGTCGCCGCTGCTGGCCTATCCCCTGAAACTCGCCAAACTGACGGCAAATCCTTTTTCGGAGGGACGGGCGATGATCGTGCTGATAGATCCGGATCGGCGCGATCATCCTCCGGAGGAGGCGCTGCGCAACGTCTTCAAGCTGACCCATGCCGAAGCGCGGGTCGCCGCAAGGTTGGCGTCCGGCGCCGAACTCAATGATGTTTCCGACGAGCTTGGCATCGCCAAGGAAACCGGGCGTCATCATCTCAAGAGCATCTTCGCCAAAACCGGTGCCCGGCGGCAGGCCGAACTTGTCATGCTGTTTGCGGGCATGCTGTCGCGGACCAACGATAATCGCTCTCCGCGTTAATCCGAGACCAGGTTGTCGAGATGCTCGACGGCTTCGGCGAAATCCTCCTTGAATTCCTGCACGACCGCGCCGGCGGATTTGACGCTGTCGATCAGGCCAACGCCTTGCCCGACGAAATAGCTGACGAGATCGCGCGCCTGCGCGTTGCCCGCTGCCGCAGCACGATCGATCGAATCGAACGCGTCGCGGCTGATGAGGCTTTGCAGCGGCATCGGTAACGCGCCGGGGCTATCCGGGCCTCGATCCCACGCGTCGGTCCATACCGAGCGCAACTGCCGTGCCGGCTTTCCGGTGCGCCCCTTCGAGCGAATGGCGTCGCGCGACGAGGCGGCGATCATCTTCTCGCGGAAGATTTCGGTCGTCTCGGATTCAACTGTCGCCAGCCATACCGAGCCGGTCCACGCGCCAGCCGCACCCATTGCCATGCAGGCCGCCATCTGTCGTCCGGTCATGATGCCGCCGGCCGCCAGCACCGGCACATCGCGGATCGGCTTGATGGCCTTGATGACTTCGGGCACCAGCACCATGGTCGAGACTTCGCCGCAATGGCCGCCGGCCTCGGTGCCCTGCACGACAAGGATATCGACACCCGCCGCCACTTGACGCAGCGCGTGTTCCTTGGCGCCGACAAGTGCCGCGACCGGAACGTTGTGCTTCTTGCCCATCTCGATCATCGCCTTCGGCGGCACGCCGAGCGCATTGGCGATCAGGCGGATCGGATGCCGGAACGACACTTCAAGCAATTCCAGCGCGCGCTCGGCATCGAATGGCTGGGGCACGTCGGCGGCGACTTCCCTGGTCTTCAGTTCGATGCCGTATTTGCCGAGCAGGTTCTTGGTGAATGCGCGATGTTCCGGCGAGACCCGGCTCTCGAGGCTTTTCCAGGTAACGTTGGTTTCACCTGCGGTGGAAATGTTTTCCGGGATCAGCACGTCGAGCCCGTAGGGTTTGCCGTCGACGTGGTCGTCGATCCACTTCAATTCCTGCTCGATCGATTCCGGCGAGTGTGTCGTCGCGCCCAGCACGCCGAAGCCACCGGCACGGCTGACGGCCGCAACCACGTCGCGGCAATGGCTGAAGGCCAGCAGCGGGAATTCGATACCGAGCATGTCGCAGATGGGGGACTTCATGGTGGCATTTCACTCCCGTGGACGGCGGCCGCATTGGTGCGGTCCGCATTTATCGATGCTGGCTCGACGCTAGCCCACGTCGCGCGGCGATGCCAAGGGGTGACAACGGTGAAGCGAATACTGGGCCGAAACTCCCGGCCACTTGAACTTGTCGTCACGCGGAATTTCCCGGTGCTCCGCATGGCTGTCAGGGTGCCGCGGCAGTTTTGTCTCTTGCGCTTTCGCGTTGTGGGTAGAATGCTGCTCAGCAACAAGGAAATGATCCGAGGAGCGCCGCCAGATGCCTGCCAGTCAGCCGAATGCGATCAAGAGCCGTTCGTCAGCGGCCGACGGTTACGATGTCGTTGTGGTCGGTGCCGGATTTGCCGGCATGTACCTGCTGCATCGGCTGCGCGGACTGGGGTTGTCGGTACGCGTGTACGAACAGGGCAGCGGCGTTGGCGGCACATGGTACTGGAATCGCTATCCCGGCGCGCGGTGCGACGTCGAAAGCATGCAGTATTCCTATTCCTTCTCAGATGAGTTGCAGCAGGAATGGGACTGGAGCGAACGCTACGCGCCGCAGCCCGAGATTCTGCGTTACGCCAACCACGTGGCCGATCGCTTCAACCTGCGGTCCGATATCCAGTTTGACACACGGGTCGATCGTGCGGTGTTCGACGAGGGATCCAACACCTGGTCGGTGACCACATCGGACGGAAAGACCGTGACCGCGCAGTTCGTGGTGCTCGCCACCGGTTGTCTGTCCAACGCCCGCATGCCCGATTTCAAGGGCCTCGCCGATTTCAAGGGCAACGTCTATCACACCGGACACTGGCCGCATGAGCCGGTGGATTTCACCGGTAAGCGTGTCGCCGTGATCGGCACCGGTTCGTCGGCAATCCAGTCGATCCCGCTTATTGCCGAGCAGGCCAGCCAGTTGTTCGTGTTTCAGCGAACCGCGAACTTCAGCGTGCCGGCGCGCAATGCCAAGCTGACGGCGGAAGAGCGGCAGGCGTTTCGCGACAACTACCCCGAAATCCGCCGCAAGGCGCGCGAGGAAATGCGCAACGGTATTTTCCAGGAGCTTCCCGAGAAAGGCGCACTCGATGAATCCGAAGAGCAGCGGCGCGCGCGTTACGGTGCACGATGGGCCAAGGGCGGCCTGACCTTCACTGCGACCTACAACAATATCGCCATCGACAAGGCCGCCAACGACACCGCCGCCGATTTCGTTCGTGAGAAGATCGCCGAGATCGTCAAGGATCCGGCGGTCGCCAGATTGCTGCAGCCGGACAACCATCCGATCGGCTCGAAGCGCATCTGCGTCGATACGGATTACTACGCCACCTACAATCGTCCCAACGTCAAGCTGATCGACGTCAAGGCAAACCCGATCGAACAGATTCTGCCACATGGCCTGCGCGCCGGTGGCGAGGACTATGAATTCGACGATCTGGTACTCGCGACCGGCTTCGACGCCATGACCGGCTCCGTTGCCAAGATCGATATCGAGGGCAGGGCGGGCGAGACGCTGAACCACAAGTGGTCGGCCGGTCCGCGCACCTATCTCGGCCTGATGAGCGAGGGTTTTCCGAACCTGTTCATCATTACCGGCCCGGGCAGCCCGTCGGTCTTAAGCAACATGATCGTCTCGATCGAGCAGCACGTCGACTGGATCACCGATTGCATCGGCTATATGCGCGACCGCGATTTCGATTGCATGGAGGCGACCAAGGCGGCCGAAGACAAATGGGTCGCGCATGTCAACGAGGTCGCCTACACCACGCTCATGCCGCAGGCGAACTCCTGGTACATGGGCGCGAACATTCCCGGCAAGCCGCGGATATTCATGCCTTACATCGGTGGCGTAGGCGTCTATCGGCAGATTTGCAACGACGTCGCGGCGAAGGACTACGAAGGGTTTGCGATGACGGCAGCGCCGAGACAGCGGGTAGCCGCGTCGTCTTAACACACGGCCGTCATCCGGGAGAGGCCTTCGTCAGGCGCAATCCCGGAATTACGCGCCTAATTCTAGAACGCCGTATATCCTCCGTCGATCACGAAGCAATCCGCGGTGTGATAAGACGAAGCCTTGCTCATCAGATATACCGCGATGCCGCCGAAATCCGATGGCTCGCCGAAGCGGCGCATCGGAATCCGCGGCATCACGTTGGCGACGAACTTTTCGTTCGCCATGATGCCGGCGGTCATGTCGCTCTTGATCCAGCCCGGCAGGATGGCATTGGCCGTGACGCCTTGCCGCGCCAGTTCGACGGCAAGCGCACGCACCAGCGCGTTAATCGCTGCCTTGGTCGCGGCATAATGCTCGTTGCGCGCGGTGCCGAACAGCGATGCGAGGCTTGAGGTTGCCACCAGCCGGCCGAAGGCATCTCCGCTTGCCGCGCGTTCGGTCATGTGGCGGGCGGCTGCCTGAAACACATGGAATACGCCATCGAGATTGGTGGCGAACATGTTGCGCCATTGTTCTTCCGTCCGGTCGATGAAGGCGTGACGTCCGCCGCCGCCGATGCCGGCATTGGCGAAACAGCCATCGACACGGCCGAATTTTTTCAGCGTCGCATCCATCGCTGCCTTGACCGAGGTGACGTCGGTGACGTCGCAGACCTGGGTGTCGACCTTGCCTTTGGCGCCCGACATGCTTGCGGCCGCGTTCTTGTTCTTGTCCGCGTTACGACCCCAGATCGAGACATTGCAACCGGCAGCCGCAAGCGCCTGCGCGATGCCGAGACCGATACCGCCGTTGCCGCCGGTAATGACCGCGGTACGGTTGCTGAGATCGAAAATGGACATGAGGGTTTCCTGCCTGTCTTGCGTTGTCATGCTGCGTCCCGCATCCGCGGAAAGCCACGTTTGTGAATCCGACCATGGACAAGTGCGGATTAAAAATCAAATATGTCGGCCGTACTTCAATCAGGACTTCGCGCTCCTTGGTCTGATCGGCCGAATGCGGATCGCGCCCGAGAGGAAACCATGCAATTCAAACACGTGACGCTCGATATCGATGGACCGGTGGCGATCCTCAAGCTGGATCATCAGGAGGTGATGAACGCAGTTTCGGTCGATATGCTCGGCGGATTGTCTGAGGCGCTGGATGCCATCGAAGACCGTCGCGACGAGGTGCGCTGTCTCGTCATCACCGGGGCCGGCCGCGCGTTCTGCACGGGTGCCAATTTGCAGGGACGCGGCGATGCCAAGCCCGGCAGCCGGAGGAATGCCGGCGCGACGCTGGAGACCGCGTTTCATCCATTCCTGCGGCGGCTGCGTAATATGCACTGCCCGATCATCACATCCGTCAACGGACCTGCCGCTGGCGCCGGGATGAGTTTCGCTCTGATGGGTGACATGATCCTGTGCGCACGCTCATCGTACTTCTTGCAGGCGTTTCGCCGCATCGGTCTGGTGCCGGATTGCGGCTCGACCTGGCTGTTGCCGCGGATGATCGGCAAGGCGCGCTCGGTGGAATTGTCGCTGATGGGCGAGAAACTGCCGGCCGAAAAGGCGCTGGAATGGGGCCTCGTCAATCGTGTCTACGACGACGCGGCGCTTTCCGACGAGACCATGAAGATGGCGCACGAACTGGCCAACGGCCCGACCATAGCGCTGTCGTTGATCCGGAAGATGTATTGGGACAGTCCGGAGAATTCGTTCGAAGACCAGCTCGATCTCGAGCAGCGTTCGCAGCGGATCGCCGGCGCGGCGGAAGATTTCAAGGAAGGCGTGACCGCATTTCTTGAAAAGCGTCCGGCGAAGTTCAAGGGCCGTTGAAGCCTGTAATAGCGCGGAGAGAAAATGCAGCTCCAACATGTCAGGCTTGAGTTTGATGGTGCGGTCGCGGTTCTGACCCTCGATCATCAGGAGGTCATGAACGCGATTTCCTCTCCGATGCTGGCGTCGCTGATGGAAGCGCTCGATCTGATCGAGGCGAAGCGCGATGAAGTCAGGTGCGTCGTCTTCACGGGAGCGGGGAAGGCGTTCTGCGCCGGGGCCAATTTGCAGGGCAGGGTCCGCCCACGCGATGGCATGAGCGCAGGCAAGACGCTCGACACCGAATATCATCCGTTCCTGCGGCGATTACGACGCGTGCATTGTCCGATCGTGACCGCCGTCAACGGTCCTGCTGCAGGCGGCGGAATGAGCTTCGCGCTGATGGGCGACTACGTGCTGTGCGCGCGGTCGACCTATTTCCTGCAGGCGTTTCGGCGTATCGGTCTGGTGCCGGATTGCGGCTCGACCTGGTTGTTGCCGCGCCTGATCGGCAAGGCGCGGTCTGTCGAGTTGTCGCTGCTCGGTGAGAAGCTGCCGGCCGAAAAAGCGCTGGCGTGGGGATTGATCAACCGTGTTCATGACGATGCGGTGCTGATGGACGAGGCGATGAAGCTCGCCCATGAACTTGCCAATGGTCCGACGATCGCGCTGTCGCTGATCCGAAAGCTCTATTGGGATAGCTCCGAGCAAACGTTCGAAGAGCAACTCAATCACGAGTTCGAGTCGCAGCGGTACGCCGGCGCGTCGGAGGATTTCAAGGAAGGCGTGACCGCGTTCCTTGAAAAGCGCCCGGCGAAATTCAAAGGCAAATAGCTCTCGATGGCGGCATCGACCGAAGATCTGCTGGCGCGCTGTGTCGTGTCATGGTGTGCGGGTGCGACCGGGATCGCCAACGCAGCCCGCCTCTCGGGCGGCGCCAGCCAGGAGACGTGGTCGTTCGATATCGTTCATCCGGACGGCAATATCGGTGCGATCTTGCGGCGTGCGCCGCCGGGATACGGTGCCGCGCCGGATCGTGCCGCGGGGTTGGGGGCTGAGGCGATGCTGATGCAGCGCGCCTACGCTGCGGGAATTCCATCGCCGCGTGTCATGCATGTGCTGTCGCCGGCGGATGAACTCGGCACCGGCTTCATCATGGGCCGCGTCGACGGCGAAACCATCCCGCGCAAGATCTTGCGCGACGAGCAATTTGCAGGAGCGCGACCGAAACTCGCCCGTCAGCTCGGCGGCGTGCTGGCGAAAATCCACGCGCTCAGCCCGCCACAATTGCCTGAACTTCGCCGCATGACTGCCGCAGGCGAAATCGCCGAGCTCGAACGCGACTATCACAACCTGAACTGGCCGCGTCCGGTATTCGATCTGGCGCTGCGCTGGCTGCGCGACAACGATCCGGGGCCATCTTCGGAAGTGACACTGGTGCATGGCGATTTCCGTCACGGGAATCTCATCATCGGTCCGGACGGGACGCGCGCGGTGCTCGATTGGGAACTGGCGCACTTCGGCGATCCGATGGAAGATCTCGGCTGGATCTGCGTCAATTCCTGGCGCTTCGGCGAGATCGACAAACCAGTCGGCGGCCTTGGCTCGCGTGAGGAGCTGTTTGCCGGTTACGAGGCGGAAGGGCGCAAGGTCGACGCGGCGCGCGTTCACTTCTGGGAAGTGATGGGTACGCTGCGCTGGGGCATCATGTGCTGCGGGATGATGCAGCGTTTTCGCAGCGGCCCCGATCATTCCATGGAGCGCGCCATGATTGGACGGCGATCGTCGGAAACCGAAATCGATCTGCTGCGGCTGTTGGCGCCGCGCCATAGTCGGAGAGCGTGAAATGCAGGACGAGCCGACGCCCACCGAACTGATCCACGCCGTCGCGGATTTTTTGCGAAACGATATCATGCCGGCGATGAGCGGCCACAAGGCATTCAAGCTGCGGGTGGCGATCAACGCGCTCGATCTCGTGACGCGTCAACTCACGTTGGAGCAGGACAGCGACGCCGCTGAGCGTGCGCGGCTGAGACAGCTGCTCGGCAAGGACGGTTCGCTTCAGGATCTCAACCGCGCGCTGGCGGAAGGCATCAGCAAAGGCGAGATCGGATTGCAAACGTCGGGCATTGCCGAGCATCTTTGGCAGACGACGATGGACAAGCTTGCGGTGGACCAGCCGAACTACGCGAGCTATCGGCGGGAACTGGAGCGTGAGCGATAACGCGAAGCGCCTGAGCCGGCATTTTCGCCGTGGCTAGATTTATTTCAGCCATCCACGTCTTACCG
>Ga0007871_1000166_pt1 | contig 18339 bp, 17 predicted proteins | sample CryBogCBH08Jun09_FD_71208 | JGI IMG/M metagenome (GOLD analysis project Ga0007871, IMG submission 71208) | Freshwater microbial communities from Crystal Bog, Wisconsin, USA - CBH08Jun09 | ecosystem: Environmental > Aquatic > Freshwater > Lake | place: Crystal Bog, Wisconsin, USA | collected...
ACCTTGCTTGGCCGCGAAGGCAATCGCTTCCGACGCCGCCGCGATATGAACGCCGGCGAGAAGTTGATTGATCATCTTGAAGGCCGCGCCCTGCCCCGGCTCGTCGCCGAGTTCATAAAGTTTGGCCGCCATGGCATCGAGCGCGGGTCGCGCCTTGGCGAAGGCGTCGCGGCTGCCCGACGCCAGAATGGTGAGTTCGCCTTGCGCGGCACGTTGTGCGCCGCCGCTGATCGGCGCATCGAGATAGAGCCGCCCGCTTTCGACCAGACGTGCCGCCAGACGCCGCGCTACGTCCGGGTCCATCGTTGCGGACGAGACAAAGACCGCGCCCTTCGGCAGGGTTTCCGCAACGCCGCCCTTGCCGAACAAAATGGTTTCGGTCTGCGCCGCATTGACGACCACGCTGACGACAACATCCGCGTCTCGCGCTGCCTCTGCCGGCGTCTTGGCGCCGCGTCCGCCCTCCTTGACGAACCGCGCGACGGTCTCGGCAGAAACATCGCATCCGGTCACGTCGAACCCGGCCCGCTTGAGCGACAACGCCATGCCGAACCCCATCGACCCCAGTCCAATGACGGCGATATGTTGCGGAGAACCGGCCGGAGAACGAACCATGGCGTTTCCTGTTTCTTGTCGCGTTTCTGCTTGGGTATGGCGTATCACGGCTTGGCCGTGCTGCCAAAGCATGGGACAAATGCGCCATGAACGAAAGCAAGCTTCGCGAAGATATCTGCCGCTTCGGCCGCTCACTGTTCGAGCGCGGGCTTACGCCGGGCTCCTCCGGCAATATCAGCGTCCGGCTCGATGACGGCGGCTGGCTGGTGACACCGACCAACGCCTCGCTGGGCTTCCTCGATCCCGCGCGGATTTCCCGCCTCGACGCCAGCAATCGCTTGATCGGCGGCGATGCGCCGACCAAGGAAATCCCGCTTCACGCAGCGCTTTACGAGACTCGCGGCTCGGCGCGTGCGATCGTCCACCTGCATTCGACCCATAGCGTCGCAGTCTCGATGCTCCCGGAGATCGACCCGCACGCCGCGCTGCCGCCGATGACACCTTATTATTTGATGCGCTGCGGAGCGACGGCGCTCCTGCCCTATTACCGGCCGGGCGATGCCGCCGTTGCCGATGCCATCAAAGGCCTCGCTGGACAATACGCATCGGTGCTGCTCGCCAATCATGGTCCGGTGATCGCGGGTGAAGCGCTCGAAGCCGCCGTCTTCGCCGCCGAAGAACTGGAGGAAACCGCAAAGCTGTATCTGTTGCTGCGCGGCATGAACCCGCGCCACCTTTCGCCGCAGCAAGTCGCGGACCTCGTGAAGACGTTCGGGCTGAAACTGCCCGATACACACGATCACGATTCCCACTCGTGAGCGTTAAACCGCGGGGAACAACGTGGCATCAACAGAACCGACCGCTCGAACGCTGAACGGAAAATGCTACTGCGGCGACGTTCACTATGCTGTGCTGGACGAGTTCATCTATGCCGCCAACTGCCACTGCTCGGATTGCCGCCGCACCACCGGTTCGGCATTCAAGCCGTTTGCGGGCATCGAGCGCCAAAAGCTGGCCCTCACCAAGGGGCACGACAAGCTGAGGATATTTGGCGGTCCCGATGGCAACAACACGCACTGCGCAAACTGCGGCTCATTGCTGTATTCGGTCGTCCGGGACGGAGCCTACGTTCACGTGGCAATGGGGACATTGGTGGACGATCCTACGATCCGGCCCACTCACCACATCTTCGTGGGGTCGAAAGCGCCCTGGTTCACGATCACCGACGACCTTCCACAGTATCGCGAACACGCCGGATCATAGTCCGAGATAGGCCTTGCGCACGTCCGGATTGGTGCGGATGTCCGCCGCCGGTCCCTGCATCAGCACGCGGCCGGTCTGAAGGATGTAGGCCCGGTCGGCGATCTCCAGCACCTCGGCCATGCGCTGTTCGACGATCAGCACTGTCAGGCCGGTTTTGCGGATTTCCAGCACCGCCTGGAAAATCTCGTCGACCAGTTTCGGCATGATGCCTTGCGACGGCTCGTCGAGCATCAAGAGGCGCGGCCGCGTCATCAGCGCACGGCCGATCGCCAGCATCTGCTGCTCGCCGCCGGACAGCGTGCCGGCCAATTGCTCGAGCCGTTCCGACAACCGCGGAAAAAGCTTGAACACCAGTTCCAGCGGTTCGTCGCGACCCGCTTCGCGGCGATAGAGATAGCTGCCGAGCCGCAGGTTGTCGTGCACCGTGAGGCTCGGAAACAGGCGGCGGTTCTCCGGCACATAAGCGATGCCGCGCGCGGTGATGAGATGCTGCGCCATGCCGTCGATGCGCTGGCCGTCGAACGTGACAGTGCCGGAACGCGGCCGTTCTGCGCCGGCAATGGTCTTCAGCAGCGTCGACTTGCCCGCGCCGTTGGCGCCCGCCACGCAAACGACTTCGCCCTTGGCGACCTCGATGGAGACCCCCGAGATCGCAACGAGACCCTCATAGGCCGTGGTCAGATCATGCGCCGACAGCATGACGATCCCCAAGGTAAGCGGTAATGACTTTCGGATCGCGCACGACATCGGCCGGCTTGCCCTCGACCAGCACCTTACCGAGATCGAGCACGATAGCGCGATCCACCAGCGGCATGACGATTTCCATGACGTGCTCGACCATCAGCACTGTGACGCCGGTATCGCGCACGCGGCGCACCAGTTCGACACCGGTCTGCGCCTCGAGCGGCGTCAGACCTGTTAGCACTTCGTCGAGCAGCAACAGTTTCGGCTCGGTGGCCAGCGCACGCGCGACTTCGAGCCGTCGCTTCTCCGACGGGATCAATTCCGACGCCGGCACATCGGCCCGCGCGGCAAGTCCGGTGAACTCCAGCACCTCGAACGCCTTGCGCCGCGCCTCGCGCATCACCGTGTTGCGCACCAGCGCGCCGACGATGACGTTGTCGATCACGGTCATGGTCTCGAAGCTTTTCACCACCTGGAAGGTTCGGCCGATGCCGGCGCGGCAACGATCGGGCGCGCGCGTTGCGGTGATATCTTTTCCGTCGAACCAGATGCTACCCTGCGACGGCGGTCGCACACCGGCGATCAGATTGAACAGCGTCGATTTGCCGGCGCCGTTGGGGCCGATCAGCCCGACGATTTCCCCGCGTCCGACCGAAATCGACACGTCGGAATTCGCGACGAGGCCGCCAAAGCGTTGCCAGACGCCACGTGTTTCAAGGAGCGCGGTCATCGCACGACCTCCTTGCGCTTGCGGGAGAACAGACCCAGCAGACCATCGGGCCGCGTCAGGGAAACAAGGACTATCAAGCTGCCATAGACGATGAGATCGACGCCACGCCCGGAGCCACCGATGAAGGATCGCGTCAATTCGGTCACGGGAATAAGCACCGCCGCACCCAGCACCGGCCCCCATAACGTGCCGATACCGCCCAACACCGCGGGCAGCGCGATCAGCAACGAGAACTGGAAACTCATGACCGCGTCGGGATCGATGTAGGACACGAACATCGCGTAGAACGCGCCGCCGATCGCGGTGAGGAACGCCGAAATCGCTCCCGCCCCCATCTTCGACTTGAACACCACGACGCCGAGGCTTTCCGCCGCGTCGGAATTGTCCTTTACCGCGCGCCACCAGTAACCCCATTTGGAGTTCTCCAGCCACCAGGTGACGAGCCACGCCACCGCGGCGAAGGCCAGCGCAAAGTAGAAGTATGGCAGCTTGCTTCGCACAAACTGGAATTTCAGCCAGCTATCGCCGCGCACCATGATATCGATGCCGAGCGCCGCGCCGGCCCAATCCCAGTTCAGGAACAGCAGATAGGCGATCTCGGCGATGACGATGGTGGCGATCGCAAAATAATGCCCGCCGAGCCGGAAGGTCGGATAGCCAAGCGCCAGCGCGATCAGCGCCGAGATCACGCCGCCCGTGAGCATGCCGAACCACGGCAGCACGCCGAACTTTGTGAACAGGATCGCGGTGACATAAGCGCCCAGCCCGAAATAGAGCGCGTGGCCAAGCGATATCTGGCCGCAGTAGCCGCCGAGAATGTTCCAGCTCTGCGACAGTCCCGCATACATCAAGGTGAGCACCAGGATGTTCTGCGCGTACACATCCTTGACGAAGATCGGCACGCAGGCTGCGGCTGCGACCAACACGGCTGCCACGATCAGGTCGCGGCGACGGCGGCGGGCATGGGTGACGTCGTGCATCAGATCGATCCGAACAAGCCGCGCGGGCGGATGAACACCACCAGCAGATACACCGCATAGATGCCGACGGCCTTGAGCGATGGCGGCATCACCAGCGCCGTGGTCGCCTCCACCAGCCCGACGAGGATGCCGCCCGCGAAGGCACCGAACACGCTGCCGAAACCGCCGAGCGCCACGACCACATACGCGATCAGGGCGAAGGACGCGCCGACATCCGGATAGATGTAGAAGAAACTCGCCATGATCGCACCGGCGAGCCCGACCAGCGCGGAGCCGAGCCCCCAGCCGAGCGCGAACACGCGGTTCTGGTCGATGCCGACCAGCGCCACCGCGCCCGCATCCTCACGGGTCGCCTCCAGCGCGCGGCCGAAATCGGTGCGTTTGATGAAGAAATACAGCGCGCCAAAGGCAAGGATCGACAGTCCCGCGCCGACCAGTTGCGGCACCGGCAGGTAGATGCCGAGGATGGAAATCGTTTTGCCGCCGAGCCACGAGTGGGTGATGCTGCGATAGTCCGGCGTGAAGAAATACTGTGCCAGCCCGCGCAGCACGATGGCGAGGCCGAAGGTGGCGAAGATCTGCACCATACCAACGTTGGTTTTGGCGCGCATGGCGAAGCGGACGATAAGCAGATAGACCGCCGCTCCGAAGATAAACATGGCAGCCGCGACGAACGGCATCGCCAATAGCGGATCGACCGCGAAGAACGCAAAGAGAAAAAATGCCGCGTACATCGCCAGCATCAAGAATTCGCCATGGGCGAAGTTGACGATGTTCATCAGGCCGAAAATCAGCGACAGGCCGACCGCAATGAGACCGTAGAGCAGCCCCATCAAGAGGCCGCTCGCCAGACTCTGGATAATGGTTTCGGCTGTCACCTATCCCGCTCCATCTTCGTTCGTCGTCCCTGCGCAGGCAGGGACCCATAACCACCAGCGCCCATGGCGCGACGACGCGAGGCCACCGTCAACTTTAGACTCCTCGGAGTATGGGTCCCCGCTTTCGCGGGGACGACGTCAGTCGTGCGGATGGACCTGCAAAAGGGCCAACGGCTACTTCATCGGCCAGATGGCTTCCGCCACTGCGGCCTGTGGCGGGAAGATGGTGACAAACTTCTTGCCGACATATTGCAACAGCACCGGATCGGCATCGTCGTTCTGGCCCTGCGGGTCGAACTTGACGTCCTTCCACGGCATGATGGTGTGATCGCCCGGCATGTTGGTGGCGACGAGTGCCTCGCGGATCTTTTCGCCGTCGGTGGACTTGGCGCGGTTGATGGCATCCGCCATCACGATCAGGCCCATGAACTGGCGCGACGAGTAGTCGTTGAAGTCCTTGCCGGAGCGCTTCTTGTACATCTCGTTGATGGTTCCGACCATCGGCCGCTTGGCCGCGAGGTCGAGCGAGAAGCTGCCGCGCGAGATGACGCCTTCGAGCTTGTCGCCGACGGCGTCGTAGAGCGCCTTCTCCGAGAAGCCGGCGTCCTGCGCCACGATCGCCTTAGGTTTGTAGCCGAGTTCGGCCATGGTCTTGACCAGCAGGATGCCGTCGGTGGTGTAGCTCGACGGCATCAGCACGTCGGCGTCCGCGGCCTTGAGCTGCTGCACTTCGGCAGTGAGCGACGGCGAGTTGGCGCGATACTTGATGTCCGCGACCACCTTGTAACCGCGCTCCTTGGCGAGCTTGAGCTGTGCGTTGGCAGAGTCGGTGCCGAAGATGGTGTCTTCGTGGAACAGCGCCAGCGTTTCGATCTTCTGGCCCTTCTTCTTCAGCGCATCGAAGAAGTCGAACATCGCCTGCGAGAACATCTCGTCGTGCGGCGCGGCGCGGAAATAGAACTTCAGACCGCGGCGATGCAAGCTCGGCGACGAGTTGTCGGCCGAGAGGAACGGAATCTGGTAACGCTCGCAGACCTGGCTGACGGTGACCGCCACCGCACTCTGATAGGTGCCGATGATCGCGCACACCTTTTCCTGCGTGATGAGACGCTCGGCTTCGGCACGGCCCTTCTGCGGATCGGCCTGGTGATCCGCGAACACGAGCTTGATCTTTGCGCCACCGAGACCCGGAAGCCCCTCGTCGCGGGCCAGCGGCAAATCGAAATCGTACTTGTTGTTGATGATATCGGCCGCAGTCTCAAATGCACGCTGGGCATCGACGCCAATCTGGGCGCTCGCGCCGGACAGCGGATAAATCACCCCAATAACCACTTCCTTGGTCTGCGCGCGGGCTGCTCCCGTCAGCAACGCGGCAGAGGCAACGCCTCCGAGCAATACGTTTCGGCGAGTGATCGTCATAATATCGTCCTCTCCTGCGGTCGGTCTTGTGAGACTTTGTTGTTCGCTTCGGCTGTCTTTGTCGCGCCGATTGAAGTTAGGATAAAGCTTTAAAGAACGGCAAGCTGCTTGTTCTTTAGATCAGTCACAAGCATCAATCCGGGCGCGTGCGTGATCGCGAACGGCACCTTCGCCGCTGCGATCACGGCTTGCGGCGTCACACCGCAGGCCCAGAATACGGGAATCTCGTCGGGATGCACCGGCACTGCATCGCCGTAATCGGGCTTGGCGATGTCCGCGATGCCGATCGACTGCGGCAGGCCGAGATGCACCGGTGCGCCGTGCACCGACGGAAACCGCGAGGTGATCTGTACTGCGCGGATCGCATCCGCAGGCTTGAGCGGGCGCATCGACACCACCATCGGCCCTGCGAATGGCCCTGCCGCACTGCACGCGACATTGGTGCGATACATCGGCACGCGCACACCGGTTTCGATGTGGCGGATCGGAATGTCGTCGGCCAGCAGCGCTTCTTCGAACGAGAACGAACAGCCGATGACGAACGCGACGAGATCGTCGCGCCAGTGCGCCATCACGTCGGTGGGTTCGTCGATCACTTCGCCGTCACGCCAGACGCGATAGCGCGGCACGTCGGTGCGAATGTCGAGATCGAGGCCGAGCGCGGGAATGCGCGGATCGCCGACGTCGGACATGCCGATGATCGGACACGGCTTGGGGTTGAGCTGGCAGAAACGATGAAATGCCGCCGCTTGCTTCTCGGGAAGGATCGCAAGATTGCCCTGAACGAAACCCGGTGCGACGCCCGCAGTCTGTTCGTCGTTGCCGGCGCGATACGCCAACCTCGCCTGACGGCTCGGCAGATCGCCGACCGGCTCTTCGGTGTGGATCGCTTTTGCGACGTTGGCCACCAGACCGTTCCCCTGTTTTCCTCGACAAGAAATGGGCCACAGGTCTATCATAATGTCTAATCGTAGTTTCTAATCGAAATCGATAAATTAATTTTATCAGTGAGGGACCGCCCGCTGATGGCTGACTTCAAGGCAATCGAGACCTTTCTCTGGGTGGTAACGCTGGGCAGCTTTCGCGGCGCGGCGCAAAAGCTCAACACGACGCAGCCGGCGATTTCACAGCGCATCGCGCAGCTCGAACGCGAGATGAGCGTCCGGCTGCTGCAGCGCGACCGCCGAAGCGTTTCCCCGACACCGGCCGGCCGGCGCATGATGCTGTATGCGGAGAAGCTGATGGCGCTGCGATCCGAAATGGTCGCGGCTGTCGGCGATCGCAGGGAAATGCGCGGCGTGCTTCGTCTCGGTGTGGCCGAAACTATCGTGCATACGTGGCTGTCGCAGCTCGTCAAGAACGTCAATCAGGCCTATCCGAACCTGTCGCTGGAGATCGAGGTCGATATCACCTCGAACCTGCGCGCGAGATTGCTGGCACAGGAGATCGAACTGGCGTTTCTGATGGGGCCACTGTCGTTGCCGACCATTCGAAACCGTGTGCTCGCCGATTATCCGATCGGTTTCGTCGCCAGCCCGACGCTTGGATTAGGCAAGGACACACTGACCACCCACGACCTCGCCAAATTTCCGATCATTACCTTTCCGCGCCGTACGCAGCCTTACGAAGTGGTGCGCTCGCTGTTCAATCGCCCCGACCTACCCGCCATCCGCCTGCATGCCAGCGCGTCACTCGCCACGGTCATCCACATGACGCTGGAAGGTCTCGGCGTCGCCGTGATCCCGCGCGCCATCGTCGAAGATGAAATCGCCGACGGTCGCCTGCAGTTGCTCTCTACCGATATCCAGATGCCGCCTTTGACGTTCTCGGCAAGCTGGCTCGCGTCACCCGATACGGTCGCGATCGAACTGGTCGCCGATATTGCCGTGAAGCTGGCGCAGGCCGAGCGCGTGGTTGACGCGCCCTCGCCTGCACGGCAATGAAAACAGCGGCTCATTTGCCGCTGCCATTTCAGTGCCGGGAACTGTCGCATGACCGAGAAGCCTTCAAATCTGCAGATCGACTCCGGACGCCTGTGGGGCGCCATCCACGAGACCGCGAAATTCGGCGCGACAGCTAAAGGCGGCGTGCGGCGGCTGACGCTCGGACCGGAAGACAAGCAGGTGCGCGACTGGTTTCGCAATGCCTGCGAGGCTGCCGGGCTCGAAGTTCATGTCGATGCGCTGGGAACGATGTACGGCCTGCGCAAGGGCCGCGACATGTCGAAGGCGCCGGTCGGGCTCGGCTCTCATCTCGACACCCAGCCGACCGGCGGCAAGTACGACGGCATCCTCGGCACCCTCGCCGCGCTTGAAGTGGTGCGCACGCTCAACGATGCGGGGATCGAGACCGAGACGCCGCTGTGCATCATCAACTGGACCAACGAAGAAGGGTCGCGCTTCGCACCCGCGATGATGGCGTCCGCAACCTATGCCGGCGACTATACCACCGAGGACATCCAGAGCCGCAAGGATGCGGCCGGCATCACCGTTGGCGAAGCGCTCGACAGCATCGGCTATCGCGGAGCGGAGCCGGTAGGCGCGCGCAAGCTCAGCGCATTCCTTGAACTGCACATCGAACAGGGGCCGCTGCTGGAAGCTGAAGGCAAGACCATCGGCGTGGTCGATCGCGGTCAGGGCATCATCTGGTACGATGGGCGCATCACCGGCTTCGAAAGCCATGCCGGCACGACGCCGATGCCGCTGCGTCGCGATGCGCTGTCCACATTGGCGGAGGTGGTTCTGGCGATCGAGAAGGTCGTCGTTGCGCATGGTCCCAACGCCGTCGGCACCATCGGCGAGGTCAATATCGCCAACCCGTCCCGCAACGTCATCCCCGGCGACATCGCTTTCACCATCGATATCCGTAGCCCCGATGCGGCGATCATGGATGCAGTGGATCGCGACATTAAAGCCGCTGCGAAAGAGATCGCGCAGCGCCGTCGCGTCGACATCGCCATCGATCAGATCTGGCGCAAGCCGCCGACCATCTTCGACAACAAGCTCGTCGATGCCGTGGAGAGTGCGAGCCGCGAACTCGGCTACAGCAACCGCCGCATCACCTCCGGCGCCGGCCACGATGCCTGCAACCTCGCCGGCGTCGTACCTTCCGCGATGATCTTCGTTCCGTGCAAGGATGGCGTCAGTCACAACGAACTGGAAGATGCGACGCAGGCCGATTGCAGCGCCGGCGCAAACACGTTGCTGCACGCGGTGCTCGCGGTGGCAGGCATCGCGTCGAAGTAAACCTCAGCCAAAGGATGATCGCGTGACGGCAGTTTTCATCGATGCGAACGAGTCGCTGGCGGCAATCTTCGAGCGGTTGACGACGCCCGGCGATCAGTTGCGCATCAACCGCAATCCGGACATCACGCCCAACGATGTTCCCGGCATTCTCGATGGTGCGGACACCATCATCATCGATCACACCGAACTTCCGACAGATATCGCGCGTCAGTGCACCGGCCTCAAGCACGTGGTGTTTCTCGGCACCGGCGCGCGCAGCTACATGAACCCCGACGAGTTGGCTGCACTCGGCATCGAGGTGCGCACCATCAAGGGCTACGGCGATACCGCGGTTGCCGAATGCGCGATTGCGCTGATGTGGGAAGCGGCACGCGGCCTCGCCCGAATGGACCGTGCTGTCCGCGCCGGAAACTGGCTCCGCGACGACGGCATGCAGCTCACCGGCAAGACGCTGGGCCTGATCGGGTTCGGCGGCATCGCTGCCGAGGTCGCCCGCATCGCGGTCGGAAGCGGCATGCGCGTTCTGGCGTGGAATCGAACTGCAAAGAAATACGATGGCGTAACCTTCGTCGGTCTCGACGAATTGCTGGCGCAGAGCGACGTCGTCTCGCTGCACCTGCTCTTGACCGACGAGACCCGGGGCTTTCTTTCGCGCCAGCGTATCGCGGCGATGAAGCGCGGCGCGATCCTGGTCAACACCGCGCGCGGCGCGCTGGTCGACGAAGCGGCAATGATCGAGGCGTTGCGCTCGGGACAATTGCGTCACGCCGGGCTCGACGTCTATCTCACCGAACCGCTGCCGCAAGATCACCCGCTGACATCGCTTGCCAACGTCACGCTGTCGTCGCACGCAGCCTTCCGTACGCCGGAAGCAACCGAGAACCTGATCGCGGCGGCGATCGAGCATTGCCGGGCGATCGCGGCGGGAAAGTAAGCCGCGCGCGCGACATGCCACTTCATCACGGCGTGTCGAAGACGCTACTCCTCAGCGTCGTCCCCGCGCAGGCGGGGACCCATACACCGTGTCGCCCATGTTGCAGATGGCATTTATTTCACCGGGGATCTGCCGGAACCATCACATCACAACCATTCACGCTCTGGGATATGGGTCCCCGCCTGCGCGGGGACGACGTGCATGGTTTCCTGATCCCTACTCCACCATTTCCGCGACGGCCTTGCCGCACGCCGTTGTATCCGCATTGCCGCCAAGATCGCGGGTGCGCAGGGTGCGTTCGGCCAGCGTCCGTTCGATGGCATCGACGATGGCCTTCGCGGCAGCCTTCTCGCCTAGATGTTCCAGCATCATCGCACCGGACCAGATCATGCCGATCGGATTGGCGATGCCTTGGCCTGCAATATCCGGCGCCGAACCGTGAACCGGCTCGAACACCGACGGGAAATTACCCGACGGATTGATGTTACCCGACGGTGCGATGCCGATGGTGCCGGTGCAGGCCGGGCCGAGATCGGACAGGATGTCTCCGAACAGGTTGGAGCCGACCACGACGTCGAACCAGTCCGGATGCAACACGAAATGCGCGGTGAGGATGTCGATGTGGAACTTGTCCCACTTCACCTTGGGGTAGTTCTTCGCCATCGCCTCCACGCGCTCGTCCCAGTACGGCATGGTGATCGAAATGCCGTTCGACTTGGTCGCGGAGGTCAGATGCTTCTTCGGCCGCGATTGCGCCAGTTCGAACGCGAACTTCAGCACCCGGTCGACGCCAGTGCGGGTCATCACGGTCTGCTGGGTCACGAACTCGCGTTCCGTTTCGGGGAACATCCGGCCACCGACGGACGAATATTCACCTTCGGTGTTCTCGCGCACCACCCAGAAGTCGATGTCGCCCGGCTTGCGATTGGCCAGCGGTGACGGGACACCGGGCATCAGGCGCACCGGCCGGAGGTTGACGTACTGATCGAACTCGCGACGGAACTTGATCAGCGACCCCCACAAGGAAATGTGATCCGGAATCTTCTCCGGCCACCCCACCGCGCCGAAATAGATCGCGTCATGCGATCCGATCTTCGCCTTCCAGTCGTCCGGCATCATCTGCTGATGCTTGGCGTAATAATCCCACGAGGCGAAATCGAAATGGTCGAAGTGCAGCGAGACGCCATGCTTCTTCGCGGCGGCTTCCATCACGCGGAGGCCTTCGGGAACGACTTCCTTGCCGATACCGTCGCCGGGAATCACCGCGATTCGATACTGTTTCTTGGTCTTGCTCACGGTTCATTTCCTCCCGGTTTGTCGGTTGTATTAGACGAACGTAGTGCCATCGCTACAGGCTCGCTGCACAAATATCGGACAACAGGATTGAACGAAAGCTATCGACACGGCAACGCTGCACTGCAATGTTGACCTCTGTAACCGTACCGTCCTATTGAGGTCTCTCTCTTGCGGTACTGCGCTCGTCTCGCGAGCCCAGCCGCCCTCAAATAATAAATCGAAGGCTCGTCAACGAAGCCTCGTCAACTCGGAGGAGAATACTATGGCATCCAACACATCACCTCGCGCCTCCTGGTCGCTTTCCATCTTGCTCGGCGCCACCGCGCTCGGGCTCGGGATGAGCGCGGCCTATGCGGCGGATCCGATCAAGATCGGCGTCATCGCCGAAGCACAGGCTATCGCCGGCGCGTCGATCCCGCAGGCCGCGCAGATGGCGGCCGACGAAATCAATGCCAAGGGCGGCGTCGACGGACGTCAGATCCAGATCGTCACCTATGACAACCACAGTTCGTCCGCCGATTCGGTCCGCGCGTTCCAGCGCGCCGTGAACGAGGACAAGGTCAGTGCGGTAATCGCGAGCTACATCAGCGAGGTCGTCCTCGCTCTCGAACCGTGGGCCTCGCGTCTCAAGACGCCGATGATCACCCCCGGTGCCGCCTCGAACGAAATCACCCGCGCGGTGCACGAAAACTACGAGAAGAACAAGTATACCTTCCATGGCTACCTGACCTCGGCGGCGCTGGCGTTGTCGGTCTGCGATGCGGCCAAGGAACTGCTGGTTGACGGCAAGAAAATGAAGAGCGCCGTCATCATGAGCGAAGACGCCGCCTGGACCAAGCCGCTGGATGTCGGCTACGAGGAGTGCCTGCCGAAGATCGGCCTCAAGGTGCTCGACCATATCCGCTTCTCGCCGGACACCACCGACTTCACGCCGATCTTCAACAAGATCGAAGCCGCCAAGCCTGACGTGATCATCACTGGCATTTCGCATGTCGGCGTGCAGCCCACCGTACAATGGAAGAACCAGCAGGTTCCGATTCCGATGCTCGGAATTTCGTCGCAGGCGACGAACTCGACCTTCGGCAAGGATACCAACGACGCTGCCAACGGCGTGCTCTACCAGGGTGTTTCCGGTCCCGACGTCGCCGTGACTTCGAAGTCGATTCCTTTCGCGGAAGGCTTCAAGAAGAAGTTCGGCAACTATCCGTCCTACGCCGGATATACGTCCTATGACGAAGTCTACATGATCGCAGACGCGATCAAGCGTGCCGGTTCGACCGACGCCGATAAAATGGTCGCTGCGCTGGAGAAGACCGATTGGGAAGGCACCATCGGCCGTGTCCAGTTCTACGGCAAGGAAGACAAGTTCACTCACGGCCTGAAATACGGCAAGGGCCTGATCACCGGCCTGATGCTGCAGTGGCAGGACGGCAAGCAGGTCAGCGTCTGGCCGAAGGAAGTGGCCAAGGGAACGCTGAAATTCCCGTCCTTCGTCAAGGTCACCTCCAACTGACGTGAAGCGGATGCGCTCCCGGCCTTACCCGCCGGGAGCGTTTTCATCTCACCTTCCAGCTTGAAATGGCGAACCTGCGGCGGCGGTCATAGATGCTTGGCTTACAAATCCTGATCGACGGCTTTGCCGTGAGCGCACTTTATGCGCTTGGGGCAACCGGCTTCACCCTCATCTTCGGCGTATCCGGCGTTCTTAACCTGTCGCACGGCGCCATCATGGTCGCAGCGGCGGTGGCGGCATGGGCGGCGGCCAGCGTCTTCCACCTCGACAGTTATACGGGGGCGTTGGTGGGCGTGGCGGTTGCCGCGGTCGTTTCGCTCGCGACCTATTTCGTCGTCGTGCAGCCGATCCAGCGATCGCGGAAAATCCCGAACGAGGAAAAGGAAATCTTCGTCCTGACCGCGACCCTGCTGTGGGGCATCATGATTCAGGAGTTGATCGCCTATTTCTTTACCAACAATGCCAAGACGGTGCTTCCGATCGTCGAAGGCGTGGTGAATATCGTTGGCGTCCGCACGCCGAAGAACGAGATATTCACAGCGATCGTGTGTTGCGTGGTGATCGGCCTGCTCTGGTTCCTGGTCAATCGCACGCGGACCGGCAAAGTGGTTCTTGCGGCATCGATGAACCCGCGCGGGGTCACCATTCTCGGGTTTGAGCTCACCAATATCTACATCATCGTCTGGGCGATTTACGGTGTGCTGGCAGGCATCGCCGGCGTGCTGCTCGGCATGTTTCTCGGCGTCAGTTCCTACAGCGTGGGGCCGCTGACCGCGAGCGCCTTCTCCATCGTCGTGCTCGGCGGTCTCGGCAGCGTTTCGGGGTCGCTGATCGCCGCGCTGGTCGTGGGTTATCTCGAAACCTTCACCGCCTACATGATTTCGCCCGCCTATCGCACCATTCCTGCGCTGCTGCTGCTGGTGATCGTCATGTATGTCCGGCCGCAAGGCCTGTTGGGGAGGCGCTGATCATGCTCGCCTTCTTCAAGTCGCCTCTGTTCTGGATCGCGCTCGTCGTCGTGGTCGCCGCCGCGACGCTCCCGTGGTACGTCTCGGGCTACATCCTTGGTCTTCTGACCGTCGCCTATTACTTCGGCGTGTTCGCCATGTCGTGGGACCTGCTGTTCGGTTTCGCCGGCGAAGTCAACTTCGGCCCGACATTTCTGATCGGTGTCGGCGCCTATACGGCCGGCATCATCAATAACCAGTACGGCCTTTCGGTCTACCTCTGCATCTTCCTCGGCGCGCTCGCATCGGTCATCGCAGGGTTCGTTCTTGCATTGCCTGCGCTCCGCGTCCGCGGCCCCTATTTCGGCCTGACGACACTCGTTGCCGTCTTGATGCTGCAGAACTTCGTCGTCGTCTTCGCCGACCTGACCGGCGGCGAAATCGGACTGACCATTCCCGACGTCATCTCGATCGATGCCGGCGTCAATTACTGGATCGCGTTGGGCTTCATGACCATCAGCGCGGCGATCCTGTTCGGCTTGTCGCGATCCCCGGTCGGGCTGGTGCTGCAAGCCAGCGGACAGGATCCGGTGCAGGCAGGCGCGCTCGGCTTCAACATCGTCAAGCACAAGCTGGCGGCGTTCATCGTCAGCGCCTTCTTCTCCGGCCTGTCCGGTGCGCTCTTGGTGTTCTACTTCGGCACCGCCTCGGTCGGCACGGTGGTCGATGTCGCCGTCGGTGTGCAGGTCATCGTTGCCGCGGTGCTCGGGGGACGGCGCACAGTGCTCGGTGCGGCGCTCGGCGCCATCTTCCTGATCGTCGCTGGCGAATTCCTGCGGCCGACAGGCGAGCTTGCTACCTTCATCGTCTCCGCCGTGGCGCTCGTCGTCATTCTCTTCTTCCCCGGCGGCTTCCTTGGTTCGGTGCTGTCACGTGAGGCCCGTCAATGAGCAGCACTGAACAAACCGCACCCGTCCTCGAAGTCCGCGGACTGACCAAGCGATTCGGCGGCCTCACCGCCGTCAAGAACCTCAACTTCGACCTCCACGGCGGCGAGATCTTCGGACTGATCGGGCCGAACGGCTCCGGCAAGTCGACCGCCATGAAATCCGTCATGGGCATCGAACGGCCGACCTCGGGCACCGTGAAGTTTCAGGGCGACAATGTCGCCGGCCTGCCCGCGCACCAGATAGCACGGCGCGGCTTCGGCATGGTGTTCCAGCACTCGCGCCCGCTGAACCGGCAGACCGTGCTTGAGAACATCATGGTCGCGCTGCTGCCGGACAGCTTGTTCATGCTATTCCCCGACAAGGCCCTCACCGAACGCGCAAAGTGGATCGCCAATCGCGTCGGCCTCGGCGCAGTGATGGACCGGCGGCCGCCGACCTTGCCGTTCGCCGATCTGCGGCGGCTCGAACTGGCGAAAGCGATCGCGCGCGATCCCAAGGTCGTGCTGGTGGACGAACCTTTCGCCGGCCTGACGCTGGCCGAAGTCGCGACGTTCTCGGAACTGATCCGCAGCTTCCGCGACGAAGGCCGCGCAGTGATGCTGGTCGATCACAACGTCAAGAGCGTCGCCGCGCTGGTCGATCGCGTGCTGGCGATGTATCTCGGCGAGGAGATCGTCACCGGTCGCGCCGAGGACGTGATGCGCAACGAGACGGTGCGCCGGGTCTATCTCGGCGGCGCCATCGAAACCTCCGCCCGTCCGGAGTCCGACTTCACCGACAAGGTGCCGTTGCTCCAGGTCGAGAACATCAGCGTTCACTACGGCAAGGCGCAGGCGCTGGAGAACGTTTCGATCCACGTGCATCAGGGTGAGTTCGTCTCCGTCGTCGGGCTGAACGGCGCGGGCAAAACCACTCTCTTCAACACCATTTCGGGTTTCCTGCCCTACACCGGCGAGATTCTTCGCGGCGGCGAGAAACTGCGCGGCACCTCGCCGGCACAGATCGCCAAGAGCGGCATCGTACAATGTCCCGAAACACGCGAGCTGTTCGGCGAAATGACGGTGCGGGAAAATCTCGATCTCGGCGGCCAGCATCTCGACCCGGCTGAGCAGACCAAGCAGCTTGAATGGCTGTTCGATCTGTTCCCGATCCTGAAGCAGCGGCAGGGTCAGATGGCGCAAACGCTCAGCGGCGGCGAACAGCAGATGCTGGCGATTGGCCGTTCGCTGATGATGAAGCCGAAGATCCTGATCCTCGACGAGCCCACGCTCGGCCTCGCGCCTGTCATTCTCGAACAACTTTCCAAGGCGCTCGAGAAGCTACGGCAGTCGACGCCGATCACCGTGCTGCTCGGCGAACAGAACGTCACCTTCGCCCTGCCCCACGCCGATCGCGTCTACGTGCTGGAGCATGCGCGGATCGTCTGGGAAGGTGATCCCGGCCGCTTCGCCACCGAGGCTGGCGAGGGATATCTGTAAGGGCACGTTGCCCGATCACGATCTTTCGTCCTTGCAAGCGTGGCGAAGCCATCCGGATCTTCATAAGATCACCGGATCGCTTCGTCGTTTCACTCCTCGCAATGACGGCTCCCAGCGAAATGGAAAAACAACATGGACCTTCATCTACGTGGCAAGCGCGTGCTCATCACCGGCGCATCGAAGGGGATTGGTGCCGCAGCGGCCGAAGCATTCGCGGAGGAAGGCTGCGACCTGCATCTGGCGGCACGCAGCGCCGATTTGCTGACCGCGCTGGCGGAGCGGCTGCGCAAAAGCCACCAGATCAGTGTAGCGATCCACACGGTCGATCTGCGCAAGAGCGATGACATCGCCCGTCTCGTTACCGATGCCGGCGACATCGATATTCTCGTCAACAATGCCGGCGATATTCCCGGCGGCTCGCTCGACAAGATCGACGAAGCCACCTGGCGCCACGCGTGGGACCTGAAGGTGTTCGGCTTCATCAACCTGACGCGCCATGTCTATGCGCAGATGAAGGCGCAGGGCCATGGCGTCATCGTCAACGATATTGGCGCGGCAGGCGAAAAGTTCGATGCCAACTACATTACCGGCAGTGCCGGTAACGCCGCGCTGATGGCGTTCACCCGCGCGCTCGGCGGCAAGAGCCTTGCCGACAACATCCGCGTCGTCGGCATCAATCCCGGCCCGGTTGGCACCGATCGTCATATCACGCTGATGAAGACCCGCGCCCGCACCCAGTTCGGCGACGAGAACCGCTATCGCGAGTTGCAGAAGGGCCTTCCGCTCGGCCGGCCGGCGCATCCGCGCGAGATCGCCGACTTGATGGCCTATCTCGCCTCGGATCGTTCCGGCTACACCTCGGGCGTGATCTTTACCGTCGACGGCGGCATCGCGGCAGGTTGGGGTTGACCATCTGCTAACCGGCCGTCCTTTCGAACAGTTGCCGGATCAATGTCGTAATGCGCCCGTCGGGCGACGCCATTTCGTCCATGATCGAGAAATGATCGGCGCCGGCAATTTCCTCATAGGTGACAGGCAGGCCGTTCGCCGCGCGATGGGCCGCAAAGTCCGACGTCTGCTTGCGCAGCATCGGCAATTCTCCGCTGCCGACCACCAGCGACAACGGCTTATCGGCGCCTTCCGCTTGCCGTAGCGGCGAGTTGCGTTCCGAAGCGGAGGCATCGAGGCCCAGTTTCGCATTAAGGTAGCTGTGGCGGATCGGCTCGAGGTCGTAGATGCCGCTGATGGCCAGAGCTGCCTTCACCCGGGGATGCGCAAGCGCCATCGATGTCAGATGTCCACCCGCGGACCAACCGCTGACCACGATGCGTTCGGCATCGCCGCTCAGCGTGGGCAATCGATCCACCAGGAAGTCGAGGCCGCTGCTGACTTCACCGACGATGTCGTCGATCGAAGCTTCGGGCGCCAGCGTATAGCCGATCAACGCGACGTTGATGCCGTGCGCCA
>Ga0007871_1000169_pt1 | contig 18053 bp, 16 predicted proteins | sample CryBogCBH08Jun09_FD_71208 | JGI IMG/M metagenome (GOLD analysis project Ga0007871, IMG submission 71208) | Freshwater microbial communities from Crystal Bog, Wisconsin, USA - CBH08Jun09 | ecosystem: Environmental > Aquatic > Freshwater > Lake | place: Crystal Bog, Wisconsin, USA | collected...
GGAGGTGGGTTACCAGCCCCAGCGGCGATGATGCCAACCGCCATAATAGCGCGGCCCATAACCGTAATAGGCGCGAGGCGGACCGTAATAGTAGCCGTAGGGGCGATAGTAATAGTCCGATCGCCACCAGCACCGACCCCACGCATTGCAGACCCAGCGCACCTGATCGACCCCGGACACCTGGGCCGATGATGGAAGACCACTCGGCATCGCCGCGGACGCGGTGCCTGTACCTAATGCTACGCCGCCCAGAGCCGCCAGACCGATCAACACGGATGTGAGTTTCACGACACGTGCTCCTTCAAAGTTACCCCCAGACGCGCATCAATCTATCAGCGGTGAGATGAAGGCAGTTTGAAGTCGTTCGTTAGCGCGAGTTCACCAATCTGAATGGGTTCGCAATTCCAGGTTGCTCGATCGTCGACAGTTTACCATTAAGCGTGGTTATGTCCTCGTTCGGAATGCCGGTCCGTTCGGCTTGATGCGCACGCCGGGGCGCAGCCGTGTCCACGGCAGCGCGGCGGTGTCGGCCGGCATCGCGCCGGGAGCGGCGCAGATCAGAAGCGTCTCAGCGATCGGTTCGAAATCGGCGCGGAAGTGTACCGAGCTTTTGTTGACGAGGATCGATTGCGCAGTCGGCTCGATGCCGACGTAGCGATACATCGCCTGATCGGCGAGTTGCGCCTTGTGCGAGGACACGACGACGCGCACATCGCCGATGCGCAGGCAGGCGGATGGCCCCATGTCCATGTCGCGGCCGCCGTAATAGGGGCCGGGCGCAACGAATTTGCCATCGGACAATTTCTCGACGACGAACTTCTCTTCATACGGCGCATCGCCCGGAATACCGGACTTGCCGCCGAGTTGCAGCGTCACGGTCGCACCTTCGCCGGCTTGGTGTGCGGCCTTGGCGGAGGCGGGGTCGTAGATCACGCCGATGGCGGCCTTGGAAGGATTGTTGCGCACCAGCGCACGCAGCATGCCGGTGGTATCGGAATCGCCACCGGCGCCGGGGTTGTCCTGCGTGTCGGCGATGACGACGGGCTTGCTGGCTTGCTTCGCCAATTCCATGGCATGGCGGATGCCGTCGTCGGGCGAATAGATGCGGCCGTCGAAATCGTCCTCGTGGCCGGTGACCAGCGCAGCGATTGTGTCGGCAGCCGCATCGGCATCGGCCTGCGTGCGGCCGTAGACGAACACGGTAGGGCCGCAGCCGGGGAAGTCGGCCGCGGGAAAGCCCGGCGCGAACGATAACGTCGGCACGTCGTCGCTCTCCAGCGCCGCGAGCTTTTGATAGATGCTCTTGCACGGCTCGTCGTTGGTGCATTGCCAGCTGATCGGGATCAGGAACGGCAATTGCCGGAACGCCTTTGCGTAGCGATTGCCCTCGAGCAGCAACGCGAGATGGTTTGCCGAGGCGCGGCCGGTGTCGGCCATGTCCACATGCGGATAGGTGCGGTATGCGATCAGCGCGTCGGCATGGGCCACCATCTCGGGCGTGACGTTGGCGTGCAGGTCGAGGCTGACCTCCAGCGGCAGATCGGGGCCAATCACCTTGCGTACCCGGGCGAGGATTTCGCCTTCGCCGTCGTCGAAATGTTCGGTGACCATCGCGCCGTGCAGATCGAGATAAACCGCATCGAGCTTCCCGGCTCTGGCGATGCCGTCGATCATCTCGGTGACGATGCGTTCGTACGCGTCCTTGGTAACATGCGCCGACGGGCTCGCACCGCAGGAAATCGTCGGGATCAGCTCCCAGCCACGCGCTTCCGCGTCTTCGATGAAGCCCGCGAGCCCCACGTTGATGTTGCGCATGGTTTTCAACACATCCGCGCCATGCGCCATCGCCGGCCAGCCGCCGCCATGGACGAAATCGGCATAGGTCGCCTTGGTGGGAGCGAAGGTGTTGGTCTCGTGCAGGAAGCCGCCGACGGCGATACGGGTCATGAAGTCATCTCATTTCAAAAGGGTCATTCTGCAGGCGAGGCGGCGCTCGCTTGCAGTTCGGGCGCGACCGGCTGGAAATTTGCAAAGTCCCAGCCGCGGCCGGGCGCGGCCTCCAGCAATTGCCGTGTATAGGCCTGCTGCGGATGGGTAAGGATTTCACCGGCGGGACCTTGCTCGACGACGCGGCCATGCTGCATCACCACGACCTCGTCGCAGATTTGTGCAGCGACGCGCAGGTCATGGGTGATGAACAGCAGCGCGATGCCGAGCCGGGTCTGAATTTCGTCGAGTAGTTCCAGCACCTGCGCCTGCACCGAGACGTCGAGCGCGGAAACGGCTTCGTCCGCCACCAGCACGTCGGGATCGAGCGCCAGCGCGCGGGCGATGGCGATGCGCTGGCGCTGGCCGCCGGAGAATTGATGCGGGTAACGCGAGATCGCGTCGGCAGGCAGGTCGACCAGTTCGAGCAGTTCGCCGGCACGCTTCAATGCCTCGGCGCGCGGCACGCCGTAATTGATCGGACCCTCGGCGATGGTTTCGCCGACCGTGACGCGCGGATTGAGCGAACGATAGGGATCCTGGAACACGATCTGGATATGCTTGCGATGCGGCCGCAGCAGCTGCCGCGACAGCGTCGATATCTCGCTGCCACGCAGGCGAACCTCGCCGGAGGTCGGATCGATCAGCCGTACGATGCAGCGCGCGACGGTGGATTTACCGGAGCCGCTTTCGCCGACGATGCCGAGCGTGCGGCCCTTGCGCAGCGTCAGCGTCACGTCCTGAGCGGCCGCGACCTCGCGCGCGTTGCCGAAGAAGCTACGCTCGCGATAGATCTTGCCGAGCCCGCTGGTTTCGAGCACGACCGGCTCCGTGCTCGCGGGCCGCGGCGTGCGCGGCACCAGGCTCGGCACCGATGCGAGAAGGTTGCGGGTGTATTCCATTTTCGGTGCGCGCAGGATGTCGTCGAGTGCGCCGGTCTCGACGATGCGTCCCTGCCGCATCACCATGACGCGGTCGGCTATCTCGGCGACGACGCCCATGTCGTGGGTGATGAACAGCACCGCGGTGCCGTGATCCTTCTGCAACTCTCGGATCAGCGACAGGATCTGTTTCTGTGTGGTGACGTCGAGCGCGGTGGTGGGCTCATCGGCGATCAGGAGTTTCGGTTCGAGCACCAGCGCCATCGCGATCATGATGCGCTGGCGCTGACCGCCGGAGAGCTGGTGCGGGTAGGACTTGAAGATGCGCTTCACATCCGGCAGCCGCACCTGTTCCATCATGGCGAGGATGCGCTGCTGCCGCGCCTTCGCGTCGAGGCCGGTATGGACGCGCAACACTTCGTCGATCTGACGGCCGACCGGCACGACCGGGTTGAGCGCCGTCATCGGCTCCTGAAAGATCATCGCCATGGTCGTGGCGCGCAATTGCCGCAGCCGCTTGTCGCTGGCGATGAGCAGTTCCTCGCCGACCAGCCTGACGCTGCCTGCGCTCGGCACAAGCGCGCCTTTCTGCAGCAGGCCCATCACCGTGAGCGACGTGACCGATTTGCCAGAGCCGCTTTCGCCGACCACGCACAGCGTTTCGCCTTCACGGACCTGCAGCGAGACGCCATCGATGATCTTGTCGGCGGTCGGCCCCTTGCCGAGTCGGACCACCAGATCCCTGATGTCGAGCGCAACCGGGCGCGAGGAGGGGACAGTGCTCATTTGCGGCCCTCGCGCTGCTTCATGCGGGGATCGAGCGCATCGCGCGCGGCGTCGCCGATCAGGTTGACCGAGAGGATCGCGATCGACAGCATCAGGCCGGGCCAGAAGATCAGCGACGGCTTGATCTGAAAATAGGCGCGGCCTTCGGCCATGATATTGCCCCAGGTCGGTACCTCCGGGCTGATACCGGCGCCGAGAAACGAAAGAATGGCTTCGGTCAGGATCGCAGAGGCGCAGACGTAGGTGCCTTGCACGATCAGCGGCGCGATCGTGTTCGGCATCAGGTGCCGCCACATGATCTTGGGCAGGCTCGATCCCACCGAGATCGCCGCTTCGACATAGGGCTCCTCGCGCGCCGACAGTACGACCGACCGCACCAGCCGCGCCACGCGCGGAATTTCGGGAATGGTGATCGCGATCAGCACCGTCGTCAGCGTAGCGCCGGACAGCGACACCACGGCGATGGCCAGCAGGATGCTCGGGATCGCCATCAGGCCATCCATGATCCGCATCATGATGGCATCGATCCATTTGAAGAAACCGGAGACGAGGCCGATCGCCAGTCCGATGACGATGCTGATGACCGCGGCGCCCAGCCCGATCAGCAGCGAGATACGGCCGCCGTAGAGAATGCGAGACAGCACATCGCGGCCATAGGCATCGGTGCCGAGCAGGAACTGCTCGCTCGCGGGTTTCAGCCGTTGCGCCGGCGCCAGCAGCATCGGATCGTGCGGCGAAATCCACGGCGCGAGAATGGAGACCAGCACGATCACCGCCAGGCAGATCGTGGCAATCGCAATGATCGGGCTCGCGGTGAGGAAGCCAAGGCCCGGCCGCGTCGACGACGAGGTCAGGGGAATCGACGATTCCGGAAGTGTCTCGATGGCCATCAGTAACGAATCCTGGGATCGAGCAGGGTATAGGCGAGGTCGATCAGAAGATTGATCGCAACGTAGATGCCGCTGGTGAGAAGGATCATGGCCTGAATCACCGGGTAATCGCGCGCCAGCACGGCATCGACGGTGAGGCGGCCGATGCCGGGAAGATTGAACACGCTTTCGGTGACCACGACGCCGGAAATCAGCAGCGCGAAGCCGGTTCCGATCACGGTGATGACGGGCACCGCGGCGTTACGCAGCGCGTGGCGCAGCAGCACGCCGCTCTCGGTAATGCCCTTGGCGCGCGCAGTGCGTACATAGTCCTCGTCGAGCACGTCGAGCATCGCGGCACGCGTCATGCGCGCGATCAGCGCGACGTAAATGAACGACAAGGCAAGCGTCGGCAACACCAGCCGTTCGAGGAACGGCCCGAAACCCTTCGAGAGGCTGCGGAAGCCCTGCACTGGAAGCCAGTGCAGGTCGATGGCGAATACCTGGATCAGCACGTATCCGATGACGAATACCGGGACCGAGAAGCCGATCACCGACAATCCCATCACGAACCGGTCGATCCACGTACCGCGCTTCCAGGCCGCGATGACGCCGAGGGGTACCGCGATCAGAATCGAAAGGACGATGGTCGACAGGGCGATGCTGATGGTCGGCTCGATGCGGCTGCTGATCATCTTCATCACGGGGACGTTGGAGATCAGCGAGACGCCGAGATCGCCGTGCAGCAGCCGATCGATCCAGGTGAAGAACTGCACATAGAGCGGCTCATTGAGGCCGAGCGAGGTGCGGATGCGTTCGAGACGCTCCGGCGTTGCGTTGTCACCGGCGAGAATCGCGGCGGGATCGCCCGGCGTCAGCCGCAGCAGCAGGAAGACGAATAGCGCGACCACGCCCATGACGGGAACTGCGGCGAGGACGCGGCGAACGAGATATCCAAACATCGCTGGCCCTCCGTTTCTACCGCGCGGCCATGCCGCGCGTCATCCAGTTGAAGTCTGCCACGTCGGAAAAGTTTAGCAAATCCCGTGCCACGCTAACGTCCGGACCTTTCGTTCGTCATCCGCCTTCGCAGCTGCCGCCTAATCGAGCGTCGCCAGCAATCCAGCCATCAGCCTGCCGCGTTCGACCAGACTGTCAACTTCGATGTGTTCGTTCAAGGTGTGCGCGTCCGCGCCGCGCACGCCGAGGCCATCGAGCGTGGGGATACCCATGGCGCCGGTAAAGTTGCCGTCGGAGCCGCCGCCGGCGCTGCCGTGGGGCAGTTCAACGCCCATCTGCTTGGCGACGCCGCGTGCCTTTTCATAGAGTGCCATCGTTCCGGCATCGGGCTCCCAGACCGGGCGGGTGACGCCGCGCGTGACCTTGAAGGTGACGTCGTTGCTGGTGCCGGAGAGTGCCAGCATCCGCTCGACGCCGCGATCGAGATCGGCCTGCCGTTTCGCCATGCTGAGCGCTTCGCCGGTGCAGGTGGTAGCGACGCAGTTGACCCACTGGCCGCCGTGGACGATGCCGACGCTGAAGGTGCAGTCTTCATCGGTCATGGCGTCGATGGCGATGATCTGCCGCGCCATTTCGCGAATAGCCGAGCGGCCGGAAGATAGCGTCGCGCCGGCGTGGCTCGGCTTGCCGATGGCTTCGAGATTGAATCGGGCGATCGCGTAACGGCCGGTGACGACGCCGTTGTTCGGGCGGCCCGGCTCCGGCACCAGCACATATTTGTTGCGCGCGGCCTCCGCCTCGACAATGTCGCGCACGCTCGGCGTGCCGACTTCCTCGTCCGGTGTCAGCAGCACGGTGATCGGCAGCGGTGTCGTGAACGATGCTTTCTGTAACTGGCGGATGGCTTCGAGCGAGAGATAGTTGCCGCCTTTCATGTCGAAGATGCCCGGTCCGAAGCACTTGTTGCCGTCGCGCCGCCATGGCAGCTTCGCCAGCGTGCCTACGGGATGCACCGTATCGAGATGACCGGCGATCAGGATGCCTGGTTCGCCCTGCTTGGGGTGTGGGAAGCGGGCGCGGATGCAACCGCCGAAACCCTGCTGGCCGGCGATGCGTTCGATCGTCGCACCCATGATGGCCATTTCGCGCGCAGCGAGATCGAGCATGCGATCGACGGCGACCGCGTCCCATGTCGGGCTCTCGCACTCCACCCACTGGCGCAGGCCCTGCAGCATGGTTTCGGTATCGAACGGAAGATTGGCCGGATTCATTTTGTCCTCGTCATCTTTTTGTTGGGGCGGCTTCGCCGGTATCGCGCCGGATCATAATGAGGGGTCCGGCGAAAATTGCTAGCGCCTGATTTTCACATCACGAAATCTGTGCAGTGCGTGGCGCAAAGTTGTGCGTGTGCGAATGAGAACGCGATTGACGCTACGCAAACTTGATGCAAGTCTCAATGCAACGAACAGTACGAGGGGCGCGCGGTTTGCCTGCATAACGTACTGCCTGCACAATTCATCGTCGGACATTGATCCGTTTCAGGTCGGGAGAGATCGTATGTTGCACGTCTCGCGTTGGCGCCCATCCGGAATTGTCGCGAAATCTGCGTTGGCATCGAAAGCTGCGCTTCCGGCATTCGCCCTTGCGGCGATACTGGCGTGGTCGTCGGGCGCGGAAGCCAAGACGATCACGGCCGTGATGCATTCCGATCTGCGCGTGATCGATCCGGGTCTGACCACCGCCTATATCACCCGCGATCACGGCTACATGGTCTACGACACGCTGCTGGCGATGGATTCGAACTTCAAGATCCAACCGCAGATGGCGAGCTGGAAGGTTTCCGACGACAAGCTGACCTACACCTTCACGCTGCGCGATGGGCTCAAGTGGCACGACGGCAAACCGGTGACGGCGGAAGATTGTGTGGCCTCTCTGAAGCGGTGGGGCAAAGCCGACGGCATGGGCCAGAAGCTGATGGAATTCACGGCGAGTCTGGAAGCGACCGATGCCAAGACCATCACGCTGAAGCTGAAAGAACCCTACGGCCTCGTGCTGGAATCGATCGGCAAGCCATCGTCGCTGGTGCCGTTCATGATGCCGAAGCGCATCGCGGAAACGCCGGTCGGCAAGGCGATCCCGGAGCAGATCGGCTCCGGTCCGTTCAAATTCGTGCAGTCCGAATTTCAGCCGGGCGTGAAGGCTGTCTACGAGAAGAACAAGGACTACGTCCCGCGTTCCGAGCCGGCGAGTTGGACCGCCGGCGGCAAGGTCGTAAAGGTCGACCGCGTCGAGTGGATCACCATGCCCGACGCGCAGACGCAAGTGAACGCTATCCAGTCCGGCGATATCGATTTCATCGAAAATCCGTCTTACGACCTGCTGCCGATTCTCGCGGCGGACAAGGAATTGACCATCCACACGTTGAGTCCGCTCGGCTTCCAGACGCTCGGCCGGATGAACTTCCTCTATCCGCCGTTCGACAACATCAAGGTGCGGCGCGCTGCTTTCCTGGCGGCGAGTCAGAAGCCGGTGCTCGATGCGTTGGTCGGCAATCCCGAATACTACAAAATCTGCGGTGCGGTGTTCGGTTGTGGCACTCCGCTGGCCTCCGACGTCGGTGCCGAGACGCTGATCAAGGGCAACGGGATGGAGGAAGCGAAGAAGCTGCTGAAGGAATCCGGCTATGATGGAACGCCGATCGTCATCATGGCGCCGGGCGACGTCGTATCGCTGAAGGCGCAGCCGATCGTCTTTGCCCAATTCCTGCGCGATGCCGGCTTCAAGGTCGACGTGCAGGCCACCGACTGGCAAACCGTGGTGACGCGCCGCGCCAGCCAGAAGTCGCCCAAGGAGGGCGGCTGGAATATGTTCTTCACCAACTGGGCGGGGCCGGACATTCTCAACCCAGTGGCCAATGTCTCGGTGAGCGGCAAGGGCAAGAACGGCGGCTGGTTCGGCTGGCCCGACGATCCAAAGATGGAAGAGCTGCGCGATAAGTTTGTGCGCACGACCTCGCCGGAAGAGCAGAAGAAGATCGCCGAGGAAATCCAGGCCCGGGTCTACGAGCAAGTAACTTACATTCCGCTTGGACAGTTCGTTCAGCCGAGCGTGTGGCGCAAGTCGCTGACGGGCGTGCTCGACGGCCCGGCCACGCCGGTGTTCTGGAATATCGACAAGACCGAATAGGTTCCACGCTGCGGAAAGCAGCAGGGGGAGGGGGCGGCTCGCCGGTTTGATGGAAACGTCAGGCCGGCGATGCTGTTTTGTTCGGAGCGGTCAACGCGTTCGAGTCCACAAGATCGTTTTCTTTCGTCATGGCCGGGCTTGCCCCGGCCATCCACGTTTTTTCTGCCGAGCTTTTTGCGAAGACGTGGATGGCCGGAATAAATCCGGCGATGACCAAGTCTATGTAACAGGTGAGCTTTGTTCGGTCAGCGCGCGTCGTGGAAGATGATGCCCACCGTGTGGCGATGGCCGGAGCGGACGCGGCTGACGCCGTGGCGAAGGTTGACGCGATAGGTACCCTTGGTGCCCTGAACCGGCCGGTGATGCACGGTGAACGCCACCGCGTCGCCCTGCCGGAGCGGAACGACTTCGGCGCGGCTCTGCATGCGCGGGCGTTGCTCGGTCAGCACGAATTCGCCGCCGGTGAAATCCTTCCCCGGCTCCGACAGCAGGATCGCGACCTGCAGCGGAAACGCCAGATCGCCATAGAGATCCTGATGCAGGCAATTGAAGTCGCCGGCGACGTATTGCAGCAACAACGGCGTCGGCCGTGTCTGGCCCGCGTCGTGGCACAGCTTCAGGAAATCTGCATGCGCCTCTGGGTAGTGCGTATCGATTGTCATGCGCGCATTCCAGCTATTGGCGATCGGCGCGAGTCGCGGATAGAGCGCGGTGCGCAGGCCGCCGAGCAGGTCGGGCAACGGATATTTGAAATAGCGATACTCGCCCTTGCCGAAACCGTGGCGCGCCATATGGACGTGGCTGCGGAAATGTTCCTCGTGCGGATAGAGTGCGGCGATGTCCGCGCATTCCTGCGGCGTCAGCAGCTTCGGCAGCACCGCTGCGCCGAAGTTGTCGAGATCGGCGGCCAGCGCCTGCCAATCGTACGCATCGACGCGTTGCAGGACGGTCGGAAGAGAGGCTGGACGTTGAGCTGTCGTCGCGCGCGGTTTGGACAGGGTGGTCGGCATGATAGTCAATTCCTCTCGGGCTGGCTTGGCGTACATCTAGTGACAACAGCGAGGACAGCCCACCCGATTTCCGCGAACCGCATTGCGCTACACGGCAGATCGATTATGTCATCGTCGAACTTCGACTGCTGGAGCCATTCGATCCATGGACGATCTGTTCGGCGATATGACGGCGATACTGCCGAAGCGGCAGGAACTCGCTGCCGGGGCCATCCTGCTGCGCGGCTGCGCGTTGCCGCAAGAGGGCGTGGTGCTGGCTGCGCTGCAGGATATCGCTGCGGCGGCGCCGTTCCGGCGCATGAACACGCCGGGCGGTTTCCAGATGTCGGTGGCGATGACCAATTGCGGCGATGCAGGCTGGGTGACCGATCGCAGCGGCTATCGCTACGACGCCAACGATCCCGTCAGCGGCAATCCATGGCCTGCGATGCCGGACGTCTTTCGCGAGCTTGCCATGTCGGCTGCGCGCGAGGGCGGCTACCCGGACTTCGTGCCCGACGCGTGTCTGATCAATCGCTACGAGCCCGGTGCACGGATGTCGCTACATCAGGACAAGGACGAGCGCGACTTCACCAATCCGATCGTATCTGTATCGCTCGGCTTGCCGGCGACCTTCCAGTTCGGCGGCGCGCGGCGCACAGATCCGGTCGAGAGGATCGTTCTGCATCACGGCGACGTGGTGGTGTGGGGCGGACCGTCACGGCTGTACTATCACGGCATCCTGACGCTGAAGGATGGCGAGCATGCACAGACCGGGCGTGCCCGGTTCAATCTGACTTTCCGCAAGGCGCTGTGAGTGCGTGAGGATCGCCTTCCGTCAGGGCTGCGATCGTCGGAGCGTTCGGGCAATAGTCGACGTAGCGTTCGGCTGAACGATCTGCGGCGAGATCGCGGCGGCATCGTGCCTTGGCAACGCAGATCGAGCAGATGACGTCCATCTCCCGACTGACATCGGGATATTTCTGCTTGAACGCCTGATGGTCGAGCGACAGCGTCAACATCAGTCGCTGCAGTTCGTCGCTGGAGTTCGCGTCCCGTGTTGCGAGCGCATCGAGCGTAGCCACCGTAATGCTGGCATCGCGCGCCACATTTTCGCGCTCGCTCATGCCCAACGCATTCAGTTCGCGGACGGCCGCGCGACGGGTGGCCCATCGTTTCCAAGTGTCTGCAACTCGCATCGGTTTTCTCCCACTGCCTAAATCGTTGCATATGAAACTAATGGGAGGCGAGGCGCCGAACGTTGCGGTGGCGCAAACTGGCCGCCAAATCTTCACGAAGGCCGGCGGCAATGCGGCATTGACATATGTCTGCTTTCATTGGACTTGGTCACTGGATTTCGCGCCAAGACGGGCGCGCCGCGACACTTTCGCCGATATTGGAAAATGAAGCCCGATCAACCACATAGATTCTCCATCGCCCCGATGATGGACTGGACCGATCGGCATTGCCGGGTGTTTCACCGGCTGCTGACGCGGCGTGCGCGGCTTTATACGGAGATGGTCACGACCGGCGCGGTGATCCATGGCGACCGGCAGCGGCTGCTCGGGTTCGATGCGAGCGAGCATCCGGTGGCGCTGCAGCTCGGCGGTTCCAATCCTGCGGACCTCGCAACCAGCGCGACAATCGGCGAGGACTTTGGCTACGACGAGATCAATCTCAATGTCGGCTGTCCGTCGGACCGCGTGAAGGATGGCCGTTTCGGCGCGTGCCTGATGGCGGAGCCCGATCTGGTGGCGGAAGGTGTCGCTGCCATGAAGCGCGCGGTGCAAATTCCCGTCACGGTCAAGTGCCGCATCGGTATCGACGATCAGGATCCGGAAGTGGCGCTGGACCGGTTGGCGCGCGGAGTCGTGGCCGCAGGTGCGGACCTGCTGATCGTGCATGCGCGCAAGGCGTGGCTCAACGGACTGTCACCGAAGGAGAACCGCGACATCCCGCCGCTGGATTACGATCGCGTCTATCGTCTCAAGGCAGCGCTGCCGAATGTGCCGATCGTCATCAATGGCGGCATCGCCGGAATCGAGGAAGCGAAGCAACATCTCGCGCATGTCGATGGCGTGATGCTGGGGCGCGCGGCCTACCACGATCCGTGGCGCCTGCTTGCGGCCGATCCGGAGCTGTTTGGCGAGGCTGCGCCGCACGCTGACATGAAGTCGGCGTTCGAGGCGATGATGCCTTACATCGAGGATCAGCTCGCGCGGGGCACGCGGCTACACGCGATCACGCGGCATTTCGTCGGCGCATTCCATGCGGTGCCGGGTGCGCGCGCGTTCCGCCGCCATCTGGCCGAGCAGGGCGTCAAGGCCGGTGCGGGTGTCGAGGTGCTGCGCGATGCCGTGGCACTGGTCAGCGATCGCGCGGTGGCTGCTGCTGCCTGACGATCACGGATAGCCGCGCAGCATCAGGTGATCGGCGCGGACTTCCCAGCTTTCCAGCCGGTCGAGAAAACTCATGCCGAGCAGGTTGGTCTTCATCTGTCCGCGCGGCACTACCAGCGCCGGCACCGAACGTTCGACCAGCTTGCCGATGGCAAGGCGATCCAGAGTCAATCGTGCAGCCTTGGTCTGGCCGCCGACGGTCTCGAGGGGAATGTTGTAGTCGAGCAGTTCGAGTGGCAGCCCGGCAGCCTTGGCGGTCTCGTAGGTCAGCACCACCGACGTCGCGCCGGTATCGATCACCATGGGAGCAACGACGCCGTTGATTTTCGCGCGGAGCTTGAATTCGCCGCCCTGATCGCGGGAAATCTGCACGTTGCGCGCACGCGCCGAGACGCGCTGGTGCAACATGGTCTGCACCGTGCTGCTGGCGTTAGCGATCCGGCTGGGGTCCCCGTAAACGAGCACAGCCGCGGCCGTCGCCACCACCAGGATGAACAGGATGCGGATCATAGCGCACCTGCCTTCAGGCTGGATCGGTCCGCGTTGCGTGGCTGGATGAGGTGAGCGGCGTGAGGCCCGCGGCGTGCATGCGGGCCGGCAGTTCCGCCATCAGCGCCAGCCGCTCGGCAGATTCCATGCGATGCCAGCGTGCGATCTCCGGCAGCGTCCGGCCGCAGCCGTAACAGAAGCTGGTTTTGGGATCGATCATGCAGACGGCGATACACGGCGTTTCTTTGCTCATTCCCGATATAGATGCGCATTCCCGCGCGAGCGCAAGCTCGCGATCTACAATCCTGTCCCTGCATTCATGATGGGCTTGTTCCGTACGCGGCGTCGATCGCTGCCGGCATCGGCAACACGGTCGGGCTGCAAGGGCGGCGCTTCCTCGCGCATCGGCGCAAGCGCGGACATCACACGTTCCGGCGGGAAGGTGATGATGACCTCGGTGCCGATCCGCAGTTTCGACTTCAGCGTGAAAGTACCGCCATGCATGTCGATCAGGCTCTTGGCGATGGGCAGGCCAAGGCCTGCACCCTGTTCGGCCGACTTGATCGAATTGGAGCCTTGCCCGAACGATGCCAGGACGATCGGAATTTCGTCTTCTGCGATACCGGAGCCGGTATCTTTGACGCTCAGATATTGGCCGCCCGACGCCGTCCAGCCGACCTTGAGCCAGATCTCACCGCTCTGCGGCGTGAACTTGATCGAGTTCGACAACAGGTTGAGGACGACCTGACGGATCGCACGCTCGTCGCCCCACAGCCGCGGCATCCCCTGTTCGAAGATTTCGTGGATCGTGATCCGTCGGCTCGACGCCCGCAGCTTCAGCAGATGATGGCAGTCGGCGACGATATGGACCAGCGATACCGCTTCTTCGTTCAGCTCGTAGCGGCCGGCTTCGATGCGCGACAGATCGAGGATTTCATTGATCAGGTTGAGCAGGTGGACGCCGGAATTGTGAATGTCGGCGGAGTAATCCTTGTAGGCGGCGACTGCGTGCGCGCCGAAAATTTCGCTCTTCATCACTTCGGAGAATCCGAGAATGGCATTGAGCGGCGTGCGCAATTCGTGACTCATCTGTGCGAGGAAACGCGACTTGGCGACGTTGGCGGATTCGGCGCGATGCCGGGCTTCGTCGGAGATCGCCTTGGCCTGTTCGAGCTCGCCGATCAGCGCATCCTTTTCGGCGCGGGCTTCGAGCGTCGCCAGAGACGTGGAGTGCAGGCGATGCGCAAGCAGGGCGAAATAGCCCTCGGCCGCGATGGCCAGGAGCGCGAGCAGATAATTTTGCAGCGTGCCGTGCATCACGAAATTCACGGCGATGGCCGCGGTCACCGGCGCAGTCGCGGCAAATGCCGCGATCGGCAAGCTCGACGACAGCATGCTCGACACTGCTACCACCAGCAGCATCAGCACCATCATGAACGTATTGGAGAGCAGATCGAGCCCGGACGGATAGAGCAGCATCACCGTCCAGCACAGGCCGTAGATCAAGTCGAACACGATGAACCGCATCCGGGTCTTGCTCGTTCCCGTGGCGGACGGCGGTTCGTTTAAAAATCTCGCGCAACTGCGAATGATCACCGCATGGACGAGCAGGATACCTGTCGTCCACGTGCCTGCCGCCAAAGGCCCGATGGTGAGGCCGAACAGCAATCCGGCCGACACCACGAGCAACATCACGACATAGGATGCGGAAATCCGCGTCTGCGCATACTGCCGCAGCAACTCGCGGTCGAAGGCCGGACGCGTGCCGCTGGTGGAGGTGAGGCGATCGCGTGCTTCACGCACACGCTGTGCAGCTTCGCGGCGCGTGCGCGGCGACGGCAAGACCGGTTCTTCAGCCGGCGGCTGGACTACCTCGGGTCTGTCGACGGGGGTACTCATCACGCAACACAAATCCTGCACGCCCAGCGCGCGCCGCTTTAGTTATTGTTATCTCTGCCGGTAAATTATTAAGAGCAGCCTTAAGACCTTGGAAAAACGAGTTAACAAAATCCTAAAGCGCGACCGGCGGCTGGCCGATCGCGCTTTACTATCTTATTGAAATATATATGATATTAGCGCTGAAGGCGAGCGAGCAGGCTGGAGGTGTCCCAGCGGCGGCCGCCCATCTTTTCAACTTCCGCATAGAAATTGTCGACCAGTGCGGTCACCGGGAGGCTAGCGCCATTGCTGCGGGCCTCGGCGAGGCAGATGGAAAGGTCCTTGCGCATCCATTCGACGGCGAAACCGAAATCATACTTGCCCTCGTTCATGGTTTTGTAACGGTTTTCCATTTGCCACGATTGGGCCGCGCCCTTCGAGATGGTTTCGATCACCGCATCGATGTCGAGGCCGGCTTGCTTCGCGAAGTGGATGCCTTCCGAGAGTCCTTCGACCAGACCGGCAATGCAAATCTGGTTGACCATCTTGGTGAGCTGGCCGGAACCGGCGCCGCCAAGCCGCTTGCACATCCGCGCATAGGCGGCGATCACCGGTTCGGCGCGCTTGTAGGCGTCCTCGCTGCCACCGCACATCACGGTCAGCACGCCATTTTCGGCGCCGGCCTGACCGCCCGAGACCGGGGCATCGACGAACTGGAAGCCGCGCCTGGTCGCTTCCTGATCGAGCTCGCGGGCGACCGCAGCAGAGGCGGTGGTGTGATCGACAAAGACCGCGCCGGATTTCATTCCGGCGAATGCGCCATCGTCGCCGATCGTCACCGCGCGCAGATCGTTGTCGTTGCCGACGCATGCCATGACGAAGTCCTGCCCTTCCGCTGCGGCACGCGGAGTTGGGGCGGTGCGGCCGCCGAATTTCTTGGCCCAGGCCTGCGCTTTATCGGCCGTGCGGTTGTACACGGTCACGTCATGGTGGCCCTTTGCCACGAGATGTCCTGCCATGGGGAAGCCCATGACGCCGAGACCGATGAAAGCGACTTTAGCCATGTCTGAAACCTTGGGTTTTCGCCGGCGTTGGTGTTTGAACTCGCCGGACTATTTGTCGGGTGGGTGAGGCGATCCGGAATGCGAGATGTCGCGTGGATCAGACGAATTCGCAGCATAGTCTCCTGCGCGGCAGGGGCAAAGGCCCGGCGCATCGCCCGGATCGAGCCGCGGGTGCGGAATGGCACCCATCCGATGGTCGCATTCGGAAGCGTTCACTTCGCGGTGGTTCGCCATTGATCCGGACCGGCATCGTTGATCTATAGTGCTGCAAGAACCTGCCGGTGCGGGCTGCGATGACCCATTTGCGGTGGCGCAAGGACGTCCGATCCGTTTCGTTCTAATGGCAGGCGTCGGGAGAAAGAAATTGAGTGTTACTGAGCGGCAAATTCGCGATGGCTTGACCAAGGTAATGACGCCGCTTGGCGTTCCGCTGACGCAGGCCAATGCGCTCTCCGAGATCGCGATCAACGACGGCAAGGTCTATTTTTCGATCAACGTCGATGCCACGCAGGCGCAGGCGTGGGCGGAGGTTCGCGCAAAGGCGGAGGTTGCCGTGCGCGCCATTCCCGGCGTGACCGTCGCGATGGTGGTGCTTACCGCTGAGCGCAGGGCAGGGAGCCCGGCCGCGCCGCAGCCGCAAGCGCGCCCGCAAGGCGTTCCCAATGTTGCGTCGCACCGGCCGCATGGGCGCCCCGGCGCGGGGCTGCCGAAGCAGGCCGAAATTCCGGGTGTCGCCGCGATCATCGCGGTCGCGTCCGGCAAGGGCGGGGTGGGAAAGTCCACGACTGCGCTGAATCTGGCGCTGGGGCTGCGCGATCTCGGCTTGCGCGTCGGCGTGCTGGATGCGGACATTTATGGTCCGTCGATGCCGCGGCTGACGGGAATTCACGAGAAGCCCAAACTGAGCGATGCGAAGAAGATGATTCCGCACGTCAAGTTCGGCCTTGCCATCATGTCGATCGGCTTCCTGGTCGAGGAAGAGACCGCGATGATCTGGCGCGGCCCGATGGTGATGTCGGCGGTCACTCAGATGCTGCGCGATGTGGCCTGGGGCGAACTCGATGTTCTTGTCGTCGACATGCCGCCCGGCACCGGCGACGCGCAATTGACGCTGGCGCAGGAAGTGCCGTTGAAGGGCGCCGTCATCGTCTCGACGCCGCAGGACCTTTCGCTGATCGATGCGCGGCGCGGGCTTGCGATGTTCAAGAAGGTCAATGTGCCGGTGCTCGGCATCGTCGAGAACATGAGCTACTTCCAGTGCCCCGAATGCGGCACGCGATCGGACATCTTCGGCCATGGCGGCGCGCGGCACGAGGCCGAGCGGCTCGGTGTGCCGTTCCTCGGCGAAATTCCGCTGCACATGTCGATTCGATCCAATTCGGATGCCGGCACGCCGGTTGTTGAAAGCGAGCCGAACGGTCCGCATGCGGCGATCTATCGCGAGATCGGCGGCAGGATTCGTGATCAGCTTCGCGGCGTGATTGCCGCCGCCTGACACCACGCGACGGGACCGCACGATCGTTGCATTCGACTTTGGTTGAATTCAACGATCAACGCCGCCGGACCTGTTTTCCGTGGCTCAAGTTCCGTGATAGAGACCGTTACCAAAGCGCCTCCGGTCGCCCTTATCGCCTAGTTGCCTCTGGATATGCTCCAGGGCACCCCAAGAAACGTCCACCAAGGAGAAACTGAATGAAGCGTCGTGATTTTCTGAAAGTATCGGCGACTGGCGCGGCAGTTGCCGCGGTCGCCTCGCCGGCCATCGCGCAGTCCTCGCCGGAGATCAAGTGGCGCATGACGTCGAGCTTCCCCAAGTCGCTCGACACCATCTACGGTGCCGGCGAATACTTCGCGAAGCAGGTCGCGGAGATGACCGACAACAAATTCCAGATTCAGGTTTTCCAGGCTGGCGAAATCGTACCGGGTCTGCAGGCGCTCGACGCCACCTCGAAGAACACCGTCGAGATGTGCCACACCGTCTCGTACTATTACGTCGGCAAGGACCCGACCTTTGCGATCTTCGCATCGGTCCCGTTCGGCCTTAATACCCGCCAGCAGAATTCCTGGCTCTATCAGGGCGGCGGCAACGAACTCGCCAACGAGTTCTTCAAGAAGTTCGGCGTCGTCGGCATCCCGTGCGGCAACACCGGCACGCAGATGGGCGGCTGGTTCCGCAAGGAGATCAAGACCGTTGCCGACCTGTCGGGCCTGAAGATGCGCATCGGCGGCATCGCCGGCCAGGTTCTGCAGAAGGTCGGCGTCGTGCCGCAGCAGCTCGCGGGTGGCGACATCTATCCGTCGCTGGAAAAGGGCACCATCGACGCGGCCGAGTGGGTCGGCCCGTATGACGACGAGAAGCTCGGCTTCCAGAAGGTCGCGAAGTACTACTACTATCCGGGTTGGTGGGAAGGCGGTCCGACCGTTCACGCCTTCTGCAATCAGGAGAAGTGGGAATCGCTGCCGAAAAACTATCAAGCTGTGGTCCAGAATGCCGCCGCCAACGCCACGACCTGGATGACGGCGCGGTACGACATGCAGAACCCCGGCGCGCTGAAGCGGCTGGTCG
>Ga0007871_1000177_pt1 | contig 17798 bp, 19 predicted proteins | sample CryBogCBH08Jun09_FD_71208 | JGI IMG/M metagenome (GOLD analysis project Ga0007871, IMG submission 71208) | Freshwater microbial communities from Crystal Bog, Wisconsin, USA - CBH08Jun09 | ecosystem: Environmental > Aquatic > Freshwater > Lake | place: Crystal Bog, Wisconsin, USA | collected...
TTCCAACGCACGGTGCGCCGTGGAGCTGCGCATGCATTCGGCAAATTCAAGACGGCGGATGGTGCCTTCGCCGGCTCCGTAATATCTGCAGTTGGCGTTGCGGAACTGAACCCACAGACGTTGGGCTATCCGCAACTTGTAGCCTTTGGGATTGTTTTTTATCAGCTTCTGATAGGCTGCGTTCAACCGCTGGTCCCAGGCCTTGGTCAGCTTTCCGACGCACTGCTCGATATCGGCCGTCGAGCCCTTGCCGCAGGTCTGGTACTCGTCGCCGTAACGAGCGTCATCGGCAGCATACGCAGGCAATCCACACGCAATCGCGCCCACGACCGTCATCGCCTGAAGCAATCGTATTCGCTGCATCATCGGCTCCGAAATCGTACGATCCGGCGTAGAGCTTCCCAAAAAAGAAATGCGCGGGTCAAGCCCGCGCATTCCGATATTTCGATGACGAATAACGCTCAGTTCTTGCTCTTGTCGACCAGCGCGCCCTTCTTGATCCACGGCATCATGTCGCGGAGCTTGGCGCCGACCTGCTCGATCGGGTGCTCGGCGAGACGCGCACGGGTCGCCTTGAACGAGGTCTGGTTGACCTTGTTCTCGAGCATCCAGTCGCGGGTGAACTTGCCGCCCTGAATGTCGGCCAGAACCCGCTTCATCTCGGCCTTGGTGTCGGCAGTGATGATACGCGGGCCGGTGACGTATTCGCCGTATTCCGCGGTGTTGGAGATCGAGTAGTTCATGTTGGCGATGCCGCCTTCATAGATCAGGTCAACGATCAGCTTCACCTCGTGCAGACATTCGAAGTAGGCCATCTCTGGCGCATAGCCGGCTTCGACCAGAGTCTCGTAACCACCCTTGATGAGTTCGACCAGACCGCCGCACAGCACCACCTGCTCGCCGAACAGGTCGGTTTCGCACTCTTCCTTGAACGAAGTCTCGATGATGCCGGCGCGGCCACCGCCGATCGCGGAAGCGTACGACAAGCCGAGATCGTGGGCATTACCCGACGAATCCTTGGCGATCGCGATCAGGCACGGCACGCCGCCGCCGCGCTGGTATTCCGAACGAACGGTGTGGCCGGGACCCTTCGGCGCGACCATCAGAACGTCGAGATCGGCGCGCGGCTCGATCAGGTTGAAGTGCACGTTGAGGCCGTGAGCGAACAGCAGCGCCGCGCCCTTCTTCATGTTGTCGTGAAGGTGATCGCGATAGATGTCGCCCTGCAGTTCGTCGGGGGTCAGCATCATCATCACGTCGGCCCACTTGGCGGCTTCGGCGACTTCCATCACCTTGAAGCCGGCGGCTTCCGCCTTCTTGGCCGAGGCCGAGCCCTTGCGCAGCGCGATGGCGACTTCCTTGACGCCGGAATCCTTCAGGTTCAGCGCATGGGCATGACCCTGGCTGCCGTAGCCGACGATACAGACCTTCTTGCCCTTGATCAGGTTCAGGTCGGCGTCGCGATCGTAATAAACACGCATGTTCGTTCCTCTGGTTCAGGCGGGCACGATTGCCCGGAAAGATGGGTTTTCGGGTGAAATCGAGCCTCCGCAGCAGCTCGGCTGAAAATTCCGCCGTTGTCTAAAGCATTTTGCCGCGGAGGGGAAATCGGTTTTGCGCATGGCCAAGCCCTGTTTCAGATAACCTGTTTCAGCCCTCGGTCAGCACCGGATAGAGCGAGGCCAGCAGAAGCCCCGCCATGACCCAGTTGAAGATGCGAACCGCACCGGGCGAGCGAACCAGCGACTGCAGGGACGCGCCAAACAGGGTCCACGTCACCGACGACGACAGTCCGAGCACGAGCAGCAAGACCGCCATGGTGAGGACATTCCACGGATAGCTGGCCAGCGCTGCGTAGGCGGTAATGGTGCCGATGGCGATCACCCAGCCCTTGACGTTGATCCACTGGAACAGCGCAGCCTGCCAGAATGTCAGCGGCTGCGACGATGCGTTGCTGGCCGTCACCTGCCCCGAACGCGCGATGACGATAGCGAGATACACCAGATAGGCCGCGCCGGCATATTTGAGGATCGATTGCAGCAATGGATAGGCCGCGAACACCGCGCCGAGCCCGAGCCCCACGACAGTTACCAGGAAGGCGAAACCGAAACTGACGCCCGCGACGTGGGGCAGCGTCCGGCGCAGCCCGAAGTTCAGGCCCGACGCCAGCAGCATGACGTTGTTCGGCCCCGGCGTGTAGAGGCCGACGATCGCGAACACGATAAAGGCGATCAGCAACTGTTGGGACATTGCCATCACCGCCAACTCACGCCGTTCCGGTTGTGGCCGGCGTCCGCCGCGACAGCAGCATCACCGCGATCCCGAACACCACGGTAAGCATGCCCCCGAGACGGAGCAATCCGAATCGCTCATGGAACACCATGGCCGACGCGGCAGCGCCGATGAACGGCACCAGCAGCGCGAATGGCGCCACCTGCGCCGCGGTGTATTCGCGCAACAAGCGACCCCACAGCCAGTAACCGAAGCTGGTTGTCAGAATGCCGATCGCCAGCATGCTGGCGATCCCGGTTACCGTCATGTGAGTCAGGTCGTGCCACGTCGCCTGCGGGCCGTCGACGAACAGCGCCAGCGCAAACAACGGCAACGGCGGAATCAGATACAACCACGCAAACACATCGAACATCGGCGCACGGTTGGCATATCGCAGCAGCAGGTTGCCGATGGCAAAACTGACCGGCGAAATCATCAGCACCGCGAAGGCGCCGACGGAGAAATCGAATCCGACCGTGCCGCAGATCATCAGCAAGCCGAGCGTTGCGATGGCGATCCCGAATACTTGAATACGCGTCGGCGTCTCGCGAAAGGCGATCGCGGCAAAGGCGACCGTGAACAGCGCCTGGCTTTGCACGATGACGCTGGTCAGCCCGACCGGAACGCCCTTCGCAATGCCGTAGGATTGCGCCAGAAACTGAAACAGGAACAGCGTCAGACTGATCGCGATGAGGACCGGCCAGGACACGTTGGGCTTGCGGATGAACAGGCACGGCACTGCGGCAATCGCAAAGCGAAGCGCGGTCATCATCGAAGGCGACAGTTCGTCGAGCGCCAGCCGGCTGGCGACGAATCCAAGTCCCCAGATCACGGCGACCAGCACCGCAAGAAAGATGTCGACCGGCTTCATGTCAGCTTTCTTCGCGAACCGCCTACATTCCGTCCGGTCCGCGGCCGATCGCGGCAACGCCGGTGCGTGACACTTCGACCAAGCCGATCGGTCGCATCAGGTTGACGAACTGATCGATCTTGGAGGTGCCGCCGGTGATCTCGAACACGAAGCTCTCGTTGGTCGCGTCGACCACGCGGGCGCGAAACACTTCCGCGAGGCGCATCGCCTCGATGCGCTGATCGCCGGAGCCTTTCACCTTGACCATGGCCAATTCGCGCTCGATGGAGCGCCCGGTCAGCGTCATGTCCACCACCTGATAGACCGGGATCATGCGATCGAGCTGATGCTTGATCTGAGTGATGACCATCGGCGTGCCCGTGGTGACGATCGTGATACGCGAGACGTGCTTCTGGCTCTCGGTCTCCGACACCGTGAGACTTTCGATGTTATAGCCGCGGCCGGAGAACAGACCGATCACGCGCGCGAGAACGCCCGGTTCGTTGGCGACCAGCACCGACAGGGTGTGAGTCTCGTTCGGATCGTGACGCTCTTCCATGAAGTAGGCGGAGGCAGGCTGGTTCATCTTCAAATCCTGTCGATTTTCATCCGTCATGCCCGGCCTTGTGCCGGGCATCCACGTCTTTGTGCGTTGATATCGTCTGAAGACGTGGATGGCCGGGACATAAGCGTTTTCAGAACGCCGTTCTTCGAACGGCTATGCCCGGCCATGACGACTTCCTTTCCCTCACACGAGCGCCTTGCCACCGGCAAAGGCCGCGGCGGTTGCATCGTCGTTGGCTTCCGCCGGCAACAGCATCTCGTTATGCGCCTTGCCGGACGGGATCATCGGGAAGCAGTTTTCGAGTGCCGCGACGCGGCAATCGAACAGCACCGGCTTCTTCACCTTGATCATCTCCTGCAACGCGCCGTCGAGGTCGCCGGGCTTAATCGCCTGAAGTCCAACCCCGCCGTACGCTTCCGCCAGTTTGACGAAGTCCGGCATCGCCTCGGTATAGGAATGCGACAGGCGGTTGCCGTGCAGCAGTTGCTGCCACTGACGCACCATGCCCATGTACTGGTTGTTCAGGATGAAGATCTTGATCGGCAGTTCGTACTGCACGGCACTCGACATCTCCTGCATCGTCATCTGCACCGAGGCATCGCCCGCGACGTCGATCACCAGGCTGTCGCGATGCGCGACCTGCACGCCGAGCGCGGCCGGCAGGCCGTAGCCCATGGTGCCGAGCCCGCCGGAGGTCATCCAGCGATGCGGCTCCTCGAAGCCGAAGAACTGCGCCGCCCACATCTGATGCTGACCGACCTCGGTCGTGATGTAGGTGTCGTGCCCGCGGGTCGCCTCGAACAGACGCTGGATCGCGTATTGCGGCAGGATGACGTCGTTGTTCTTCTTGTAGGCCAGCGAATTGCGCGCACGCCAGCGGCCGATCTCGAACCACCACGGATCGATCTTCGGCTTTTTGCCCTCCGCCTTGAACGCCTGCAACAGATCGCTCAGCACGTTGGCAGCGTCGCCGATGATCGGCACGTCGACGCGGATGTTCTTGTTGATCGACGACGGATCGATGTCGATGTGGATCTTCTTCGAGCCGGGCGAGAACGCATCGGTACGTCCGGTGATGCGGTCGTCGAAGCGCGCGCCGACGCACAGCATGACGTCGCAATCGTGCATCGCCATATTGGCTTCGTAGGTGCCGTGCATGCCCAGCATGCCGAGCCAGTTCTTGCCGGATGCCGGATAGGCGCCCAGCCCCATCAGGGTCGAGGTGATCGGAAAGCCGGTCGCCTCCACCAGATCGCGCAGCAGCTTCGACGCTTCGTTGCCGGAGTTGATGACGCCGCCGCCGGAATAGATCACCGGACGCTTCGCGGATGCCATCAGCGCCACCGCCTTGCGGATCTGCGCCGGGTCGCCCTTCACGCGCGGCTTGTAGGAGACGTGCACGTCGGTCTTGCGCGGCGGATGATAGGTTCCGGTAGCGAACTGCACATCCTTCGGCACATCGACCACCACCGGCCCCGGACGGCCGCTCGTTGCCACATAGAATGCCTCGTGCAGCACCTTGGCGAGATCGTTGACGTCGCGCACCAGCCAGTTGTGTTTGGTGCAGGGCCGCGTGATGCCGACGGTGTCGCATTCCTGGAAGGCGTCATTGCCGATCAGATGGGTCGGCACCTGCCCGGTGATGCAGACCAGCGGAATCGAATCCATCAGCGCGTCGGTCAGCGGCGTCACCATGTTGGTCGCGCCGGGGCCCGACGTCACCAGCACGACACCGGGTTTGCCGGTCGAGCGCGCATAGCCCTCCGCGGCATGGCCCGCGCCCTGCTCGTGGCGCACCAGAATGTGCTCGACATCGCTCTGCTGGAAAATCTCGTCGTAGATCGGAAGGACCGCGCCGCCCGGATATCCGAAGAGGTGCTTGACCCCGTGATCCGCAAGCGCGCGTACGATCATCGCGGCGCCGGTCATCTGATTGGGATCGTGGCTCTTGTCATCGCTCATGGGTCTCTCCGGATGCGCCTGCCGGCGCGGCTTGATGTCGTGAAGTCCAAAATAAAAAAGGGCCCCTGAGGCCCTTCGCACACCGCCCACATTCAAGGTGACGTCAGCCACCCCCGGCGGTGTGCCAAGGTACGACGATAATAAGGAGGCTGGTAACTTTATTTCGCATGGATCGCCGTAACTTCCCGAAGGTTGCGCGGGTTATAGAACCCCGAATTGGTCAGGTCAACACCGCGTTAAGGTCAGAATAGCGGGTTCCGGCCTGCCCGGCTATCGCGAAATTGCGCGGGCGAGCCATGCGGATGCGCTTTCCGGCTTCAGCCATTCGAATTCCGGAAGCTGGTGCCGGAACCAGGTGAACTGGCGCTTGGCGTAATGGCGGGTGTCCGCCTGGCCGATGGCGGTGGCCTCCTCGACCGATAGCTCGCCTTTGAGATGGCGGATCAAGGCCGGCACGCCGTGGGCCTTCATGGCCGGCAGCAGCGGGTCGAGGCCACGTGCCGCCAGCCGTGCGACCTCCTCCAGCGCGCCCGCTTCCAGCATGGTGCCAAAGCGCCGATCGATGCGGGCATAGAGTTCGTTACGCTCGGGAGCAAGAAACACCGCCATCACCTGACCCGGCGGCAGCAGCGGCGGCAGGCCTTCCCGGTGCCAATCGGCCAGCGACCGTCCGGTCGCCTCGATCACCTCGAGCGCCCGTGCGATCCGGATGCGGTCGCGAACATTGAGCTTTTCCGCCGACACCGGATCTTGTCGTTTCAGTTCCGCGTGAAGCGCCTCGGGTCCGTCGCGTTCCAGTCGCGCCCGCATGTCCGCGCGGATACCGGCCGGGATCGGCGGTACCGCCGACAATCCCCGCGTGAGTGCCTTGAAGTACAGGCCCGAACCGCCGACGAAAATCGGCAGCCGCCCCTGCTGCCTCGCCTCCGCCAGCGCAGCGGTCGCATCAGCCACCCAGGCGCCGGCGGAGTGATTCAACGCCGCATCCACATGGCCATAAAGGCGGTGCGGGACGCGCGCTTCGTCTTCACGCGTCGGCCGCGCAGTGAGGACACGCAGGTCACGGTAAACCTGCATGGAATCAGTGTTGATCACGACACCGTTCCCAGCTTCCGCCAGTTCGATCGCCAGCGCCGACTTGCCGCTGGCGGTCGGCCCTGCGATAAGCACGGCCTTGTCATTCATTTACCGTGATCCCCGATGTCTCTCGTCGCCACGCTCATCTGCAATCCCGCCAACCCCGCACTCGACTCCACCATCGTCGACGGCGCGCGGGCCATTCTACCATCGGCCGGTCCGGCGCATTGGCTGTTCGACGAGGTCGCGGTCGATATCCCGTTCACCAGCACCGACGATCCGCACACCATTGCAGATCGCCTGCGCCAGGCGCGCGAAGACCTGCCGATCGATGTTGTCGTGCAGCCTCAGATCAGCCGGCGCAAGAAGCTTTTTCTCGCCGACATGGATTCCACCATGATCGGCCAGGAATGCATCGACGAACTGGCGGACTTTGCGGGCCTCAAGGCCCATGTCGCCGCCATCACAGAGCGCGCCATGCGCGGCGAAATTGCCTTCGAGCCTGCGCTGCGCGAACGCGTGGCGTTGTTGAAGGGGCTGCCGGTCGGCGTCGTCGATGAGACACTGAAAAGCCGCATTACGCTGACGCCGGGCGGCCGCGAACTGGTCGGCACCATGCGCGCGCGTGGCGCCTATACCTGCCTCGTGTCGGGCGGCTTCACACTCTTCACCAATGCCGTCGCCGGGATGGTCGGCTTCCAGGAAAATCGCGCCAATACGCTGCTGGTCGAGGACGGCAAGTTTTCCGGCGCCGTGGCAGAGCCGATCCTGGGACGCGACGCGAAGCTCGCAACCCTGGTCGAACTGCGCGAGGCGTTCGACTTCGACAATCTCGATACGCTGGTGGTTGGCGACGGCGCCAACGACCTCGGCATGATCCAGGCAGCCGGTCTCGGCGTCGCCTACCATGCCAAGCCCGCGGTCGCAGCGGCAGCGGCCGCGCGGATCGATCATGGCGATCTCACCGCATTGCTGTATGCGCAAGGCTACAAGCGCACCGAGTTCGCAAGCATCTAGCAGGTGCGGCGCCGTACACTCGCACGTGAGACGATGAGCCCCCATGGACATCACCATTTATCACAACCCCCGATGCAGCAATTCGCGTGGCGCACTGGACCTGATCCGCAGCGCCGGGATCGAGCCCCGCATTGTCGAATATCTGAAGACGCCGCCGAGCCGAGCCGTGCTTGCTGAACTCCTCACCCGCGCCGGTTTGACGCCGCGACAGGCCATCCGCACCAAGGAAGCAATCTATGAGGAGTTGCGTCTCGACGCCGCCGACGATGACGCGCTGCTCGACGCCATGATCGAGCATCCGGTTTTGATCGAACGGCCGATCGTAGTGACGTCGAACGCCGTTCGCATCTGTCGGCCGCCCGAACGGGTGCTGGATCTGCTGCCACCCAAATAAAAACGGCCGGGATTTCCCGACCGTTTTCGTGAAGGAATCGGCTTTTCCTTACTGCAGGCTCAGCGCCACGAAACGCAGTTCGCCGGTCGCATTCGACACCAGCAACAGCACCGACTTCTTGCCGTCCTTCTTGAGCCGATCGACGCGCTTCTTGATGTCATCGGCGTTCGAAACCGACTCCTGCGCCACCTCGACGATGATATCGCCGGCGCTGAGGCGTTTCTCGAACGCGTCGGACCCCTCATCGACCTTGGTAATGACGACGCCCTTCACCGAATCCTTGATCTTGTAGCGGTTGCGCAGGTCCTTGCTGATATTCGCAAGATCGAGTCCGAGCGCCTTCTGGGCCGGCGCCTTCTCGATGGTTTCGCTGGGCTTGGTCGAGACCTGAACCGGCTTGGTGGCGCCGTCGTCGAGGCGACCGAGCGTGACCTTCTTGGCCTGTTCGGCGCCCTTGCGAATGATGAGAACATCCACGGCCTTGCCGACAGCGGTATCGGCCACGATACGCGACAGATCCTTCGGTTCCTTGACATCCTTGCCGTCGAACTTGACGATGACGTCGCCCGGCTCGATGCCGGCCGGCTTGGCAGGCCCCTTGTCGTCGACGCCTGCGACCAGCGCGCCACGTGCAGGCTTGATGCTCAGGCTTTCGGCGATCTCATCGGTGACCTGCTGGATGCGCACGCCGAGCCAGCCGCGGCGAACTTCCTTGAATTCGCGCAGTTGCGCAACCACCGCGGAGACGGTCTTCGAAGGCACGGCGAAGCCGATACCGATCGAACCGCCTGACGGCGAGATGATCGCGGTGTTGACGCCGACGACTTCACCATTGAGGTTGAACAGCGGGCCGCCGGAGTTACCGCGGTTGATCGCCGCATCGGTCTGAATATAGCTGTCGTAAGGGCCGGAATTGATGTCGCGATTGCGCGCCGAAACGATGCCGGCCGTGACGGTGCCGCCGAGGCTGAACGGATTGCCGATCGCGATGACCCATTCGCCCAATCGCAACGTATCCGAATCGCCGAACTTCACCGCGGTCAGCGGCTTCTCCGGCTTGAACTTCAGCACCGCGAGATCGGTCTTCTTGTCGACACCGACGATCTCGGCGCGCGATCGCGTGCCATCGTTGAGGATGACGTTGATTTCGTCGGCATCGGCGATGACGTGATTATTCGTCACTACAATTCCCGACGCATCAATGATGAAGCCGGACCCGAGCGAGTTGACCTTGTGCGCGCGCGGGCTGCCGCCCTTGCCACCGGGACCACGACGGTTCTTGAAGAAGTCCTCGAAGAAGTCCTCGAACGGCGACCCCGGCGGAAGCTGCGGCATAGCCTCCGCGCCGTCGCCGCCCTTGGCCTCGACGTTCTGCGTCGTCGAGATGTTGACGACGGCATCGATGACTTTCTCCGCGACGTCGGCGATGCCTTCGGGGCCCCGCGCGAAAGCCGGTGCGGACATCATGGCGCCCGCCGCGCCGAGACAGATTGCCGTCAGCACTGGCCGCAGCCGCAAGCCGAGCATTTGGATCGCACCGGTCATATGTGAAAGGTCTCCTGCAACTGGGATAAAAGCTTCGAGTCGCTGACAAGTCTGGCACGACAATGTGCCCGAAAGCGGCATTGGCGCAAGCATCCGGGCGATATGGCGACCCTAGGCAACCATATCAACGACATGGATTGCGGCAAAATGACGGGGCGCCGCGTTCACGATTGCATCGTGCCCCGGTTCCCTCACCAGCGGTTGCGGCCTCGAAAGCCCGTCTGGAGCGACTGAAATCTAACGCCGGACAAGCCAGATCAGGATCAGGCCAACGACAGCCGACCCGATACCCGTGACGCGGAGAATATTGTCGGGCGTTGCCACCACGCTGGTCATGGCTCGCCGCATCCAGCCCGGCAGGGCTGCGAACAACAGGCCTTCGATCACAAACAGAACACCCACGCCGATGAGGAAGTCGGCGAACGCTATGGACCTCATCGGACAGCAACCTCCCGCAACCCATATCCGGCGTACGAAGCCGCACGGCGAGCAAATGCCCACCTCGACAGACTCGCGCGCTTTGAGCGATTAGAGCCTAACCCGCCCCGGAGTCAAAGCGGCTTGCGCAGAGGGTATCGCGCAGGCCGCTCCAAAGGACATGTCCGGGATGCCACCGTCACAGATTATTTCTGCGCGGCAGCTCCTTGTGGCGCGGGCGCCGCTGACGGCAATGTGCCCGACGGATTCGCGAAGTACCGAAAGAAATCAGAATCCGGCCGCAGCACGAAGCGGGTGTCATTGCTCTTCAGGCCATTTTCATAAGCCGTCATCGAGCGATAGAACGCGAAGAACCCGGGGTCCTGTCCGTAAGCTTCCGCGAACAGGCGGTTGCGTTCGCCGTCGCCTTGACCGCGAATTTGTTCGGCCTGCGAATTGGCGTCGGCGATAATGACCGTTGCCTCGCGATCGGCCTTGGAGCGGATTTCCTGCGCCTTCTGGCCGCCCTGTGCACGGAATTCCGCCGCCTCTCGCTGCCGCTCGGTCTGCATTCGCTGATAGACCGCCTGGCTGTTCTGCTCCGGCAGATCGGCGCGGCGAATGCGGACGTCGGCGACCGAGATGCCGTAACCCTGTGCTTCGCGATCGAGCTGGGCGCGGATCTTGCCCATCAGCGAGTCGCGTTCGTCGCGCACCACCTGAATGAAGGTGGCTTCGCCGAGCACGCGGCGCAGCGCCGAGTTCAACAGCGTCGCGAGCTGCACGTTCGCCGCCTGGATCGAGCCGATGCTCTGATAGAACCGCAGCGCGTCCTTGATGCGATAACGTGCGAACGCATCGACCACCAGTCGTTTCTGGTCCGACGCGATAACTTCCTGCGCCGGGTTCTCCAGATCGAGAATGCGCTTGTCGATCGAGATCACGGTATCGACAAACGGAGCCTTGAAATGCAGGCCCGGGTCCGTCACGACGCGCACTGGTTCGCCAAGGCGAACGAGCAGCACCTGTTCGGTTTCACGCACAGTGAAGAGCGAGCTGTATCCGACGACGATGACGGCGAGCAGCACCAGCAGTGCGACAACACCTGAAACTCCGGCCTTCATCGGTTGCCTCCGCTCTGCGTCTGGGGTGCGGCCGGCGGCGTACGGCGCGGCGTCAATTCATTCAGAGGCAGATAGGGCACCACGCCCTGCGATCCGCCACCATCCATCACCAGTTTCTCCGAGCCGCTGAGAATACGCTCCATGGTCTCGAGATAAATACGTTCACGCGTCACGCCGGGCGCCTTCTTGTATTCGTCGTAGACCTTGAGGAAGCGCGAGCTCTGGCCCTTGGCCTCGGCGACGGCCTGCTCCTTGTAGCCTTCCGCGTTCTGGATGATCTGCGACGCACGACCGCGCGCATCGGGAATGACGCGGTTGGCATAGGTTTGCGCCTCGTTCTGCAGACGCTCGAGGTCGGCACGCGCTGCCTGCACGTCGCGGAACGCATCGATCACCTGCTGCGGCGGGTCGACCTTCTGCAACTGCACCTGCTGCACCAGCACGCCGGCGCCGTAGCCGTCGAGAATTTTCTGCATCATTTCCTGCACGGCCGTCTCGGTCGTGGTGCGAGCGCCGGTAAGGATCGGCTGAATCTCGCTGCGGCCGATGACGTCGCGCATCGCGCTTTCCGCCACCGCCTTCACGGTGCCTTCCGGATTCTGGATGTTGAAGAGGAAATCTCCGACGCCGTTCGGCTTGATGCGCCACAGCACCGCGAAATCCACGTCGACGATATTCTCGTCGCCGGTCAGCATCAGGCTCTCTTCGGGGACGCTGCGCGAGGACCGCGCGCGACGTGCCGAATCCACTACCGTGGCCGTGCCGATGCTGATCGTCGAAACGCGCAATGCCTTCGGCAACAGCACGGTTTCGATTGGATACGGCAGATGATAATTCAAACCGGGCTGCACGGTGCGCACATGCTTTCCGAAGCGCAACACGACGCCAAGCTCTTCGGACTGCACCCGGAAGAAGCCGGAGAGGCCCCAGATCGCCAGCGCGGCGACCAGGATCAGCAGAATGCCCATGGCGCTCATGTGACCGCCCGGCAACAGCGACTGGAGACGATCCTGTCCGCGTCGCAGAAGATCCTCAAGATCAGGCGGCCTCGGTCCCGGCGACTGTGGCCCAGACCCCCACGGACCTTTCGGACCCGAACTCCAGGGACCTCCGCCTTGATTCTTCCACGGCATCTACAATCTCCTCCGCAGGGCTCGCGATCGAATATCCGGCCCGGCAACGTCTGGACGACTTTATAGGGGACGACCCCGGCCCTTACAACGCGGCTTGTTAGCGCGTTTTCCGCAAAAGCGGTGCCTTATTCTGGTTACGCAGCAGCTAAGCCCGAACCGCAAATTGTCAATGCAAACATTGGTCGATGCAGTTAATGCGCCTAGCGGAGCTTTGAATTTCAACATTTGTGAGAACGCCCGCTGAGACGGGACGCAAATGTTGGGATCGGACTACTAGCGGCGGCGATAGGTCACATAGGAAAAATCAGCGCTGTCATCGGCCGACGCTGCATGGCGCGTGCGGGCCACTTCTTGCCAGACCGTTTGATCGATCGGCGCGAAGTGCGTATCGCCGTCAGGCCGTTCGTGAACTTCCGTCACCTCGAGTCGATCGGCATCGCCCATCCATTGAGCATAGATATCGGCACCGCCGATCACGGCAATTTCAGTGGCCAAACGTCGCAGGGCATCACCGGTAGCGATGTTCCGGGCACTTGCAAGTGACGTGGTGACGACCGCTCCTTCGGCGGTGTAGTTCGGATCGCGGGTGATGACGATGTTGGTACGCCCCGGCAACGGCCGACGCAGCGAAATGAACGTCTTTCGTCCCATGACGATCGGCTTGCCGATCGTCATCTGCTTGAAGCGCTGCTGATCCGACTTCAGCCGCCACGGAATCGTGTTGTTATGGCCGATGACGCCGTTCTCGGCCATCGCAACGATCAACACAATTTCGGGACGTGCGGCGGCGGACGAACTCACACCGCAACCTCGGCCTTGATATGCGGGTGCGGATCGTAGTTCTCGAGCTTGAAGTCTTCGTAACGGAAGTCGAAGACATCCTTCACATCGGGATTAAGCTTCATCGTCGGCAGCGGCCGCGTCGGTCGCGTCAATTGCAGCCGCGCCTGATCGAGATGGTTGGAATAGAGGTGTGCATCGCCAAGCGTATGGATGAAATCGCCGGCCTTCAGTCCGGTGACCTGCGCGACCATCATCGTCAGCAAGGCATAGGATGCGATGTTGAACGGAACGCCGAGAAAGACGTCGGCGGAGCGCTGATAGAGCTGGCACGACAGCTTGCCGCCCGCGACATAGAACTGGAACAGACAATGACACGGCGGCAACGCCATCTTGTCGACATCCGCTGGATTCCACGCGCTGACGATCAGCCGTCGCGAATCCGGATTGCGCCGGATCATGTCGATGACGTTCGATATCTGATCGATGCTGCGCCCGTCCGGCGCGGGCCACGAGCGCCACTGCGAACCATAGACCGGTCCGAGATCGCCGTTGGCGTCGGCCCACTCGTCCCAGATCGAGACGCCGTTGTCCTTCAGGTATTTGATGTTGGTATCGCCGGCCAGAAACCAGAGCAGTTCATGGATGATCGCCTTGAGCGACAGTTTCTTTGTCGTCAGCAGGGGAAATCCGGCTCCGAGATTGAACCGCATCTGATGCCCGAATACGGACAAGGTACCGGTACCGGTGCGGTCGTGTTTCTCCGCACCGTCGGCAAGAATTCTTTCGAGCAGATCGTGATACTGGTTCATGGCAATTCGTCGCGCGACCTCAAGACGGCGGAACCTAACGCGTTGTCGGGGGCGATTCGACAAGCGTCGCCGAATTATACCCGGGAAATGTGGGTTCCGGGGACACGTTCAAGAGCCTAGAGGAACCCGACAAATCCCAATGCCCCGCCAGCGAGCAGCAGCCAGATCGGATTGACGCGCGTGATCGCCGCAACGACAGCGGCAATCAGCGTCAGCACTGCAGCAGCGCGCGACCCATCGGCCGCGACCGCCACGATCAGACCGCTCGCCGCCATCAATCCGATCGAAACCGGAACCAGCGCCTTCTGGATCAGCGCCGGCCACGGCGAACTGCCAGCGCGATGCAATAGCCGGCTGACACCATAGGCGAGCGCCGCAGTCGGTGCGCACATCGACACCATCGCGACCAGCGATCCGGCAATTCCCGCGACCTGATATCCGACCAGCGACACGATCAACACGTTCGGCCCCGGCGATAGCTGCGAGATCGCATAGGCATCGGCAAACTGCGGATCGGTCATCCAATGGTTGAGATCGACCGCGATCCGGTGAATTTCCGGAATCGCCGCCGCCGCGCCGCCGACGGCAAACAACGACAGCCAGCCGAAGGTCAGCGCGATGGTGAACAGAGCCCCCGCCCCCATCATGACGCCACCCGTTTCCGTGCCAGCCAGGTCGCCGCGAAGCTTGCGGGGACCGCAACAAGCAGCACCTGCGGCAATGGCCACCGTAACACCCCGATTGCGATGAACACTGCAATCAGCGCGACGACGGCAACCGGATCGCGCTGCTTCAGCAGCGGCAGCATCATTCGCCATGTGACCGCGAACAGCAGCCCGACCGCGGCACAGGACACGCCGTCCAGCACCCGCCGCAACACCGGCAGATCGCCATAACGTGCATAGGTCATCGCCAGCGCCGTCACGATCAGGAACGGCGGGCCGAGCAGTCCGGTGAACGCCACAATGCTGCCGGCTACGCCGCGAATCCGCGCACCGAACACCACCGACAGATTGACGATATTGGGACCGGGCAGGAAATGACAAAGCGCGAAAGTCTCGTTGAATTCGTTGGCGGTCATCCAGCGATGCTTGTCGACGATGGCACGGCGGGCGAACACCAGAACCCCGCCGAAACCCGCCAGTGACATCTTGGCAAATGCCAGAAACAACTCCAGCAGCCCGGGCATGGCGGGCACGGGCATCTCCGATTGCGGCAACGATTGGCTCAGGACGGCAGGAGGCGAATCCGGTGGCATGGCTGGAAGATTTAGAACGGGCGCAAGCCGCCACCAAGCAGCATTTCCGGCGGGCAAGCATGCAACCGTGGCAGGTGACCGGCGGGACAATTGAAACTCGGCCTTTTGTCACCCGGGTTTCCACCCTATATTGCGGGTGCCGGTTCGCCGGCTATGGAAATAAATGGCCGTCGCAATAAACCATTCGGACCCGGGGGCAGTACCCGGCGCCTCCACCAAAGCTCGGCTTCGTTCGGACAGAGCGGGCTTCGGCGGGGGCGAAACAGGATCGACGAGGGCGTAAAGGGCTCGCTTTTTCTCGGTATGGTTCCGCCGTTATCGGGCTATGCAATAGTTGCAAACGACAACTATGCTCCGGTTGCTCAGGCTGCGTAACGCAGTTTGAAAGACCATCTTAAAGTCCTAGCGGGTTAAGCTCCGTTAGGCGGGGTTCGGAGGCACCTGGCAACAGAAGCCTCCACTTTCCTCTAGCGCCCCTATCCATCTGAAAATCCTCACTTTTGGTTTTGCAGTTTTTCAAGATTTTACAGTTCTGTTCTTGTTCGGCCCTTGCTTAAGGGCCAACAGGACCGCCTGCCCTCCCGCCTTTCTATCGGCGTGACGTGAGTATCGCTCGACGACCGGCGGCGACATTCCAACCATGTCGCTGATCTGGGCGATGGAGTATCCGTTCTGCCGCAGATGGATCACCGCGTTCGCTCTCAACCCGTGAGGTACGGCACCAGCAACCTCCGGATGATCCTCCCTCGCCTTGTTGAAGACCTTCCAAAGCCGGTTCGTTGAGAACGGCTTGCCGTTGTCCTGCATAAGGAAGCTCGAGGAAGATTGATCAGGCGATTAACCCGCCGCCCATGCTTCCGGCCCATCGTCGCGGCCGGGATTGCCGGGTGGCCAGCGCAGTATATCGACGAGGCGACAACGAAGCCGATCGATCTCGGTCATGCCGAACCGGCGTATGATTACGCCAGCGTTACCAAGACTTGAGGGATCTGCCCAACTGACCTCCTAATCGGTTCGATGATCTGCAACGTCTAACGTGGCGGCAGCACGGTCCATTGCGTACCCGACACCTCGCATCGTCCGCATTTCAGATCCCTTCTTTTCCCACAGGCGGAGATAGTTGCTTCGGACCGGCGTCGGCAATCGTTCCTGTTGATGCCGATCGCACTGAGGCATGCTGCAATGCAGTCGATGTAATTTTGTCCGCATATATGCTGATGTATCTGCTGGCAGACGTTACAGTTGCTTTGCGCCAAAGCGACTGTCGACGGGAAAAGAAACAAGAGGCTAGCAATGACGATGCCTAATCTCATTTGTCAGCCTGAAAATTGGATACTCCGACTTCGGTATTCACCGCGTCGGGATTCGCTCGCTGAAGTCCATCACGGCAAATCGAAGGATATCGGTGCGATCAAATCGGAACTGGATGGATGGTACACTGTTTGCCTAATTGGGATATGCCTTTCTCACTTCCGTCCCGTCCCCTGATGATATTTCCAAAGAGATTGAGATAGTTGGACCGAGAATTTCGATCGCGACCGAGGAAGAGGACCGCCGCTGGAACGAAGCGTTCCGCGCGAAGTGGTCAGGCACGCCCTACCCGCCGACGTTCGTCACAGCGGATGCAATCGTCATCCACCGCGGCAAGATCCTACTCATCCGACGAGGGGGAATGCCAGGTCGCGGCCGTCTCGCCCTGCCCGGCGGTTATGTTGAGCACAACGAACGGATCCAAGACGCCGCTATCCGCGAATTGATCGAGGAAGCTCGACCGGCAAACCAACGCGGCCCATACAGTCAGAAAGTGTTGAAAGACTGCATCACAGGTTGGCATGTATTCGACGACCCGAACCGGTCCGGACGCGGTCGTGTGATCACGACAGCTTATGTATTTGAACTGCCCGATGGCGACGAAGTCACAGTAACGGCTGGCGACGACGCCGGCGCCACCGCATGGTACGCAATCGATAGTCTCGCCCCTGCGGAGTTCTTCGAAGACCATCACCACATCATCAAAGAGATGACGTTTTAGCAGGCCGATAGGGATACGCTCTGCATCTGACTAAGCACGGCTCGGAATCGCGCAAATCACCTCCGAATAACACTTAACGGAAGAAAGCCCTCCCGGAGAGGAGTTTTCTTAATTGCGATCACGTCCTGGCTCTGCGGTTAGCAAAATGCTTGCACTTTTACTGCTTCTGATCGAGTGACTGCGCCATCTCCAAATGATGTTGGAGGTGAGGAAGCGTCTTGCCAGCCCAGTCTTTCAATTTGGCGTTGTCGCCGCCCTTTGCGTAGCGCTCGAATAGTGAAACCGCATCCTTATGGGCACTGACCTGCATGGGATCATACTCGGACGCAAAGTCCTCTGGTTTGGCCCCATTCAACCGATCGATTTTCTTTTGAGAGGCGCTGTCGAGCGATGTCGGAACTTGCGCCTTAACTTCGCCGCTGGAAACGAGCTCCTTTAGCTCAGCGCTCGTCTTTGTATGATCGGTCACCATTTGGTCGGCGAATTTCTTTTCAGCAGCATTGCCCTTTTCCAGTGCAATCTTTGCAGCGGCAATTTCAGTCATATCACTGGTGGCCGCTT